>ERZ1027188.928-NODE-928-length-10272-cov-5.193697_pt1 | contig 10272 bp, 9 predicted proteins | sample MGYA00519273_ERZ1027188 | MGnify/ENA primary metagenome ERZ1027188 (study PRJEB26926, sample SAMN06164623) | human gut metagenome | biome: ENVO:00009003; feature: ENVO:2100002; material: ENVO:00002003 | host: Homo sapiens | place: USA | collected 2012 ... | reverse complement strand
GTCGTGGGGTATACCATTTATCCGCCGATGAACTATTTTGACGACGATAACGCTTTCGTCGGGTTCGATACCGAACTTGCGCTGGAAGTCGGAAAGATCCTCGGAAAAACCATTGAATTCAAAGAGATCAACTGGGACAACAAAGTTTTTGCGCTCGATTCCAAAGAAATCGATATGGTGTGGAACGGCATGACGATCACGGATGAACTGAAGACCGCTATGACCATTTCGGATGCGTATATGGAAAACAAACAAGTGGTCGTTTGCCAGGCGGGCGAAGCGTCGAAATACGTTACCGCCGCGGACGTCGCGAATGCCGCCGAAGTGCTTGCCGAAGCCGGATCTGCCGGCGAGGCTGCCGTGAAAGAGATCGAGGGGGTCAAACTTTCTACCGTAGGCGCGCAGAAGGACACTCTTCTCGAAGTCAAGACTTCCGCTTCCAAAATCGCCGTGATTGATCTGACGATGGCGCAGGTGGTGACGGGCGAGGGAACTTCTTATTCTGATCTGACTTACGTCGACGTCGGTTTTGAACTCGAACAGTTCGGGATCGGCTTCCGCAAGGCTGACACCGAACTTTGCAAGAAAGTCAACGAGGCGATCGCGTCGCTGAAAGCGAGCGGTAAATTCGCCGAACTTCAGCAGAAGTATTTCGGCTGAGTCCCTCCCGGAGTCGTTTATCCATGGATTTTATCAGTGTTACCCTCAAACTTTTAGAGGGCTTCGGAAAAACCTGCGAGATCTTCGCGATCACTTTAGTCTCGGCGTTACCGCTGGGACTTTTGGTGGCTTTTGGAAGAATGTCAAAAAATGTGTTGCTAAAAGGTATCAGTAAGATATATATTTCTATTATGAGAGGTACGCCGTTGATGCTGCAGCTGATCGTGGTATACTTCGGACCGTACTATTTATTTGGCACTAATCTGAAGGGATACCGGTTCCCGGCAATCATTATTGCCTTTGCGGTGAACTATGCAGCATACTTTGCCGAGATTTACCGTGGCGGAATTGAATCCATGCCGGTGGGACAGTATGAGGCCGCAGAGATTCTGGGCTACGGGAAGGTGCAGACCTTCTTCAAGATCATTTTCCCGCAGGTGATGAAGAGGATTCTGCCGTCGATTACGAATGAAACGATTACCTTAGTGAAGGATACGTCTCTTGCTTTTGTTTTGTCACAGGCAGAGATGTTTACGCTGGCCAAGCAGATCGCGGCAGCTGAAACGAGCATTATGCCGCTGATGGCAGCAGGTTTGTTTTATTATATCTTTAACCTGCTTGTGGCAGCGATTATGGAACGGATTGAGAAATCCATGGACTATTATCATTAGGAGGCAGCCGGAATGAGTGAGACTTTATTACAGATGAATCATATCAGAAAGCATTTCGGTGACCTGCATGTACTGGAAGATATTTCCATAGAGGTGCACCGGGGAGAGGTCGTTTCGATTATCGGACCGTCCGGTTCCGGAAAGTCCACGCTCCTTAGATGTGCTACATTACTTGAAAAGATGGATGGGGGAGATCTCATTTATCTTGGGGAAGCAGCAGCGAAGGAAGAGAACGGAAAATGCGTGTATGCGTCCAGGGCGAAATTAAAGCAGATCCGGAAGTACTTCGGACTGGTTTTCCAGAATTTCAATCTGTTTCCACATTATACCGTATTGAAGAATATTACAGACGCACCTGTCTGTGTCGATAAAGTACCGAAGGAAGAGGCAGTGGAGAGAGCAAAGAAGCTTTTAGAACAGCTCGGGCTCGCCGATAAAGCAAATGCCTATCCGTGCCAGCTTTCCGGAGGACAGCAGCAGAGAGTTTCGATTGCAAGGGCACTGGCCCTGCAGCCCCAGATTCTCTTTTTTGATGAACCGACCTCCGCACTTGATCCGGAGCTTACGGTAGAGGTGCTTAAGGTTATTAAGGAACTGGCAAAGCAGCATATGACCATGATCATTGTGACACATGAAATGCAGTTTGCCAAAGAAGTATCCGACAAGATCATATTCATGGAAGGCGGTCATATTAAGATGCAGGGAACTCCGGAGGAGATCTTTGCTTCGGAAAATGAACGGGTGAAGGAATTTATCGGAAAACTGAACGCCTGATCGGATGCCATTGCTTGTAAAGAACATGGGGAGACCGATGTTTCTTTCAAATATAAACTTTCAAATGGAGGATAATCATGAAAAAAATGGAACAGCTTTATGAAGGAAAGGCAAAGAAGGTATTTGCAACAGAGGATCCGGATGTTGTTATCGTGGATTATAAGGATGATGCAACTGCTTTCAACGGCGAAAAGAAGGGAACCATCGTAGGAAAGGGTGCCATCAATAACCGTATGACCAATCACGTATTTAAGCTTCTGGAGAAGGAAGGGGTACCTACCCATCTGATCGAGGAACTGAGTGACCGTGAAACTGCTGTAAAGAAGGTCGATATTGTACCTTTAGAGGTTATTATCCGTAATGTGGCTGCAGGAAGCTTCAGCAAGCGTCTTGGAGTACCGGAGGGAACCCCCTTTAAAGAGCCTACCATTGAGTTCAGTTATAAAAATGATGCTTTAGGTGATCCGCTGATTAACAGCTATTTTGCTGTTGCCCTGGGACTTGCTACCTGGGATGAAATTGACACCATTAAGAAGTATGCTTTTAAGGTAAATGAAGTACTGAAGGCTTATTTCCTTCAGGCGGATATCAAGCTCATTGACTTTAAGATCGAGTTTGGCCGTTTCCATGGAGAAATCCTGTTAGCAGATGAAGTATCTCCGGATACCTGCCGTCTGTGGGATGTCAACACCAATGAAAAGCTTGACAAGGACCGTTTCCGTCGTGACCTTGGAAATGTGGAAGAAGCTTACAACGAAGTATTCAAGAGACTTGGACTGGCATAGGAGGAAGGGAATGAGTACAGACAGATATGTAAGTCCTTTGTCAGAGCGTTATGCAAGTAAAGACATGCAGTATATCTTTTCTCCTGACATGAAGTTCCGTACCTGGCGTAAGCTCTGGATTGCACTTGCAGAGACTGAGATGGAATTAGGACTTTCCCAGGATGGGAAGCCGGTTATTACCAGAGAACAGATTGATGAATTAAAGAGTCATGCCGATGACATTAACTATGATGTGGCAAAAGCAAGAGAAAAGGAAGTTCGCCACGATGTTATGAGCCATGTTTATGCTTACGGACAGCAGTGCCCGAAGGCAGCAGGTATTATCCACCTTGGCGCAACCAGCTGTTATGTAGGAGATAATACCGATATTATCGTGATGACAGAAGCACTCCGTCTTGTGAAGAAAAAGCTCATTAATGTATTAAAGGAGCTTGCCGACTTTGCAGATAAATACAAGGCACAGCCGACGCTGGCGTTTACGCATTTCCAGCCGGCACAGCCGACTACCGTTGGAAAGCGTGCAACCCTGTGGATGCAGGAATTCTGTCTGGATCTTGAGGATCTTGACCATGTGCTTTCCGGCATGAAGCTCCTTGGCTCCAAGGGAACCACAGGAACACAGGCTTCTTTCCTGGAGCTGTTTAACGGCGATCAGGAGACCATCGATAAGATTGATCCGATGATTGCACAGAAGATGGGCTTTAAGGAATGCTATCCGGTTTCCGGACAGACCTATTCCCGCAAGGTGGATACGAGAGTTGCCAATGTCCTTGCCGGAATTGCAGCCAGCGCTCATAAGATGTCCAATGACATCCGTCTGCTGCAGCATCTTAAGGAAGTAGAAGAGCCGTTTGAAAAGAATCAGATCGGATCTTCTGCCATGGCTTATAAGAGAAACCCGATGAGAAGTGAACGGATCGCATCCCTCTCCCGTTACGTGATGATCGATGCACTGAATCCGGCAATTACCTCTGCAACCCAGTGGTTTGAGCGTACCCTGGATGACTCTGCCAATAAGCGATTATCCATTCCGGAGGCGTTCCTTGCGATTGACGGAATTTTAGACCTGTGCCTGAATGTTGTCGATGGACTGGTGGTTTATCCGAAGGTCATTGAGAAGCATATGTTAAGTGAGCTTCCGTTCATGGCAACCGAGAACATCATGATGGATGCCGTAAAGATGGGCGGAAACCGTCAGGAGCTGCACGAAAAGATCCGTGAGTTGTCCATGGAGGCCGGTAAGAATGTGAAGCAGGAAGGCAGGGAGAACAATCTCTTAGAGCTGATTGCGGCAGATCCCGAATTCCATATGACCCTTGAGGATTTACAGAAGACCATGGAGCCGTCCCGTTATGTGGGCCGTTCCAGAGAACAGGTAGAAGCGTTCTTAAGAAAGGTGATTTCACCGATCTTACAGGATAACAGGGATTTACTTGGCGTGAAGGTCGAGATCAATGTTTAAATCATGAGGGTGATTTTCTAAGGAAAGGAAAAAATTTTAATATGGGTGGATTTTTTGGCGTAGCGTCAAAGAACGATTGCGTGTTTGATTTGTTTTTCGGTACGGACTACCATTCCCATCTGGGAACCAGAAGAGCAGGTATGGCCGTATATAATAAAGAGACCGGTTTTGAAAGAGCCATTCACAATATTGAGAATGCGCCTTTCCGGACCAAGTTTGACAAAGATGTAAATGAAATGCAGGGAACCCTTGGTATCGGTTGTATTTCAGACTATGAACCGCAGCCTCTGCTTGTGCGTTCCCACCATGGTACCTATGCGATCATGACGGTTGGTAAGATCAATAACATGGAGGCCATTGTGGATGACCTGTTTTCCTCGGGACATTCCCACTTTCTTGAGATGAGTGGCGGGGATATCAATGCAACCGAACTTGTGGCAGCCGTCATCAATCAGAAGGACAATCTGATCGAAGGCCTGCAATATGTACAGGAATTGATTGATGGTTCCATGACGGTGGTATTACTGACACCAAAGGGAATTTATGCCGCCAGGGACCGGCTCGGACGAACTCCTGTTGTAGTCGGAAAAAAGGAGGATGCTTACTGCATTTCCTTTGAAAGCTTTGCCTATCTGAACCTTGGTTATGTGGATGAAAAGGAGTTAGGCCCCGGAGAAATCGTCATTGTGACACCGGAATCGGTAACGACTCTGGTTTCGCCCGGTAAGGAGATGAAGATCTGTACCTTCCTCTGGGTATATTATGGTTATCCGTCCTCTTCCTACGAAGGCATCAGTGTAGAAAAGATGCGTTACAACTGCGGTGCGCTTCTTGCCAGGCGGGACGATGTGCATCCGGATAATGTAGCCGGTGTCCCGGATTCCGGTGTGGCACATGCAATCGGATATTCCAATGCGTCCGGAATTCCTTTTTCCAGACCGTTTATCAAGTATACGCCGACGTGGCCGCGTTCCTTTATGCCAACGATCCAGAGCCAGCGTAATATGATTGCGAAAATGAAGCTGATTCCGGTGCATGATCTGATTCAGGATAAGAGTCTTCTGCTGATCGATGATTCCATTGTGCGTGGTACACAGCTTCGGGAAACGACCGAGTTTCTTTACCAGAGCGGAGCAAGAGAAGTCCATATCCGTACGGCATGCCCACCGTTATTATATGGATGTAAATACCTGAATTTCTCACGATCTTCTTCGGAAATGGAACTGATTACCAGAAGAACGATTAAGGAAATGACCGGAAATGCCGCCAATGTGAATTTAAGTGCATATTCCAACCCCGATTCTCCGGAGTATCAGGAGATGGTAAAGCGGATCGGCGTACAGTTGAATTTTACTTCCTTACGGTTTCACCGTCTTGATGATATGATTGAGTCTGTCGGAATCGACCGCTGCAAGCTTTGCACTTACTGCTGGGATGGCAGGGAATAAAAGAAGCACCAGGCAAAAGCAATAGGCATTTTAGCAAAAGTGTTTGAAAATTAAGCAAAGTTAAGGCAATGTATGAATTTCATACATTGTCTTTTTTTTGTCCATTTTACTTTAAAAACAGTTTAGGTATGCTGAAATCAGAAAAACACAAGAGTATGAACCGGAAATGGAAATCCATTACATTTTACAAAAGAAACAGGAGGACACGAAGATGGGATCTATGACACATGCAGCAGGAAGGGCTGCTTTTAGTACTGCACTGGACGTTACCTTAAAGAACCTCAATAAAAAACCGGAGGGTGAAATCGTAAAGCTGATTGACCTGATGCAGAAGTATATGGATGGCGAAAAAATTGACATTGACTATGACAAAGCAAAGCAGATGGTCTTGGATCAGGACGGAACGTTAAACAAATATATTCACCGTCTTTTAGATGAGGTTGATCCGTATGTCTTAAAAATGACGGCTTTAAACCTTGGCTATGAAGCCTTTTTCCATGGAACCAAGACGATCCGGAAGATGAGAGAAGTACAGAAGTGCAACATTCCGTGGCTGATTCTGATGGATCCGACAAGTGCCTGCAACCTGCATTGTACCGGATGCTGGGCGGCAGAGTATGGCAACCGCTTAAACCTGACCTTCAAGGAAATGGATGATATTATCACCCAGGGAAAGGAACTCGGAATTTACTTTTATATGTTTACAGGCGGTGAACCGCTGGTCCGCAGGGACGACATTTTAAGACTGTGTGAAAAGCATCACGATTGTGCATTCCTTGCCTATACGAATGGTACGCTGGTGAATGAGCCTCTTTGTCAGGAGATGGTAAAGCTTGGGAATCTTTATCTGGCAATCAGTCTGGAAGGATTTTCAGAGGTAAATGACCTGCGTCGTGGAACCGGAGTGTTTGAGAAGGTAATGCATGCGATGGATCTGCTCAAAGAGTATGGACTGATCTTTGGAACATCCATCTGCTATACGTCACAGAATATTGAAACCGTAACAAGTGATGAATTCATTGATCTGATTGTGGAAAAGGGATGCCGTTACTCCCTGTATTTCCACTACATGCCGGTAGGAAATGATGCGGCTGTAGAGCTTCTGCCGACCATGGAGCAGAGAAAATATATGCGTGAGCGTGTACGTGAAATCCGTAACATGTCACATGGCAAGGGCATCTTTACAATGGACTTCCAGAATGATGGAGAATATGTTGGCGGATGTATTGCCGGTGGACGTAACTACTTCCACATCAATGCAAACGGTGATGCAGAGCCCTGTGTATTCATTCATTATTCAACTGCCAACATCAGGACAAGCAGCCTGCTTGAGATTCTGCACTCCCCACTGTTTATGGCATATTATAATAACCAGCCGTTCAATGAGAATCATTTAAGACCCTGCCCGATGCTGGAAAATCCGGAGATTCTGCAGCGTATGGTAAAGGAAACCGGAGCAAAGTCTACTGATCTAAAGTCTCCGGAAACGGCAGAGCATCTGTGCGAGAAGTGTCATGCCTATGCAAAGCAGTGGGCACCGGAGGCTGAAAAGCTTTGGAATGCAACGCCACACAAGAAGCCGAGCTATGAGAACTATAAGAAGGTTGACTAAGAAGGAATAAGAAATGTGATTCAGAACTGCTGTAGGAATTATTTATAAAATAGTTTCATGAGGTCTGTGTATGAATCGTTGTAATAGTTATGAGTAGTGTGATATAAAGAAATGATATATGAAGAGAGAAAAAGGAAAAGGGAAGAAAAGAAAATATAGCGGAATCATCAGTCTGCTGCTGGTAGGGATCCTGCTGGCAGCAGCATTGGTTTTTTATTGGGACTCTTTAGAAGACATTGTGAGTGGAATCCAGGCGTTGTCTATCCATGAGATTATCGTATGTTGTCTGCTTGCAGGCGGCTTTTTCTTTATACAAGGAGCAGTCATGCAGGGCGTGGTATGGTTATCCGGAAGCACCTATCCGCTTTGGGAGTCGATAAAGGTTGCCTATTGCTGTGAATTTTACCGCCTGATTACGTTGGGGAGCGGATCCGGAATTGCTCAGATTTATTATCTGTCGAAAAAGGATATTCCGCCGGCACAGGGAACCGGAATTTCGATGATTCAGTTTGTGTTAAAGAAGATTGCCGTGATGCTTCTTGGTGTGAGTGGGTTCCTGTTCCTGCTTGTCTCTGGAAGAATGGACGAAATCTGTACGTCCTATGGGAAATATATGGTACCAGGGGTTCTCATCACCTTTGTAATTGTGGCAGCCATGCTTTCCGTTGCAGCTTCTTCGAAGGTGCTGCAATTCGTGAACCGGGTATGCGATAAGCTGTCCGGGAGATTTCCCTCTTTACAGAAAACCTTGCAGAAGAGCAAAGAGCAGGCCGGGCTTTTAAATGATACCGGGAAAGTAGTGTTCCGGAAAAAGGGCAGTTTTCTTTTCGTACTGCTTAAGAGTATGGGGATGCTGCTTATGGTGTATCTCATTCCGGCCTATATGTTCCGTGGACAGGAGTTTCCGGACTTCTTTTTGAATGTGTGTCTTATGGCAGTTGCTTATATGCTTGCAGGCGTGATTCCGGCACCCTCCGGAATCGGTTCACTGGAATTCGTTTTCCTGCTTTTATTTGGCTTCTTCTTACCGGAGTCCGTGACCGTACCTGCAATTCTGGTATTCCGCTTCGTGACCTGGATTGTACCGTTTGCAATTGGTGGACTTATTGTGCTCTTGCAGAGAATTAGAGATATGGTATAATATAATGAGCCCAAGGAAAAGCAAGCGGCTGCGAAGCATATCATAGAAAACTAACGTAGAGAAGGGTACAAAGATGGGAAAGATCATTATTCAAAAGGAAACCACAAAGGATCCAGTCAGTCTGATCGGGCGTGAGGCCGGTGTATGCTGGGGAGCAGACATCACGAAAGAGGATCGTAATTATAAGAGAGGACTTGACTGTCTTTCTTCCGGACATGGAAGAACCTGGGAGTATCCACAGGTTTATATGATTCTTGAAGGATATTCTGCAAGAGTGATCCGTGAACTGTATACCCATATCGGAGGCAGCCCGACAAGACTGCAGGCTTCTACCAGATATATCAATTATCAGAAGGGCTTTCCGTATGTGACACCGCCTACTATTGCGGGTAATGAAGAGGCGAAAGCAATTTATGATCATGCCATGGAAGAGATTCTTACAGCAATGCAGAAGTTAGAAGCGATGGAACTGCCGCGTGAGGATGTGGGCATGCTTCTTCCACTTGGAATGGAAAGCAAGGTGGTACTTCGTACCAATTTAAGGAATCTCGTGGATATGTCCCATCAGAGACTCTGTACGAGAGCATATTGGGAGTTCCGCCAGCTGATGAACGATATGAAGACAGAGCTCAGTAATTATTCGGAAGAGTGGAAGTTCTTAACCGAGAATTACTTCCAGCCGAAGTGCGAGGTTACCGGATTCTGTACCGAGACAAAGTGCTGTGGACGGAAGCCAAAGAAGGAAGTGTAATTTTCCGGATAGTTCTTATCCAAAACTGAGATTTATTGGAAAGCCAATTGACATGCGGAATGCAGCGTGTTAATCTGTCTATTGTAAAACTTTATGAAGTCAGGGAGTTTTGTATGAATCAGAGTAAACTTACCAATCAGGCATACTTTTATTATTATGAGAGGCGTATTCGCTTGTAACAGCAGTTCCTGCACAGTTATAAGCAATAGGTCTTATATGTCTGTGCAGATTTCAAGGTGAGTTTCAGAGAAGAAAACGTGAAATTTTGGCATCAGACATAGAATGGTCTGGTGCCTTTTTGTTGCTGGAAAGCGCGTATATTTATTGGCAAATCTGTACAATCCGGCAACTTATGAATGGCATGGATGAACTGTTACTTTTGTGCAGTGAGGTGTGGTAATATCCTTGACAAATAACGAATACAAGGGTATACTTCAATAGGTAAAAGCGTTAAAGTATAAAAGAACATAATAATGAAGTATACACAACAACAAAACAGTTTACATAATATCAAAGGAGAGGGAAAATGACAATTGTAGATGTATTGGAGCAGAACAGCAGAAGTTATGGGGATGAGGTCTGTCTGGTGGAGATTAACCCGGAGGTCAAAGAGATCCGGCGGGTTACCTGGAAGGAATATGAACTGATAGAGCCCAATCCTATGACACATTATCGAAGGGAGATTACCTGGCGGGTATTTGATGAAAAGGCGAACCGGTTTGCCAATCTGCTGATTTCAAGAGGTATTAAGAAGGGGGACAAGGTGGCAATTCTGTTAATGAACTGTCTGGAATGGCTGCCGATTTATTTTGGAATTATGAAAACAGGAGCGCTTGCCGTTCCGCTGAACTTCCGTTATGCGCCGGATGAAATCCGGTATTGCGTAGAAAAGGCCGAGGCGGATGTACTGGTATTCGGGCCTGAATTTATCGGACGTGTGGAGGCTGTCTCTTATACACATCTCCGAG
>ERZ1027188.925-NODE-925-length-10297-cov-5.203378_pt1 | contig 10297 bp, 9 predicted proteins | sample MGYA00519273_ERZ1027188 | MGnify/ENA primary metagenome ERZ1027188 (study PRJEB26926, sample SAMN06164623) | human gut metagenome | biome: ENVO:00009003; feature: ENVO:2100002; material: ENVO:00002003 | host: Homo sapiens | place: USA | collected 2012 ... | reverse complement strand
TTCCAGATATCTTCTTCTTTGGCTTTCAGGATAGGAGCCCAAGTCATTTCGTCCGACTGAGTTTCCCAATAGTGCTCGCCGAAAGTTTTCTTGTAGAAATCTTTCCATTCAGAAGCAGCCCATGTTGGCATGTGCACACCGTTTGTCACATATGAAACGTGTGACTCTTCAGGAGCGTATCCTTTCCATACACCTTGGAACATGCGTTTTGACACTTCTCCGTGCAACCAGCTTACACCGTTGGATTCCTGGCAAGTGTTGAGTGCGAATACACTCATTGAGAACCGTTCGTTTGTGTCAGGGTTCTCACGGCCCATATTCATAAGGTCTGACCACGAAATGCCAAGTTTCGCAGGATATTCACCGAGGTATTTTCCGAAGAGGCTCTCTTCGAAATAGTCGTGTCCGGCAGGCACTGGAGTGTGTACGGTGTAGAGACCTGTGGCTTTAACCAATTCAAGTGCTACATCGAAGCTCAAATGGTCGTTCTGTACGTATTCAACAAGACGCTGGAGGTTGAGCAGGGCTGCGTGTCCCTCGTTGCAGTGATACAACTCTGTGTTGATGCCCAAAGCACGGAGCATCATGACGCCGCCGATACCGAGCAGGTATTCCTGTTTGATGCGGTTTTCCCAATCGCCACCATAAAGTTTGTGTGTGATTGGACGGTCGAACTCTGAGTTCTGGTTGTTGTCTGTGTCCAACAAGTAGAGTTTCACTCTACCCACATTCACTCTCCAAATGTTGCAGTAGATGTTGCGGCCTGGGTAAGGAACGGCAAGAACCATCGGAGTTCCGTCGCTGTTGAGCACTTGCTCCACAGGAATTTGGTTGAAGTTCTGCGCTGGATATTCAGCAATCTGCTGTCCGTCCATTGAAAGAGACTGGTCGAAGTATCCATAGCGATACATGAATCCGACAGCAGTCAAGTTTACACAAGAGTCGGAAGCTTCTTTGATGTAGTCGCCGGCGAGGACACCAAGACCTCCAGAGTAGATTTTCAAAGCGCTGCAAAGACCATACTCCATACTGAAATAGGAGATTGAAGGCACATCCTTGCGGTATGGCTTCTTCATGTAGTCTTTGAATGCCTTGTGCACTTCATTGAGACGTGTGAGGAAGGCTTCGTCTTTAGCCAATTCCTGACAACGCTCCAGACTTAGTTTTTGCAATAACAAGACGGGGTTCTCATCCGTCTGCAACCATAGGTTAGGGTCAATGTCTTGAAAGAGATTTCGCGCCTCGCTGTTCCACGACCACCATACGTTGTGTGCCAATTCGTCAAGGCTCTTGAGCTTGGCTGGTAATTCTGCATGGATTGTGATGTCGCGCCATACAGGGGCATTTGTGTTGCTTACTTTCAATTTCATAGTTAAAATATTAAAATTAGAGGCACTATGCCAAATTGTGTTTATTGTTTTCTAAAGCCATTGTATAGGCTGTGTCGTAATATCTTATAAAGTCAGCCCAAGCTGTACCCTTTGAGGAGCTGATGGCTGCTTTTCTGATTTTCTTTGTCAAAGAGACATCGGCGGTCAGCAGATATTTGAGCTTCTCGGCAATGTCGTTGACTGCCATTTCGTAGTTCGAGTCTGACCGGTGGGTAACCTCGACGCCGCACTTGCTGAAGCCTCCTCCGAATGTGGACAGAATCCATTGCCCGAAGCCTGCAAGGTCGGTAGTGATTGTGGGTATTCCGAACGCCATGCTTTCGTGGGGAGTGTATCCCCAAGGCTCGTAGTAGGATGCAAAAACGGCGGCGTCAAAGCCAATGAGCAAATCGTAATATTGCATATTGAAAATCCCGTCAGAACCATTGAGGTAGCAGGGCACGTAGATTGTGTCTACTTTGCTGTCCGCCGAATTGTGCATTCCCAGATATTCCAATTTGTTGTATATTGCATCTGAGGAATAGTCATGAAGGCGGTGTGTTATGATGCAGTCTTCCAAAGCGCCTTGCGTCTCGCCTTTTTCCAAACGGCTTTTTAAATCTTCGCGCGCGCCGTTTTCCCATGCGGGAACCAGTATGAAGGCGATTGTCTGCCGATTCATGTCGTGGCCGTTGCGGAGGGCGTTTGTCGCATCGATAAACATGTCGAGACCTTTGTTGCGGAATTCATTGCGTCCGGCAGTGGCATATAGGAATGTGTCGTCGTCATAATGCTTTCCGGTCAGGGCTTCTGCCACTTGCAGCAATTTGGCGCGGGCTTTCTTTCTCTGCGCGGTGTATTTCTGACGTTCCGGCACAATTGAGAGCTCGAATCCATTCGGTGTGACAAGCGGCTTGATTTCAAGCAGCTGCTCGCATTCCCGGGCGGTTATGTCGCTTACGGTGGTGAAACAGTCGGCATTGTGAGCGGCTGTTTTTTCCAGTGAATGTTTCGACTGCATATTGAGCTCGGATGCCATCTGGTCGCCGTTGTAGCCGTTGAAGTAGTCGTAAAGGGGCTTTCCGTTGCCGCAGATGCTTCTTCCGATGCTTGTGGCATGCGTTGTGAAGACGGTCGCAATCTGTGGCGAGTTGGCTTTCAGATAGAGCAGTCCCATGCCGGTGGTCCACTCGTTGAACTGAGCGACAACACGGTCGTTTTTTTTCGCCAAGAATTTTGACAAGCTGTCAATTACTATGGCAGAGGCGATGGCAAACGCGCAGCCTTCGCCGTAGTCGCCGTAGGAGTGCAGCGAGTCGACTTTGAATTTCTCCCACATCAATGCGTAGAAATCATCCAATTTGGGGTAGACGCCGTCGAAATTGACAAGGATTGCAACCGGATTTCCCGGAACCATCCATTTTCCCACTCTGACAGATATGCCATAAGGAAGATTTGCGGACTGCCGCCAATTCTTAAGTAGTGCTTTTGATTCTTTAAAAAAAGGAGAGGGGTTTTGAGAAGTCCAAACGTCAGGACCGACAAAAATCATTTTGTCGCCTAACCGCTCATTCAAAACTTTTGCTTTTGATGATAATACTGTATATATTCCTCCAACTTTATTACAAACCTCCCAACTTGTCTCAAACAAGATGGTCGGGCTTACATTCTTATTAAACATATAAAAAACGTGACATCTATTTTGGCGCAAAGATAGCGATTTTATTTCTAAAACAGAAGAAATTAGAGTAAAACAACGATGTTGTCGGCGGTGATGTGTCGTAAAAAATGGATTGGAAGGGCTATTATTTCATAAAAACGCATTACCTTTGTGTGGGAATCCCACAGACCGTCAATGATGCTGGATTTTGCAGTGTCGTTGGTGTGGTTTGAGGTGCCTTTGTAAAAATAATAAAGAAAAACTGATGAACGAAGACGTTTTGAAAAAGTTGAAAAAAGACGAGGATGGGCTGGCTACATATGAATATATAGCCAACAACATCGGTAGTTGTGACGGTGATATGCCGGAATTGGTCGATAATATAATAAAAGTTGACCGCAACGGTCAGTTTATTGTAAGCACGGCTCGTTATCTGGCTGCGATTGACAAGGAGAAATATTCTGACAGCATATCCAAATTGCTTGACGCTTCTATAGAAAAGGATCGTGACAGAAAGTATATGCCGAGTTTGTTGGCAAGCATTTGGGGTGAGGATTATGTTGAGAAAGCGGAAGAGTTGAGTGCTTCCGACAATAATTTCCGACGTATATATAAAAGAGTGTACCCTAAGGGTTTCTGATTTGAAATCAGGTGTTTTAATGGCGGTGTTGGCGATGGCTCTTTTATGGATGCCGTTGTCGGGAGGTGCTGTCGAATCTTCAAAAAAAGAAAATAAGGCAATGAAAGTGCTGTTGAAAACGTCCGAGGGCGATGTCGTGATTCTTTTATCGGAATTGACTCCCGGGCATCGTGATAATTTTGTGAAAAATGTAGAGGCCGGCGCATACGATGGTGTGCTGTTCCATAGGGTGATAAAGGATTTTATGGTTCAGACCGGCGATCCGACGTCGAAGACGGCGACACCGGATGCGGTTCTTGGCGCGAATGATTATGGCGAAGAGATTCCCGGTGAGTTTGTTCTCCCTGAATTGTTCCACAAGCGTGGCGCTGTTGCGGCTGCCCGCACGGGCGATGCTGTCAATCCGGAAAAGAAATCGTCTGGCTCGCAGTTCTACATTGTCACGGGAAAGGTGTATAATGAATCGGAGCTTGTGGCGATGGAAAAGTCGTTGCAGAACCAGCAAAAGCAATCGGTGTTTCAAGCGTTGGCAAAGGAGCATCGCACGGAAATAATGGATTTGCGCAGAGCTCGTAACGCAGCGGGGCTGCAGGAGCTTCAAGACAGTCTGATTCAAGAAACGGAGACCTCGTTGAAAGGAAAACTGTTCAAGTTTACTCCGGAACAGAAGTTGGTATATACAACTGTCGGCGGCACTCCGTTCCTGGATGGCGGATACAGTGTCTTTGGCGAGGTTGTTTCTGGAATGGATGTGGTCGACAAGATTCAATGCGTCGAGACCGTGCGCAACGACAGGCCCAAGGAAGATGTCAGAATCCTGAAAGCTTCGGTGATTGAATGATAAAGACGTCGCGCTATCGGTTGGGCAATGGGCTGCAGGTTGTGCACAGCAGAAACTGTGCGACAGGAATGGCTGCGGTCAATTTGCTGTATCGTGTCGGGGCTAAAAACGAGTCGCCAGAATATACTGGGCTTGCGCATTTGTGCGAGCATCTGATGTTTGGAGGCACTGCGGCTGTCCCTAAATTCGATTCTGTGATGGTGGAGGCCGGCGGTGACAACAATGCATGGACAAACAGCGACATCACCAACTATTATGACATCCTTCCTTTTGAAAACGTGGAAACGGCGTTTTGGGTGGAAGCCGACCGGATGCAGAATCTGTTGCTGTCTGACAAGTCGGTGGAAGTGCAGCGCAGCGTCGTGCAGGAGGAATTCAAGCAGCGCTGTCTGAATGCTCCGTATGGCGACGTCGGACACATTCTCCGCGAAATGGTCTATAAGGTGCATCCATATAAATGGCCGGTGATAGGAAAAGCATTGTCTGACATTGAAAATGTGCCGGTCGAGGCGATAAAGGCTTTCTATCGACGCTATTACAATCCGGGAAATGCCATATTGTCGGTAGTGGGCAATCTGGACTCTGAAGATGTGTTTGCGTTGGCTGAAAAATGGTTCGCGGGCATCCCGTGTGCGGAAATGCCGGAGCGTACACTCCCTTGCGAGCCGACTCAATTGTCGGCGAGGGTGAAGGAGGTTGAACGCGACGTGCCGCATAATATGATAGTGAAGGCATACCGGATGTGTGGACGCCTTGACAATGACTATCCTGTCTGCGATTTGTTGAGCGACGTGCTGTCAAACGGCAGGTCGTCGAGACTGTTCCGCAACGTCTATGCGAAAGGCAATCTGGTCGCGTCGATAGACGCGTCGATAACTGGCGATGAGGATCCTGGAATGCTGATTGTCAAGGCGCAGCTGCTCCCTGGCGTTTCCTTCGATAGGGTTGAGGCAGCGATTGCAGATGAACTTCGCAAGGTGGCTGATGGCGATGTGAGTCAGTATGAGTTGGACAAAGTGGTCAACAAATATGAGTCTAATGCGCTGTTCAGTAATCTTAACAACGATGAGTTGGCTTCAAATCTGGCTTATTTCGAGATGCTTGGCAATGCGGAGATGATAAATGAGGAGGTGGAGAGATACAGGGCTACGACCCTTGGGCGAATGGCAGACGTGGCATCGGCTTTGTTTGCGGAGTCGAATTGCTCCACTCTGTATTATAAGACGAGAAATAGTTGATAAAAAATGGGAGTATACGTTATCCTGTTTCTCGGAGAAATTATTACTTTTGTAACGAAAAAATAAAGAAAGAAAACAATGGCAACTTGGTTTGAATGCAAAGTGAAATATGAGAAGTTGACAGAAAATGGTCAACAAAAAGCGGTAACTGAACCATATTTGGTTGATGCCTTGTCGTTTACTGAGGCTGAGGCTCGAATTATAGAAGAGATGACTCCGTTTGTGACAGGCGGTGAGCTGAAGGTGACGGCTGTAAAGCGCACCAATATCGCAGAAATCTTCTGGGACGAGGAGGGCGATAAGTGGTATAAGGTTAAGGTGAACTTCGTGACCATCGACGAGAAAACTGCAGTGGAGAAGAAAACTGCCAATTTCATGATGGTACAGGCTGCGGATTTCAAGAAAGCCTACGACAACTTTATGGAAGGAATGAAGGGTACGATGTCCGACTTTGAGGTGGCCTCTATCAATGAGACAATGATAATGGATGTCTATAAAGAGGATTTAGGCGGAAACGAGGGCGCACAGGCATAATAGATAATTATGATTGATGTCGCAGAAAATATAAAACAAATGAAAAAGGAACTGCCACAGAGTGTGACTTTGGTGGCAGTTTCTAAATTCCACCCGACGGAGGCTCTGATGGCGGCTTATGATGCCGGGCAAAGGGTCTTTGGAGAGAGCAGGGCTCAGGAGCTTGTGCAGAAAGCGGCGACGATGCCGTCTGATGTGCAATGGCATTTCATCGGGCATCTGCAGACCAACAAAGTCAAGACTGTGGTCCCGATTGTGACTCTGATACATAGCGTTGACAGTGGCAAACTGCTGACGGCAATCAATGCCGAGGCGGAAAAAATTGGCAAGATTGTGGACGTGTTGCTTGAGCTCCACGTAGCGCAGGAGGAAACAAAATATGGCTTTGACCTGAGCGATTTGGTATGCCTGGAGAAAACGGGAATGCTTGATAATTGCCGGAATGTGAGGGTCAGAGGTGTTATGGGAATGGCTACGAATACCGACAATGAGACAGAGATACGAAAGGAGTTTCAGCGAATTGTAGGGGTGTTCAGAGAAATGAAGTCTGGCATAATGGCGAAAAATCCCGCGTTCGACATTGTGAGCATGGGAATGAGCGATGATTATCGGATAGCCGTTGAGGAAGGCTCTACCATGGTCCGCGTAGGAAGCCATATTTTCGGACCTCGTCAATACTGATTATGAAATTAAACAATAACTACTTTAAAATCTAAAAATTATGACTCAAGAAAAGAAAAATTACACATTGCCTATCGTGGTGATGTTCTTCTTGTTCGCGATGATTTCATTCGTGACTGGATTCCAAAATCCGTTTGGAATAATCCTTAAAGAGCAGTTTGACCTGACTAACTTCGAATCGCAGTTGGGTAATGCCGCCAACTTTATCGCTTATGCGTTCATGGGTATTCCGGCTGGCCTTATCCTTCAAAAAAAAGGTTATAAATTCTCAGCCATTGCCGCCGTCCTTGTCGGTTTGGTGGGCGTTGCGCTAATGTTCTTGTCGAGCACGCTTGATTCAGGTGTGTTTGCGGTTTATTTGACTGGCGCGTTTGTGGCTGGTTTCTCTATGTGTATGCTCAACACTGTTGTAAACCCGATGCTCAACACGCTTGGTGGTGGTGGCAATAAGGGCAACCAGTTGCTGCAATTCGGTGGCTCTGCCAACTCTTTGGCTGCTACAATCTGCCCGGTGCTTGTAGGCTATCTTATGGGCGACACTCTGAAGGGTCTCACTCTGAGTGCTGCCCGTCCGGCATTGTTTATTGCTATGGGCATTTTTGCATTCGCTTTGATCGTGCTTTTCTTCTCTAAATTGCCGGAACCTATTCTTGAAGAGGCAAAGCAAGGCGAGATTAAGCATGAGGAGAAGGCTACTATTGGCGGCGCGTTGAAATATCGTCATTTCGCTCTCGGTATCGTTGCAATCTTCTTGTATGTAGGTATCGAGGTGGGCATTCCCAACATGGCAAATCTTTATATGACCACACAGACCAAGGAAGAGGCTGCCGCTACTGTTGACGAATACAACAAGCAGCAGAATGACCCTGTCTATTTGGCTGAGCTTCAAGCTGCCGACAAGGCAAATGCGGATGCGCTTGTAGCTTATCAGCAGGACAAGTCGAAATTCTCGGAAGAGGAAGCAAAGGCTATGATTGGATATGAAAACAAAGTAATCGGTGAGAAACAATATGAATCGGCTTATGAAATTTATAACGACGTCAAAAAACCGGGTAAAGGAATGAACCCTTCTGCTGCCGGTTCGCTGGTGGGTATGTATTGGTTGTTGATGCTTGTCGGACGTCTTGTGGGCGGATCGTTTGGCTCTAAATTCTCAAGCCGTGCGCAACTCTCAACAGTTGCCACTGTGGCAATCGCTTTCTTGCTCTGCGGATTGTGTATGCCTGATTCGACAATCAGCATTCCTGGATTCCAGAACATGTCGTTTACAATGATCGAGGCGCCTACATGCGTGCTGTTCTTCGTGCTTTGCGGTCTTTGCACGTCAGTTATGTGGGGCGGCATTTTCAACCTCGCAGTTGAAGGCCTTGGCAAATACACTGCAGTTGCCTCAGGATTGTTTATGGTGATGGTGTGCGGCGGTGGCATACTTCCGCTGATTCAAGGCGGTGTTGCCGACGTGGCTGGATATTTGTCAAGCTATTGGGTACTCATCGCAGCCGTTGCTTATTTGTTGTTCTATGCAATGGTTGGAAGCCGTGTGAAAAAGGCTTAAGACATAACGATATTTTGAATCAAGGTGCCGGCAAATCGAATTTGCCGGCACCTTTTCGTTGTGCGCCGATTGTGTTGCCATGCTGTTTGGCAAAAAATGTGTGTCAATGTAAAAAAAGGTGTTGTTAAAAGGACGGAATATTTCGAACCTTGAGTCATGAAGCGATGGTAATTCAAGAAGAACAGGATGCGATATATGGGTATACCGTTTCGTATCACAATATCAATGAACCTTTACGAGGGCTGACATATTACGGGAGCCAGACAAGTGCGCAATTAGGTCTGCAACGGATTCCACTCATCGAAGGCATTATCAATAAATCGTCATATAACTTTGATATGTGGTTGCAAAGAGGAGATAAGCTGGTAGCGTTGAAAAAATTCGGCTTGGCTAATTTCAGCACCGCTACAGATACAGAAATAAAAGCATTGATTGGAGCAACAGGTACAGAAGGTGCATTTTGGTCAATGGAAGTTGCTAAAGGTACGGGGTTTAGCGGTGATGTAATATTTAATATTTACGCGCCAAGAGGAACAAAAATGATGTATTGTGAGTCATTCTCAGGTTTTGGCAATGGCTCGGGGCGTAATTGGGATGGAATTATCAAACAGCAAACTTTTGGATCAGAGAGTGAAATGCTACTACAACGAGGGACAACGTTCAAGATTACAAAGGTTGAAAAATCAAATGGGACGTGGTATATCGATTTAGACATTGTAGCACAGAATCCATTGCCATTTCCATATGTCGGAGGGTATCCATATAAATAATTATTTATACAAATTGATTGTAGATTTTGCGTATTCATGCACATAAAATGTCTTGAATGCCTCAGCTCCATCAATTAATGACAAATCAGCATGATGACAGAATCGATTAAACAACAACGCTTTCAATGTTATTGGGGTGTCGTCCATTTGCTCGAATGAAATAAGTCCTGCATCAATGTATTCATTGATCATTATATGCAAAGGTTCAGAGTCACTATTGCTACTATATGCGACTTCTGAGAACTCAACCCACTTCTTTTCCCAAAACCAAAAAAAAGACTCATTGCCGCTAAATGTATTTTCTGCACTTCCGGTGTAGTAGCGGCAGTGTTTAATGCAATCGTTTCTATCCATACTGCAATTATATTGTTATTACTTAATCTCAGAGCAAGCGACAAGGCGATGGTGTACACCTTACTTGCTACAAAGATAGGCAAATATTTCCATTCGCCTATTTTGTAGTTAAACTTACTTCTTGCGCAAACCTATCGTGGACAAGATAGCAGGTGATGTGGATGGCAGTTGCCGCATGGCACGGAGATGGTTTGCAGACGCATGTGAGGATGCCAAGCAACCGGACTCTTTTTTGTTGTATGCCACTCCCTGTCCAAAGCCTAATTTGTGGGTGTGGATATTTGGATATTGGAGGCGGAATAACTATATTTGCATCGTGTTAAGACGCAAGATAAAGGCATCGCCTATATGTTTTTTGGGGGCTTTTTGTGTGAAAATGTTGCAGGGCAAAGCCTTGTGATAGTTTTTAGCTTGTTTAATTGGCACGAAAACAAAGAGTGGAAAAATATATTAATTCGCATAAAAATCATAGAATAATATCCATATCAAAAATATTCAGTGGCAATGGATGCAAAAACAATGAGAAAGGTTGCGGACAATATCCGCATATTGGAGGCCGCAATGGTGGAGAAGGCAAAGTCTGGACACCCTGGAGGCTCGATGAGTGGCACAGACCTGTCTCTTATACACATCTGACGCTGCCGACGAATAGCC
>ERZ1027188.924-NODE-924-length-10308-cov-13.667707_pt1 | contig 10308 bp, 12 predicted proteins | sample MGYA00519273_ERZ1027188 | MGnify/ENA primary metagenome ERZ1027188 (study PRJEB26926, sample SAMN06164623) | human gut metagenome | biome: ENVO:00009003; feature: ENVO:2100002; material: ENVO:00002003 | host: Homo sapiens | place: USA | collected 2012 ... | reverse complement strand
AACTTGCTGATTTTTCAGCGAAGTTATGGACTATATGAGGTGCGCGAAAAGACGCTGTTATAACTGAGGTAAATTAAGTGTAGAGCAGAATAAAATACTATCGGGATGGTTAACATCGTCTAAGCATCCTGACAAAATGCCGTACACAACATTGCTTATCATTAAGGGACTGCCACTGCTGCCTTGTTTGAGTATGTTAGAGGTCTTACATTCAAAGAAATTGAATAATGGCCGCGTAACAATGCAGTCAGATATCAATATATCGAAAGGATTTATACAATTCGATACAGATATGAAAGAGATGTTGGTTAATGCGGTATTCGCTGAAGGAATTTTATCGCTGAAACTAAGAGGACTATCTACACCCTCAAATTTGAAGATTGCGATGTCTTGCGTCTCATCATCGGATGCACCATCTTTGAAAGACTTTATGAATACCGCATCCGCTTTATTAAAAGTGTGATAAGCTCCATTGTAGTAGATTGTATGAGTTTCGGATTCATCGAACATGTGGCCTGCGGTTATGAAATAATCGCGGATGAAGAAGCCGCACCCCATTGCATCGTTGTCAACGAACGGAACAATATATTTTTTGAAATCTTGCATACTGCAAAATTACAAAAAAATTAAAGAAATACTTCGAGGTCGTTGACGCGGAAGATACAGCAATCGCGTATCTTGCGGCACTCTCCGGAGGCGAGCAACTTCACGTTGCGCCAGCCTCCGTAGAAATTGTATCGCAGAGAGATGCAATTTCGGAGTTCAAGGATAGAGCCGTCGGATTTCCAGACTGAAATATCGACAGGGTCGCCGGAATTGAGCATCGTGCGAGCGGTTGATATATGTATCGAGCGAGCCATTGGTTATGAATAGATTATGCTGTAGGGAGAAGTGAATATGCCGGGCGATGCGGTCAAGCGGACTATCGGGCGGTTGTCGGTAAAGCGCCACGTGAATTTGACCACGTTAAGTTTTTCGTCACCGTCCTGAACCTCGCAGGTGCAGTCGGTGATGAGAACCGGGGTAAGAATCAACGGGTCGTAACAGTCGGCCTCGTTCAACTCGATTCGGAATACATCGTATGACGAAAAAAGTTGGTCGATCCACTTGGCTTCATCAGAAGTCAGTGGTCCGGCCTCGACCTCATAAGTCTTTGCAGTGGATTGGTTGTAGAAGCGAGACGAGCCGTTGATAATGGCAGTCGAGCGTTCCACATCGGTCTTCGATGTGGTTACAACAGGCAACGTAGCAGTGTCCCACACGTTGAAGCAATTTCGGAAAAGGAACGTGTTGCGGTCGCTCAGAATGGGGTCAATGAAGTATGAGATTGACCGCTGACCGCAACGGACGGTGAACGACAGCAGCGTAATGTCGCCGAGCCTTGCGGTGGCGAAAGAAGCTGCGTCTGCCACGATGGTGTTCAGCGAGATATTGAGCTGAACGACACCTGACGAGTCGGCAGTCTTGCCGCCGTCGATTGTGTATTCGTGGCGGTATAGGGCATCCGAGTCAACTTTGTTGAACGAGTGGGCCACCGTGTATGCGACACTCTCCCCCTTTTCAGCGTAGAAGAAAAGGGAAATCGACGAGCCAGGGGCGAGGCGTCGCATGGAGAGGGTCGTGAGGAAATTTTCTTTAAGAAAATTCGGCACGTCGGTACAGACCGAAAATCGGTCGCAGTACAGAACGTGAAACACACAGGAATCAGCCTTGTTGTTGGCAGTATCGGTGAATACCGAGAGCGTGAAGTCGGCGGTTGAATAACCCGACGTGCGCATCTCAGTCTCGATGAGAGAAGCGATGTCATAGAGCGTTACCCGACCGCCGTAGGCGTAGTAACGCTCCGTCAGGACTGCGATGCCGCCGGGTGCGGTCAGCGTCACGTCCACATACGAGCCATCGACATCTACACCGATATTGCCGATAGCCGAAGAAAGTATAATGCCCTGAGGCTTATATGTAATTCGATGAGCCATGCCACAAAGTTACCTTTGTGGTATGACCGCAGAAAAGACAGCCACCTGCAAGGTATTAGCGACCAATAGGGAGCGGTGCTCTCCACCGGGGGTATAAGTGGAGTCAGAGACGGAACGAACCAGCCACCTGCAAGGTATAAGGGAGGCGGTGCCGACCGAACCACCACCGGAGGTATAAGCGTAAGCGAGCATAGAGAGAGGCCAACCCACGGAGGGGTCAGCCTCGAAGAGTAATGTGGGATATTATTCCCACATTACGTAAGTGTCATCGTCTTCGTTGAACTCGAAGCAGCCGCGACCGGCTTCTTCGCGTCGGCGGCATTCCTCGACGATGACCTTGGCGCGGAAGTGCGCCCCGGCGCGTACCTCGTCTTCGAGGATCGCGATGCGGGTACGTTCCTGATTTTCGAGGATAACGCGAGCGAGTTGGCGGTATGCGCTCCACAGGCGGCAGAGTTCTTCATTTGAGAAGATGAACAGGTAAGGCATATCAAACTGTACCATTGTTTCGGAGATTAAAGGGTTTGTATTGAATTGTTTTTGTCGATTTGGCAAATGCGGAGAGTGTATGTGTGGGAATATTTGCCTAATTCCACTCTATCGAAGTCCTCGCCGTCACGCCAACAGTAGAAAAGGGCCAGGCGCATCGCGTCGATGTCGTTGTCGGCATAGAAGGTCCAATAACCTTGTTTTGTGTAGCAAATATATTCTTTCATTGTCGTGAAGATTAGAGGTTTGACTTTCGGAAGAAAGCGAGGGAGGCTTACGCCTCTCTCGCTGCCTCGAACTGGAGGCGTTCGTAGATGTTTTGGGAGATAGTCGCTCCGTATCGTGCTTTGAGCAGGTGCATGTAGCGCATTGCGCTCTTGGCTGTCTTGCAACCGCATCCGACGTTGTCCTTGGGAGCCACGCCCTTGAAATAGACGTACCAGCGGTCGAACTTGCGCTGAGCCACGATGAGCTTGGGAGTGATTGCCGGAGTAGTCTCGACGGCGGGAGCTGCGGTTTGAGCTGCGATGTTTTCTGCGGATTTTTTAGCTTTCTTTGCCATGATTTTGAAGTTTTTTGGGGGTTGAGAAGTGAGCCGAGGCTCTTAATTTTTACGTTGCAATAATTGGGAGAACTGAGGAAGTGATGGAAAAGCAAAAATTTCAAGTAAAATTTTAAGGCACCGCCGGTCAATACTACCTGTAAGGTGGAGATTGATAAAAATTTATGCAGTAAATCCGGAGGCACGTTTTGCGATGAACGGTCAGTCCTACCTTTGCGACAGGAAAAATAAGCCACGGCTCGCTCCCCCAAGACTTCAAGGCAAAGGAAGATAACCGTCAGGAAACATAGCCAAACCGCCCCGTCGTAGAGCCCGGCCATCACTCCGTACTCGTCGGGGCAGCAAGGTCGGCGGTACGTATATCAAGGGTGTGGCAAGGACGGCTCGGTTGTGGTTGAAGCCGAGAGCGGAAGCGCAGATTACATGCGCTCAAAGCATGGTGCGGAGCGACCCCGGAACATCAGAACGTCAGATGTCGAGGCAAACGATGACGGTGCCGTCGCGTCCGAAAGTCAAACCGCATGAGCGACAATGAACGCCGTCTGACACAAAACTGTTATTGGAACTTGCCGATGACGGACGCGATGAGCCGATACCTTAATCGTTGGCGAGATGACGAGGGCTGAGTGGAATAGGCATACCGAAACTTACACTCCGCTCGCCAGACAATAACCAATACAGACCCGCCCGAAACAATAAGTTTGATATGCCACTGATCATATTGCGGAGGACTGCGCCGGTGGAGCGCAAGCGGTCAGCTCGGATGTCCGACAGGAACCTGCTCGGAGCACGGAGACTGCGGAGGGCCTGACCGCGTTTGTCGGCTTAGAGGCGGTGCCGGAGAGCCGATAGACCAATGAAGGCAATTCAGTCGGAGGACGAAGCACAAAAAAGGCTTCCTTTTGGAAGCCCCTCTTGCGTCGGGCGGTCGGATTAGGCTACACAAGAGCCTTGAACCATCGTGTAGTCTGCATCGGGGACTTCGGCAGCGGCCTTAGCCTGAGCTTCCTCGGCGTTTTCGGCTTCAACATAAACGATTTCGCTCTCGCCGTCGAAGGTGATAACCTCGATCATATACTCCATGAGGTTGTTGTTGGAGTTGAGAGAAGCGGCTGCGGTATAGTTCATTACGTGGGTCATGATTTTGAAGTTTAAGAGGGTTTTTACTGTGCGCCGGAGCGCGTTTGATTTTTACACCGCAAAATCAGGGAGAGCTGAGGAAGCGTGATTGCAAATGTTATTTCAAGCAAGGCGGTAAATTCTTGGGTCCTGGAGGGTGAAGAATTTATGAAATGTTGATTGCAAGCCCGGAGGGTCAAGCCCCAGGCGCAGATGCGCGGTCAGCCCTACCTTCGCGGTAGTGAAATATCATATCGTGCCTCTGTGCTTTCAGCATCAGTAAAGTTCCTTGCGAAACGCGCTTGCTCAAAATTATGGCACTCGTAACCCGCAGGGCTATGCCGTTGCCGTGGAGCGGTACTCCGACGGCGTTCTCATTCAAATCTCCCCCGTGAGGTTATCGCCTCGATGGAGAGAGCACCTTGAAATCATTGAAGCCGAGAACCCGAAGAAAGCATAAACAATGCCGCCGAAGTTCCATGCTGACGTAACACCTTGCGTCAATCTTGGGTAGCCGACCGCCTGATGTAAGAGGTCTAACAATGGAAAAGTCCAATCCGTGCGAAGTCTATCCGAACGAAGCGCCATACCGAATAAGAAACGAGCCTCGGATCCAACCACAAGTTGGTGCCGAAGCTCGTTGAACCCACGCGATGCGTGTATCATACAAAAGGCGTTTTGAGAGATGCCACGGGTACGGTATGTACCTATCCGGGGAAGCACACCGTTGCTGTCAAAAATCAAAACGTGAGAACGGTATAGTACTCCCCGTTTTTCGACAGGGGGTTAAACTTCAATAATTTTCAGAACAAAGGGAGAAGCGGCGGAGGCCAACTCCTCCTCTTTGCCCCGACCTTGACAAGTCAAGTTTTTTGTTTTTTTCCACCACAAAATTAGTTCTTTTTCCATTATTGTCCAAATTTTTACGCGATTAATCCGTAGCTTCGGGCCGGAAGGACTTCTCCGACGCTCTGATGGGGGCGTTCGTAGTTGTAGAACTCGATGTAGTCGCTTATCCCCTGACGCAGCTCCACGACAGAGTCGGTCGGATTGATATAGACGTATTCCTGCTTGACAGTGCGCCAGAACCGTTCTATCCAGATGTTGTCCTTGCAGCGGCCCCGGCCATCCATGCTGATGAGGATTCCGTTCTCTTTCAGGAGGTCTTCCCATGCCTTTGTTGTATATTGCGAGCCCTGGTCGCTGTTGATGATCTCAGGCGCACCGAACTTGCGGATACTTTCTTTGAGCATCTCGTGCACGTTGTCGGCCGATAGGGTGTTGCTCAGTTTCCAGCCCACTATATAGCGGCTGTAGACGTCTATGATTGCATAGAGATACATGAAGCCGCCAATCATCCGGATGTAGGAGATGTCGGTGCTCCACACCTGATTGCGGCGGTTTATTTCCAGGTTGCGCAACAGGTAGGGATGTATGTGTCCGGCACTTCCTCCTTTCGAGAGGCACTTCCGCGGATAGATGGCCATAAGGTTCATCTTGCGCATAAGTCGGCGCACGCGCTTTTCGTTGACGGTATAGTCCTTCTCGCGGAGAACCATTGTCATGGTCTTCACGCCCGTCGTCGGATGGTCAAGGTAATAATCGTCTATTATCTCCATTATCCTCAGATTGAGACCGGATTCGCCCTTCGGCTTGTAATAGAGGTTGCTGCGGTTGAACTTCATGTACTTGCAGAATCTGTTGCGGCTCATGCCTGCGGGGCGTTTCATCTCAAGGTCCGCTATCTCACTTTGAGTCCGGCATCCTCGCAGGCTTTCGCAAAAAAATCGCAGTCGATTGTCAACTGTCCCACCTTTTTGAGAAGACGGTCTTTCTCGGCCGTCACCTTCTTGAGCTCGCTCTTGCTCTCCGTGTCTTTTCCGAAGGCTTTGTCCGCGTTGTTAAGCAACTCGTTCTTCCATTCTGTAATTTTCGAGGGCGCCACGCCATATTTCTTGGCCAGCGACTCCAGAGGCTCCGTTTCCTTGAGCGCTTCCACGGCGACTTTCGCCTTGAAAGAAGCTGTAAATTTAGATTGTCTTGCCATTTTGATTTTCTTCTTTTTTACAAATATAGCGATTTCTCGTCATACCGCCATAATTGTGTCTGTCTGAAAATCGGGGAGTATTATATAGAGATTGTTCATATAACCGTAAATCACCGCTTTCAGCATCATCTTGGGATGATACGGACTACGGCCACGTTCCTTGTATAGTTTTTTGAAATTGTCAAGCCTGAGACTGTCGACGACTGCATCTACAACCCGGACAGGATCGTTTTCCGCAATATCTTTATCGAGACGCTGCGGAAAAAGTAACATTTGTTTGGGATTGTAATCCCGAAAGTGTAACTTTGTAGACATTTAATTTGTTATATACCACAAAGATACAAAATTTTTGTGATATGGCAAAGCCCCGGCTTGTGAAAGTCAGGGCTTTGTTTTATGTTTTACAGCAGGTTATGAAAAGAGGGTGCATCGGAATTTTGATACACCCTCCCTTTTTGATAATGAGATTCAGGGACTATTTCACTGCGAGTTTTGTTACTTGGTTGCCAACTTTGACAATGTAGAAACCTGGGGTTACGGCGACTGATGCGTTAGAGGCTTCTAATGAAGCAACGTGCATACCATTTGCGGAGTAAATTATGATTGAGGTTTGTGCATCGGCAACCACATTGATGTTGCCGTTTGAAGCAAATATGCGTGCGTTGCCGGCATCTACATCCTCAATGCCTGTAATAATACCATTGTTTGCCAATGCTGTGAATTTCAAAGCATTGCCATCTTTCGACACAATACCCGTGAAAGAACGCCATCCGCTTTCACCCAATTGGAGATTAGCAGGGTCGTAATATGCCTTCATAGTAAGAGGTGCTACAGCCTGCTGTGCAGACCGGAGAACGAAATAGTTTCCCGCGGTGTTTATATCCTCCGTACTCATATAACCTGTAATTGAACAATATTCAGCCGGCTGCGGAGCCACGAGCCAAATGTTTCTCACTTCATCATTGTCTGCATAGATATTGAAATTAGCCACGCTGAATGCGTTGTAACTCATACTGCTATCTTTAGTGGAAACGGTGCCTTCCGGGAATGAGATTATCGGATATTCGTCGTTGGAAACTACAGTTGCAATGTCGCCGCTTTCAATTTCCTTACCCTCAAAGTCGGAAGTCAAGCCAGAGATAGCCACCCAATCTTCCTGGTTGAAGTCAGAATCGTTATCGCTTCCGGGTTCAGATTTTTTATCTTCATTGAAAGTGTTCTTAGATGAGCCACTGTTGCCCATAGTAGAGGCATAGAGATAAGTGCCGTCGAAATAATGTCCAAATAGATTTGTGTTGATTCGATAGCTCTCACCGGCATTTGCGGTCAACACTTTGTCAAGGCCATTCTCGGTGCCGGCGTATGTATCTGTAATCTCAATGGTCATGCATGGGATTACGACACTGTTTTCTGCCGGATCAATTGATGGCATTAAAGCAGGAGTATCGGATTTAGCTGGTGAAGCGAAGATATAGAGATATTTGTCTGTAGGGGTAGAAAATTCATATTTCAAGCCATCAAGTTCATCGACAAATACAGGTGTTCCGTCTCCAAGGAGGAGAGTGAGACGAGCATTGCCGTATCTAAAGAATGCGTTAAAGGCAATGCTACCGGTACCTTTAACTTTTACTGCGATACCATTGAAATTGCTATATACGCCGGGGTGGTCCTCCACATCTCTATTGAATTGGGCAACATCCTCAATCGACGACGTTCTATTGAATACTAATCCGCCATACTGATTATATCCGCTTTTGATGTCAGTGATGCTGTAGTAGACGTTATCTATTACCACATTGTTCAAAGTTTCATATTCGCTGAGGGTTGTGAAATCCACATTTACTGTTCCTTGCGGGATAGTTGAGATATCGTATATGTGACTTGGTTCCGGCTCGGGAGCTATGTAGGCATATTCAAAAGTAACAGGTTCGCTGCAGGAAGTATCATCGCTGACATAAGCCACCACTTTGCAAGAAGAATCAATTGTTATTGGCGTGGAGTAAGTGTTGACGGTATGAACAGCAGAGGCATCGTCGTCTTCTCCAACAATGTAATAATAAATAGTGCCGACATCGTTAAGATTAGTGAGTGCCAACGCAAAAGGATAGTTAAACTCGCAAGACTCGCGAGAAGGTGTAGGAGCGACCAAAATGCGTTCACCGAATCCTTGCTTGATTCTATCTGTGAAATATGACCATGGAGTATATGATTTATATGCATCAAGGCTTCCAAACGGCACATAAAGATAGCCTTTCGAAAAAGTTTCATTGTCGAATGCGTTGTCAGGACAATTCACGCCATTGAGTGGTAAGGGACGCTTGTTGATTATTGTATTAATATTTGTGCAGCCTGCAAATGCATTATTGCCAATGGATGTCAATTTTTCGGGGAGAGTAACGCCTGTGAGGCCCGTGAGGTCCTGGAATGTGCTTTCTGCGATAGACACTACATCGCTTGAATTGTATTGTCCGGGAATTTCAAGCATACCGATGAAATCCTCATTGAGAGCGTATGGCGATTTGCCGACGGAGTAGCCGCCGGTCACTTCGGTATAGGCTAACAAAGACGGGTGCTTGTAACTGCTGAACTTGCTCCAAAATGCGTCAGTGGTAAAAGAGCTATATTTATCGTCGGGCACTTCAATCAAAGTGTTAGCGAAATGCCACTCATCAAAAGCATCTTCGTTTTCCACAGTCGGCAGAATGTCTGACGAAGGTTTGAGACTGATTGATGCCAATGTACTGCATCCGGTGAATGCCTTGGTGCCTATTGAGGTGACATTAGCCAAGTCAAGGCTCCGCAAGGCGGCGCAGCCTCTGAAAGCAGTTTCGCTAACTACAAAGGCTTGCTCCGGGATAGGCACTTCTGTAAGGCTCTCGCAACCGTCAAAGCAGCTGTAGCCGATTTTATTCAACTCAGGGCTACAAATGGAGGTAAACTTTTTGAGACTTTTACATCCTACGAAGACACTGTCCATTTCATTTCTCTCGCCAGTTCCCTTAAGGCGATAGACCTCGACAGTCTCCAAGTTATCGCACCATCTAAAAGCATCGGGAGTAATTTCGATATAGTCGTCGCCGGAGCCGTTAATAGTAACGCTTTTGAGAGCCTTGCAATCTTGGAATGTATAGAGGCTTGTCATGTCAAATTGAAAATTACCATTGGCTTTAATGCTTTTTAGATTTTCGCATCCAGCAAATGAGTAATAGCCCTCCACGTATATCTTATCTGATGTAACTGCTGTGAGGTCAAGATTTTCAATACCGGAGCGATAGAATGCCATTTGCCCGATTCCGCGGGTGTTGGCAGGAAACTCAATTGACTTGAGGTTTGAACACCAACTAAAAGTAGACGGGGGTATAACAAAACCTTTGGAAGCGCTTTTTGGCAATATTACCGTGTGTAGACTTTCGCAACCGTCAAAAACATTATTGTAAAAGCCGTAACTATAAAAGCCTCCTTGATCTGTATAGAAATCTATATCTTCCGCAAACTCTACAGTCTGGAGAGCGGTGCAGAGTCTGAATGCATGCTCTCGCAGTACTTTCAAACTTCGCGGCAACTTACAGGACTCGAGGGATGTGCAGCCTTCAAAGCAGGAAATGCCAATATATTTAAGGCCTTCACTCAGGGATATATCGTGAAGCCTCGTACAGCCATAGAATGCATAATCACCTATGGTTTCAACAGTATTGGGCATGCCCGATACAAATTCTATTCCTGTACACCCTTCAAAAGAACCGATATATTTCACTTGGCTTCCCTCGTAGAATTGAATACCGAGGAGTCGATTTTGGTAAGCAAACCCTTCAACGCCTACAATAGGGATACCATCACTTTCGCGCACTGCCGGCACGTCGAGCACGCCTTCATAAGTTTCATAGGGACGGGGTTTCATTATGTAACCGCTTCCGTCTTCCGTTAATTCAAACAGAAACGGCTCTTCTTGGGCTTTAGCAGGCAATACCGAGGTAATAATCAACAATGCCAACAACCATGAAGCCGGTCTAAGTGATAATTGCAATTTTGTTAACATAATCATATGATTTTTTACGGTTATGTATAGTACTCCCCGTTTTTCGACAGGGGGTTAAACTTCAATAATTTTCAGAACA
>ERZ1027188.916-NODE-916-length-10361-cov-20.365709_pt1 | contig 10361 bp, 14 predicted proteins | sample MGYA00519273_ERZ1027188 | MGnify/ENA primary metagenome ERZ1027188 (study PRJEB26926, sample SAMN06164623) | human gut metagenome | biome: ENVO:00009003; feature: ENVO:2100002; material: ENVO:00002003 | host: Homo sapiens | place: USA | collected 2012 ... | reverse complement strand
ACTCATAAATCTACCCTTAATCGTGTATTGGATGATAGTTGCGGATTTTAGGATAAGATTATGATATCCCCAATGCTATCAGATCACTTTTTCTAAAACTTTTCTATGAATTCCTTGCGTGTTTCAAAATAAAGTCGTAAATTTGCTCGCATAAACGAAACAATAATATCATAGGGATTATGAAGCAGGTAGAAGAAAGATATATCAGTTTGCTGACCGATTTCGGTTTCAAGCGAATTTTCGGATCAGCTCCCAATAAGGATTTGCTGATCTGTTTCCTCAACAGCTTGTTTAATGGTAGACAGGTTGTTAAGGACGTGAAGTATCTGAACCCGGAGCACGTGGGAGATGTATATACCGACCGCAGGGCCATCTTTGACGTATATTGTGAAGGAGAAAACGGCGAGAAGTTTATCGTGGAAATGCAGAATGCCTACCAGGCGCATTTCAAGGACCGTTCCCTCTTCTACTCAACCTTTCCTATCCGTGAACAGGCACCAAAGGGGAATGACTGGGATTTCAAGCTCAATCATGTCTATACCGTAGCCCTGCTCAACTTCAGCATGAACGAGGATGCATTCGACAAGGAGAAAATCCGCCATCATGTGCAGTTGTGTGATACTGCCACGCACAAGATATTCTACGATAAGCAGGAATTTATCTGCGTGGAAATCGCCAAGTTCAACAAATCGCTGGACGAGCTGAAAACGCTTTACGACAAGTGGCTCTATGCCCTAAAGAATCTCTATAAGCTTACTCAGCGCCCTAAGGCGTTATGCGACAAGGCCTTCGACCGCCTCTTTGAAGAAGCCGAGATTGCAAGATTCACTCCGCAGGAGCAGCGAGAGTATGAAGCCAGCAAGATGGCATATCGTGATATCAAGAATTCGATTGATACCGCCAAGAGAGAAGGTAAAGAAGAGGGCCTGGCTGAGGTAATGGAGAAGGGCCTGGCTGAAGGAATGAAAAAGGGCATGGAGAAGCGAAGCCTTGAAATTGCCAGAAAGATGCTGGCAAATGGTATGGATGCAGCTACGGTGATGGAAATAACAGGGCTGTCGGCAGAGGAAATTCTGCTGCTGAAACGAGAGAAATAGATTACAGATATCACGCCCTGAGTTTTCATTCACTGTGCCCCACACGCCCTGAACCAACGGTCACCGGTGCGAAGGTAAGGGACAGAAGCAATACACAAGCAGTACGCCCTGAAAGGGCAGAAGCTCCTAGCCCAGGGCAACGCCCTGGGTATTAATGATATACAAACCAACGCCCTGTAAGGGCAAAAGCTTTAAAACTCCAGGCAAAAGCTTTACAACCTCAAGAAGCTGCGCAACGTGGAGAAGTCATTTTCAGAATGGCAAATCGTAGCTCGCTAGTTCTTCTCCGAGTATGCCCCATGGTAGCATGCCTTCCTGTTGTTCCATTTTCTCCATCATTTCGATATCTTTGATGCGATGTCGGTAATCTTGGAGTATCGCCAGCGATTCCAGCTCCTCCCTTCTCGCCCTGCTCAGTTCCAGATATTGCTTTTCCTTGTCGATGCCCAGGAAGCGGCGCCCCAGCAGATTGGCAGCGATGCCGGTGGTGCTGCTGCCGGCAAACGGGTCGAGAATCCACGCCCCCGGTTTGGTAGAAGCCAAGATGATTCGGGTTAGGAGGGCGAGCGGTTTCTGCGTAGGATGCTTGCCCTGCGATTTCTCCCATCTTGCGATGGCAGGCAGTCGCCATACGTCCGACATCTGTTTGTCGCCGTTCAGTTTTTTCATCAGCTGATAGTTGTAATAATGCGGCACTTTCTTCTCCTTTCTTGCCCAGATAACGAACTCTGTGGAGTAAGTGAAGTATCGGCACGAGATATTGGGTGGCGGATTTGTCTTCGCCCACGTGATGACGTTCAGAATCTTGAATCCCAGTTGCGTCAGCTTATTTGCCACGGAGAAGATGTTGTGATAGGTTCCCGAAACCCAGATGGTCCCATCCTCCTTCAGGTGTTCCCGGCAAGCCGAAATCCACTCCTCGTTGAATTGGTCGATATGTTCCGGCGTTCCGCCCTTATCCCACTCTCCCTTGTCCACGCACACCACTTTTCCGCTCTGCACGCTGATTCCGCCATTAGAGAGGAAGTAAGGAGGATCGGCGAAGATCATGTCGAACTTGAAATCAAATTCGCCCATCAGCCGGATGCAGTCTCCTTGGAGGAGAGTGAAGTTGTCAGTCCTATGATATATCGCCTTTTTGTTCATCATTTCGGGGTGCAAAGATAATGCAAATATCTGATAAATAAATGATTAGATCAATCTTTAACTTTCGTGATCAAAAAAGATCAATTAGGCAGAATGAAACAGAAAATGGTTTAAATCGAAAGTTTTTCATATATTATTTTGTTCTTTCTGAATTATGGTGTATATTTGCAGAATAATATTTTAAATATTGATTTTGAAAGAAAATAAAACTTAGCGAGATATGAAACAATACGAAGCTGTAATAGAGACCTTGAAGAGGTTGGGAGGGTGTGCTACATTCGGTCAGCTGAATCAGGAGGTGTTCAAGATAAAGGATTGCATATGGAACACGAAGACTCCATTTGCGTCCATACGTCGTATTGTGCAAGACCGCAAGGAAATCTTTCGCATCCGTCCGGGATTATGGGCTTTGGAGGAATATAGAAGTCTCTTGGCGGATAGAGGTATCGTGGCACAAGATGCAACTAATTCAGATTCTGAGCAGGTACAGGAATTCAATCATTCCTATTATCAGGGACTTCTGTTGTATATCGGTAACATGAAGAGACTTGCTACCTATGTTCCTGCGCAGGATAAGAACCGGGAATGCATCAATGTGAAATTGGGCGATATCTCCACATTAGATGATGTTCCGCCTTTCTCTTATCAGGAATTAGTGCATAGAAGCAGCACGATAGATGTCATGTGGTTTCAGTCTAATTCTCTGGGTAGCAATGTGATGATGCCCAATAGCTTTTTTGAGGTGGAGCATTCTACGGATATTCAGAATTCTCTCTGCAAGTTTGCCGACCTTCAGAGTTTTAATGCCCGTATGTTTATCGTGGCAGATGCCAGGCGCCATGACGAGTTTATAGCCAGGTTGAACCACGATTATTTCAAGCCTATCTCGGATAGAGTAGAATTTATGAGCTATGACAGGCTCGACAGATTTTACGAGGGTATGATGTTGCAGCAGAAGAGTTTGCTGAATCTCTAATGGTAGTGTTTTTTATCAATAAAATGAAGAGGCGTTCGAAAAAATCCATTAAAATGTTTGCAGGTTTCGGAATGTTTCATTAAAAACGAATGATTTATTGAATATTTTTTTGTATCTTTGCATCCATTAGGAAGATATGTGCAGGCAGAGATAAACGTACAAATATCCAGCAGGCATTTCTGAGTGGAACAAGCATTAAAGAATTGCATTATGACAGAAGATATTTTTAAAGACCTGTGTCTTTGTGGCGAGACCACGAAAGTACAGTTTAAGGAATCGTTTACTTCGCAGAAGGAAATAGCAAAGGAGATGATTGCCTTTGCCAATACCAAAGGTGGAGTAATCCTCTTTGGTGTGGAAGACAAATGTGGCAAGCTTGTAGGTCTGTCATACGACGAGATTCAGGTAATCAGTCGTGAACTTGGCAATGCGGCCAATGAACAAGTGCGTCCAACCATCTACATAGAAACGGAGGTTGTGCGCGTGGAAGAAAAGCATTTCCTGATATGTTCTGTTGAGGAAGGTAAAAACAAACCTTACAAGAATCTCAATGGGGAAATATGGGTGAAACAAGGAGCCGATAAACGCCGCATTACAGAGAACTCGGAGATTCTTGCCCTGTTTCAAGATTCAGGCAGCTATCAGCCAGATGCTGTAGGTGTGAATGGTACGACATTTGATGATCTTGACCGCTACGCCATTGACGATTACTTTCAGAAGGTTTATGCCACGACATTAGACGGATTTGGAGGTAAGGCAGAGCAGGTGTTAAAGAATATACATATTCTTAACCATCATGGCGTACCGACACTTGCCGGCTATCTGTTTTTCGGTAAACACCCAGAGTACAATTGTCCAACTTGCATGGTAAAAGCCGTATCATTCTTCGGGAATGACCTCGCAGGCACACAATACCGTGACTCTAAGGAAATATTCGGCAATATGCCACAGCTTTATGATAAGACTATGGCTTTTCTTAAAGCTAATCTGCACAATGTACAGGAAGAGGGTGCTTCATTCAATACGTTAGGCAAGCTGGAGATAGCGGAAGAAGTTCTGGAAGAAGTTGTTCAAAATGCACTGGTGCATCGTGATTTGCTTCGTCCTGCTCCCATCCGCCTTTTCGTCTTTGACAACAGAGTGGAGGTTATCAGTCCTGGAGCTTTGGCTGGTGGATTAACAGAAGAGGATATACGCAATGGTAAAACATATCAACGTAATCCATATATGGCCACCTTTGCCACGAATGCCTTATATTATAAAGGTATTGGGTCTGGTATCGTGCGTATTCTTGTAGAATATCCGGAGATTCGGTTGGAAAACGATGTAAACGGAAAAGAGTTTAAGGTAGCGATACCGAGAACTATCCCAAATGGCAGTTTAAAGTATAGAAATACTACCCAAAAGGACAGCTTAAAGGATAGTAATACTATCCTAAAGACAGATGTCTCTACCCAAAAGGACAGTTTAATGGATAGTAATACTATCCTAAAGGCATTAGAGCCTATACAGGCAGAAGTTCTAAAATACATAATGGCTCATCCGCAAGCAACCAGAGAGGAAATTGCAGATTCCATAGATGGAATATCATTTGGTGGAGTAAAATTCATTATAGCAAAATTGCAGAAGAAAGGCTTGCTGAAACGTGTTGGCGGAAGAAAATTCGGAGAGTGGCTGGTATTCATTTAAAATGTAGATTTGATGATATTTTACTGCGGAAGGTACAGTCCTCATCCGTTGCCCTGTTTTCCCCACACGCCCTGAACCAACGGTCACCGGCCGAAGGGAAAGGTAAAGGCCAAGTCTTTAAAAATTAATAAATATGGATTTTTTCGATTTAGTGTTTGGTGGCGGTCAAGCCATACAGGGAATATTCAAGTTAGGTTTTATTCCTAAAGGGGAAGACTTTAGAGAGTTTTCTAGTGTGGAATATCAAAAGTTTAAGGAGAAAGAGTGTGATATTTGTGGCAAGATGTATACATTCAAGTCTGGCCTACCAATCCCCGAAAACGATGTTTATGTTTTCAGCGAGGAGGAGAAGGGGCTCATGCTGAAAGGTGTAGAGATTATTGACAGTCTCAGCGAAGAGAAGACTTTCATCTCGGATGATGCGAAACTTCGATTTGTTGCCACCGTTTTGCCTGGAGTTTTCTCTGAAGGGACGAAATATGCTTGCAATGAAGAATAACCTGCGAATAGTTTCTTAACTACAGAACTTCCGTATGTGATTCTAAAGTGAGTAAAGTCAACAAAACAAGCCCAGGGTGTGCCCTGGGTATAATACTTTACGCTCTAACTCTTTGTAAGAGATGGATTTAAAAGCTAGATATGTATTATGCAGAGAAGTGCGGATTGTAATTTCAGATATAAAAAAACGTTTAAAATTTTGGATGTTCCAATAAAAGAGTTTATCTTTGAGACCAATATAAAGAAAATAAATAAATTTAATTTATAGTTAATTATGGATAAGGCAATAAATACAACGCTCATCATAGGAAATGGGTTTGATATAAATATGGGTAAACATACCGGTTATGCAGAATTTTTCAAGAAGCTGAAAGACGAAGGTTTTTGGGAAGAACATTCTGGTAATTCTTTTTTAAATTTTATAGGAGAAAAGGGGAGTAAAGAATATTGGTACGATTTTGAGGATATAATTCTACATTATACCTTTGAAAGTGATAACGGCAAGAGATTAAAAGAGTTGGAAGATTTAAATAAAACGGATGATAATTTTACAAATGGTATTGTTGTAGAAGTAAAAGAAGGTATAGAACTTCTCAAAGTGGAGCTAGTGAAGTTTCTTAGAGATGCTAAACCTGACACTGAATTTATTTATCCCACTTGTCGAATCTTTGCTGCCATTCTTGGGGCTTCAGGTAAAAATGCAAAAGAATTGGTAACTTCTTTATTTGAAAGAAAAAAAGAAAAAGAAACATGGGAATTTCCTAATAATAAAATTATTTCGTTTAATTATTTGGATGACCCATCTGACTTTAGCTCCTATTTGCAATTTTTTATCGATAAAAAAGTAAAGAGTCCGTGTTCTCCTCCTATCGGAATAAAGGCTGATGACTTAGCAGGTATGTTCGTATTTTTACATAATTCGTTAGACTTTTGGAATAGGTCAAATCTCCATCCTGGCCTTGTATTTGGAACTAATGATGATGAGAGAATGCCTAAAGCTTTATACTTCCTTCGTAAATCATCTCAGCTTGGTTATGATGCAAAAAAGAGTTTTACTGATACTCTTAATCAGTCAAAACGAATCGTTATATTTGGACTGAGTTTAGTTGGTATAGATTATGATTATTTTAAGGAATTCTTCGAGACGGATCATGATTCTGATACTGAAGTTGTTATTATAAACAAAAAAGATGCTTTGGACAATATTCGTAAAATACTTAAGGAGAAAGGATGCAAAAGACAAGTTTCTTATTTAGATATTGATGAGGATTCCATTGTAACGGATGCTGTAAAAATGAATAAGGAAATATGTTATAGTAATTATATAGGGTTGTGTGATACAATAGCTGAAGAATCTGTTGCTTCAGAACACCGAAAAATTGTGCAGGTGAATAATGTTTTCGAAGTTAGGCCAAAAGGAATTGGAGTTTCATAAGTTGAAATTTAATTTTGTGAGACTATTATAAAATAGATTGTGGCGCAATAGCTCGTGTTTTTGGCAGCATCTGTGAAAGTTAATAGTGGTATTTATTATATGTATAAAATGAACAAAGACCTGTCCTACGAGCAGCAGGTAAAAGGCTTGCTCCACCATTATGACCAGCTGGTGGAGGAAAACGAGGCCTTAAAGGCTCGCATCAAGGAGATGGAAGATGAAAGGGCAGAGTACGGCAATCCGAAAGAACTGCGGGAAATGCTGAAAACGCTTCCGGCTAAGATGAATTATCTTAGGAGTATCTATAAAGACAGAGATCAAAGACTCAACTGGGCAAAGAAGAAACTGGTGAAGTACCTGAGAAGTAAAGGAGAAAAAGTACCTACGGGTATAACATTTACCAGGGTGGTAAATCTCATTACAGGAGAAGAATAAGTAAGGGGAGAAAGTGATGCTATAATTGCGCACTTTCTCCTTTTTTTGTATACTTTTCTGAGAATCATTAAAAAAGTAGCACTCTTTTTACGTCCTAAGGAGACGTAAAACGCTTGCGGGTTCCGCCGATTATTGCTAATTTTACACGAATAAAATAAAATTAGCAATGGCTGTAAAGACAACAGAAACAGAAAATACAGAATCTCTGGCTATCCGGTCGGTGAAATTAGCTTATATCGAGAGCATCGGAACTCTTCTCGGTATCATGATTGATGAGGATATTTCTCCCCGAAAATCAATCGTGAAGGATTTTCATGTTGCTTATGATACGATTCGGAAATTCCTAGATTTCGATCCTAACATAAAGTTTGAAACCATTGCAAAATTCTGCTATGTAATAGGTCACTATCTTCATGTTGAACATGAGGCAGTCGACAACTACAAATCTAAAAAGCATATCAAGGATAGAGACGAAAGACTTGCACGCATTAAGCAACTGCAAAGACAATATGAAGAAATCTATGGACCTGGAGCCGAAAAGGTGAAAGATTTGATTAGGAAGAAAGTTGATCTCCGTCAGTATTGTGAATCAGGCCCAGTAAAATAGGTAAAAGATAACATAAACAACAACAAAAACTTAAAAATTGATAAATGAAAGTAATTACATGAATTCTTGAGGTGCTGCTGGTATCGCCAGCGACGTCTAATAGCTGCCTCACCTCGTGAAAATCATGAGGGCTACCTTCTCTAACTAGCTAAGGGTAGTTTTTAGTCACTTCTTCATAAAAGAGATTTAATAAGGGAGTATTATGACTAAAACAATTTTATTTCTTTTGATTGCGCTTTCTAATTTAGGCGTAATCAGCCTGAGTGTATGTATCGTAGTTTCTCTCAACGGCAAGCGCATGTTGGAGATGACTACAAGTGTTCAACAACTAGTTAATCTGCTGAATGATGACAATAAACTTAAATGTTAATTTCGAAAATGCACCAGATTGGCATTTTGGTAACAACATCTTCGGTGGGTCTTCTGATAAAGCATCATCTGGTTCTTCATCAGATAGCAATCTCAATGAAGCTGACTTTGAGGATGTGAATGAAGGTAAGGATAAAGGAGAAGATAAATCTGGTTTTTCTCAGAAAGTTATGCCGCTTCTGCCTTTTATCCCTCAGTTGCCTGAAGAATTAAAGAGTGAGAAGGCGGCAAGAATCCTGATGAGATTATATAAGGAGGAGATTTTAGATGAGAATTTCCAACCACTCAATCTTTCCAATTATCAGAAAGCATATCTTGCTTTTCAGATATCCGTTGCATTGGGGATAAATAATGTATGGAAGGTGTTTTCGAGATTTTGGAATATGAAGCCTTCTGTGATGAGAACCCGTTATAATGATGCGCTTTCTATGCCTTCTATATTGGATTTTGGTGAAAAAATCAAAGAATATTTACGATAATGCGGCTTTTGGGTAAGTAGTACTAGTACGACCGTACGGGTACGCCCCATTTTTTATCCAAAATATCGCCGTACATTTGCCCCAGATTTCAGAACGATACCGGTTCTGAGGTCTGGGGCTTTTCCGTTTCCTATCGCCAGGTTGCTGGGATAGGTTTCCTGCCATGTTGTAAGTGGCGCAGCGTATCAGCCCATCGTTCTTTGACAAGGTTGATACAATTATTTTTTTTACATTGAACATTGAACTTTGAACTTTATGATATGTTCTAAGGGGCTGACTTGCGAAAAGTTCAATTATTTACATTTAATTTTATTATTTATGACAAATTTAATGAATCAGAAGGTGGGGGGCAGCAAGGCTGCTAGCCCTGCCAAGTGTGGTGCACAGTCTTCTAAAAATAAGAAGGTGGCTGCACCTGTGTGTGTGTTTGAAAATCCGGAGTTCGGAATGGTTCGTACCGCTACTGATGAGAAGGGCGAGCCTTGGTTCTGTGCTAAGGATTTGTGTGATGCGCTGGGATATAAGAGAGCTACAGACGCTGTAAGACAGCATGTTAGGTCTAGCGATACGGCGAAATACCGCATTGCTAGAACTGTCAAAAATCGTTTTGGCGTTTCTGAAGGAAAGGTGCAGAATGTGCAGATGAACTTCGTCAACGAGAGCGGATTTTATGCCCTGGTGCTCGGTTCTAAGTTGGCTTCGGCTTTGAAGTTCAAGGATTGGGTTACCTCGGTGGTGCTGCCTCAGATTCGCAAGACGGGCGGTTATATCCCGGTGCATGAAGGGGAGAGCGAGGAGGAGATGATTCGCAATGCCGAGGAGATTCTCCGTGCTACCCTGAAGGAAAAGGAGATGCTGCTGGAGCAGCAGAAGAAACTGCTGCATCAGCAGGAAGTGCAGTTGGGACTTGACAAGAAACTCATCGACGAGCAGGATGTGGAGATCAGACGTCTCAACGGAGTGCTGGATGAGCAGACGAGATGGGCTTCTATCCAGGGCGAGAACGTCATCAACCTGGAGAAGCAGGTGGACGGGCTTCTGCCTAAGGCGATTTACAGCGACAATGTGCTGGATTCCGTTTCGTGCTTCACCACCACCCAGGTGGCGAAGGAGCTGGGTATCACGGCGCAGGAACTGAACCGCTCGCTCTGTGCGCTGCATGTGCAGTATTACCAGAGTGGGCAGTATCTGCTCTATGCGGAGTATGCGCACATGGGACTGGCGAAGAGCCGCACCCGTTATCAAGCCTTTCTGGACCCGAACTGCGACGGAAGAAAGGAGAAGATGGGCAAGGCGGTGACGCATACCTATCTGGTATGGACCGAAAAGGGCAGGAAGTTTATTCACGACCTGGCGCATCGTTACTGGGAGCTCGCGGAGATGTACGAGGTGAAGAGCCTGGGGTAAAGAAGGAGGGGGTCTGCTTCTGGCGGGGGGCTTGAGGAAGGGGACCAGGCGTTGGAAACGCCTGGAACGGTGGCTCAGAGGGGGCTTCCTTGCTCCTTCTGCGGCTCCCTTCTTCGCTCCTCCTTCGTTCCTTCCTTGCTCCTTCTGGAGGGGCTTTCTTCTGGAGGAGAGATTGTCTGAAAACCCATAGCAGCCAAAATGTCTCCTAATATTTCTTATTGTT
>ERZ1027188.915-NODE-915-length-10366-cov-6.898943_pt1 | contig 10366 bp, 9 predicted proteins | sample MGYA00519273_ERZ1027188 | MGnify/ENA primary metagenome ERZ1027188 (study PRJEB26926, sample SAMN06164623) | human gut metagenome | biome: ENVO:00009003; feature: ENVO:2100002; material: ENVO:00002003 | host: Homo sapiens | place: USA | collected 2012 ... | reverse complement strand
TACGAGATTACTACGCGTCTCGTGGGCTCGGAGATGTGTATAAGAGACAGCCAGCTGATAGCCGCCCACCACATCGCCGATGGCGTAGACGCCGGGCAGGTTGGTGCGCATATGGTCGTCCACCACGATGCACTTCTTGCCGTCCAGCTTCAGGCCCAGCGTCTCGGCGTCGATGCCGCTGAGATTGGTTTTGCGGCCGGCAGCCATCAAGACCTGCTCACAGTCCACGGCCTCCTCCGCACCCTTGATCTCGTAGACCGCACGCAGCTTTTCGCCATTCTCCTCAATGCGCAGCATCTTGGCGCCGGTCTTCATGGAGATGCCCAGCTTCTTCATCTCCCGCGTCAGGACGCGCACCGCCTCCTTCTGCTCCCGGGGCAGCAGCTCCGGCATCATCTCCACCACCGTGATCTTGGTGCCAAAGGCCGCAAAGGCGCAGGCCAGCTCCAGACCGATGACGCCGCCGCCCATAACCACCATGCTGGCGGGCAGCTCCGTCAGCGCCAGTGCGCCGGTGGAGTCGATGCAGTATTCGTGACCGGGAACGGGGATCATCATGGGCACGCTGCCCGTGGCGATGACCACGTTCTTGCCGGTGTACGCCTCGCCGCCGCATTCCACCACCCGGTCAGGCTTCAAGATCGCCTCTCCGGTGATCACCGTGACGCCGCTCTTTTTCAACAGGAAGCCGACGCCGTTGACCAGCTTGGCGCTGACCTCGCTCTTGCCCTGCTGTACCTGCCGGTAGTTGAGGCTGCCTGTCTCCACGAGGATCTCCTTCTTCACCAGTCCGCGGAGCTTCCGCATGGTGCTGGCCTTATCCACCAGATACTTGGTGGGGATGCAGCCGATGTTCAGGCAGGTGCCGCCCAGATGCTCCTTTTCAAAGAGCGCTGTCTTCAGACCCTTGCGGGCCGCCGCAATGGCCAGAGAATAGCCGCCGGGGCCGCCGCCAATGACGAGAATATCAAATGCTTCCATGGTATGTGACCCTCCAAATATTCGTAATCACTGCCCATGCAGTTGTTCTCTCACTATAACATTTGCCCGGTAAATGTCAAGCCCTACCGCCCCGCTGCACCGGGACACCGCGTCTTTGTCGATATTGACGGGCAGGGGAGAGGGTTTTTGGCCAAAATCACGTCTTTTGTCCGCCGCAAGCCCGGTGTATACTAATATTTAACTATTTGACCCGCGCAGCGCCACCGGGTCGCCGCAGGAATGCAGCAGAACCGGCGCGGCTCCCCGCCGCGCCCCGCAGATATAGGAGCGATGTATGGACGTCAACGATCTGAAGCTATTCACCCGCGCCGCGGAGCTGGGCAACATCACCCGCGCCGCCGCGGAGCTGGGCTACACCCAGTCCGCCGCCAGCCACGCCCTGCGCCGGCTGGAGCAGAGCTTGGGCACACCGCTTTTGCAGCGGCTGCACATGGGCGTCTGCCTGACGGAGAACGGCAGGGCGCTGCTGCCCTACGCCGCCGCCATGCTCACCGCACAGGAGCGGCTGATACAGAAGGCGGGGGAGCTGAGCAGCTGCGTGTCCGGCACCGTCTCGGTGGGCTGCATCAGCAGCGTGGCTATCCGCTGGCTGCCGGAGCTGATCGAGCATATGGCCCGGCGCTTCCCCGCCGTGCAGATCCGCTTTCAGGACGGCAGCTATGAGGATGTGGAGACGTGGATCCTGAAAAAGAAGGTGGATGTGGGCTTTCTGTCCGCCGCCACCCGGCAGCCCTTCCGCCTGACGCCGCTGGTGGAGGACGAGCTGCTGCTGGTGCTGCCCCACGGCCACGAGCTGTGCGCGCTGGCGGAGGTGCCGCCGGAGCAGCTGCGGCAGCAGCGGGTCATCGTCCCCGCCGAGGGCATCGACTACGACGTGGGGGATATCCTGCGCCGGGCGGGCTGCGCCGTGACGGAGGGCGCCAGCGTCAGCAGCGACTACGCCGCCCTCTCGCTGGTGGGGCAGGCCCGGGGCGTGACCATTCTGCCCCGGATGCTGCTGGCCGACCACGACGACCGCCGGGTGTGCCTGCGCTATCTGGCGGGGCGTCCCACCCGCACCATCTGTCTGGCCACACTGCCCCAGCACCGTCTGAGCCCCGCCGCCGAGACCTTCTGCCGCTGCGCCGCCGAAATGCTCTGTGGAGAGGAAGCGCCGCCCCGCGGCTGACCATACCGGGAAAGCACAGGCCATGCCTGTGCTTTTTGCCGCCGCCGGCATGAATCAAATTCATGCCAGATGGGAAAAATGTCTATTTTACAAACCTCGCGCCGCCTGTTAGGATGGCCTCCGGATATAGGCTGCCGTTTTGGCGGCTTTTGGGGGGAGGTTTGCTGCATGGGGAACACGTTTCGCCACTCGCTGCTGCGCTTTGCCCAGATCACACTGGGGTGCGCGCTGTATGCGCTGGGCTTCTGCTGGTTCTACGCACCTAACCAGATGTGCATGGGCGGCTTTACCGGCTTGGCGCAGGTGATCGGGCTGTTTATTCCGGAATTCCCCGTGGGCGTGCAGGTGCTGCTGATGAACCTGCCGCTGTTCTTCCTGATCTGGAAGAAGGTGGGGCGGGACTGGCTGATGGCCTCGCTGTATGCCATGCTGGTCAGCTCCCTGCTCATCGACCTGCTGGATCAGTTCGTGACGTTCCCGCCCATCGAGCCGGTGCTGGCCTGCGTGTACGGCGCCGTACTGGTGGGTACCGGCTGCGGCCTGATGCTGCGGCAGACCGCCACCGTGGGCGGCACCAATCTGGCGGCGCGGCTGCTGCGTCTGCGGCTGGAGCGCGTGTCCATCGGTGCGCTGTGCAGCCTGCTGGACGGACTGATCGTGGTGCTGTACACGCTGGCGTTCCACGACCTGAGCCGCGGCCTGTACGCCGTGGCGTCCCTGTACCTCATCTCCCTCATCATGGATCGGGTGGTGTACGGCGGCAAGCGCTCCAAGGTGGCGTGCATCGTGTCTGACCGCTATGAGGAGCTGACCGCCGCGCTGCTGGACATGAACCGTGGCATCACCCTGCTCAGCGGCGAGGGCGGATATACCCATCAGGCGCGGAAGGTGATCCTCTGCGCATTCGGCAAAAACCAGATCATCCAGCTGAAAAAGCGGGTGCAGCAGGTGGACCCCGACGCCTTCATCATCGTATACGACGCCAACGAGGTGCTGGGCAAGGGCTTTGGCTCCTACGAGGCCGGCGGCCTGTAAGGCGTTGCCCCGCAAAGCCGTCGTTTATAAGAAAAAAGCATCCACCCATACAGGGTGGATGCTTTTTCATCCATCAAATCAGCAGAGCTTGGCACCGGCGGGAACGCTGTCGTCAATGAGCATCAGGTGCAGCTTCTCCTCGCCCTTCTCCTTGTGGACGGCGGAGAGCAGCATACCGCAGGAGGGGATGCCCATCATCTTGCGGGGCGGCAGGTTCACGATGGCCACGGCAGTCTTGCCGATGAGCTGCTCCGGCTCGTAGTAGTGGTGGATGCCGGAAACGATAATACGGTCGGTGCCGCTGCCGTCGTCCAGCGTGAACTTCAGCAGCTTGTCGGACTTCTTCACCGCCTCGCAGCTCTTGATCTTCACGGCGCGGAAGTCGGATTTCAGGAAGGTGTCGAAATCCACATCCTCGGCGGCGAAGGGCTCCACCTCCACAGCAGGGAGGGCGGCCTTCTTCTGGGCCTCCTGCATGGCGTTGAGCTTCTCCAGCGTTGCCTCCACGTCCACGCGGGGGAACAGGTTCTCGCCCTTGCTGACCTGCGCCTCGGCAGGCAGCACGCCCCACACGTTGGCATTGTCCCAGGTGCGGGCGGCGTCATCCGCGCCGATCTTGGCGAAGATCTTGCCGCAGCTCTCCGGCATCACCGGCTGTAACAGCGCGGTGCAAACGCGGATGGTCTCCAGCAGGTTGTACAGCACCGTGGCCAGACGGACGCGCTTGCTCTCGTCCTTACCCAGCGTCCACGGCGTCGTCTCGTCGATATACTTGTTTGCGCGGTCGATGACCTTGAAGATCTCGTCCAGACCGTTCTGGAGCTGGAGCTTCTCCATCTCCGCCTCGTACCGGTCGCGCAGGGCGCACACGGTCTTTTTCAGGTCACAGTCCTCCGGGGAATCCTCCCGTTCGGCGGGCAGCTTGCCGCCGAAGTACTTTTCCACCATGCCGGTGGTACGGCTCACCAGATTGCCCAGCTTGTTGGCAAGGTCGGTGTTGATGGTGGAGATCAGCAGCTCGTTGGAGAAGTTTCCGTCAGAGCCGAAGGGGAACGTCCGCAGCAGGAAGAAGCGCAGGGCGTCCACGCCGAACAGCTCCGCCAGCACGTAGGGATCCACCATGTTGCCCTTGGACTTGGACATCTTGCCGCCGTCGATGACCAGCCAGCCGTGGCCGTAGACGTGCTTGGGCAGGGGCATACCCATGCTCATGAGCATGGCGGGCCAGATGATGGAGTGGAACCGGACGATCTCCTTGCCCACGATGTGGTAATCGGCGGGCCAATACTTGTCGTAGTCGTTGTAGCGGTCGTTGTCGAAGCCCAGTGCCGTGCAGTAGTTGAACAGAGCGTCCACCCACACATACACCACATGGCCGGGGTCGAAGTCCACGGGGATGCCCCACTTGAAGCTGGTGCGGCTGACGCACAGATCCTCCAGACCCGGCTTGATGAAGTTGTTCACCATCTCGTTGACACGGGTGCGGGGCTGCAAAAAGTCCGTATCCTCCAGCAGGTGCTGAACGCGGTCGGCGTACTTGCTCAGGCGGAAGAAGTAGGCCTCCTCCTCGGCGTCGTGGACCTCGCGGCCGCAGTCGGGGCACTTGCCGTCCACCAGCTGGCTCTCCGTCCAGAAGGACTCGCAGGGGGTACAGTACTTGCCCTTATAGGCGCCCTTGTAGATGTCGCCGTTGTCGTACATCTTCTTGAAGATCTTCTGCACGGCGGCGCAGTGATAGTCGTCGGTGGTGCGGATGAACCGGTCGTTGGAGATGTTCATCAGCTTCCACAGATCCAGCACGCCCCGCTCGCCCTCCACGATGCGGTCCACGAAGGCCTGCGGCGTCATGCCGGCCTCCTCCGCCTTCGTCTCGATCTTCTGGCCGTGCTCGTCGGTGCCGGTGAGGAACATCACGTCATAGCCCTGCAAGCGCTTGTAGCGGGCGATGGCGTCGGTGGCCACGGTGCAGTAGGTGTGGCCGATGTGCAGCTTGTCCGACGGATAGTAAATGGGCGTTGTGATATAAAACGTCTTCTTCTCCATGGGTCTTTATCTCCTTTTCCGCCGCCCCGAATGGAAGGGCGGCTCAAAATACGGGTACTTATCTTATTTATTTTAGAGCATACCGGCCGCTTTGTCAATGCGTTCCCCCGTTAAGGGGTAAAAAGCCGCCACTTTTTAGGGAAACCCCATTTACAGAAGCGAAAAGATTTTGTATAATGTTCTGTGGCAATTTACACGGCGTCGATCACGGCGCTGAACGGAACAAATAAACTTAGGAGGAAACCCACAATGTCTTACAGAATTCTCGTGATCAATCCCGGCTCCACCTCTACCAAGATCGGTGTGTACGAGGACGAGCAGCTGCTCTTCGACAAGACCCTGCGCCACAGCGCGGAGGAAGTTGCCCAGTTCAACAGCATCGCCGCCCAGAAGGATTGGCGCCGCGACCTGGTCATGCGCGCACTGCGCGAGCAGGGCATCGATGCCCGCACCCTGTCCGCCGTCAGCGGCCGCGGCGGTCTGCTGCGTCCCATCCGCGGCGGTACCTACGCCGTCAACGACAACATGGTCACGGACTGCATCATCGGCATTCAGGGCCAGCACGCCTCCAACCTGGGCGGCCTGATCGCCCGTGAGATCGGCGACGAGCTGGGCATCCCCTCCTACATCGTGGACCCCGTGGTCATCGATGAGATGGCTGATGTGGCGCGCTATGCCGGTCATCCCCTGTTCCAGCGTGTCAGCATCTTCCACGCCCTGAACCAGAAGGCCGTGGCCAAGCGCTTCGCCAAGGAAAACGGCAAGCGCTACCAGGATCTGAACCTCATCGTCTGCCACATGGGCGGCGGCGTTTCCATCGGCGCCCACATGAAGGGCAGCGTGGTGGATACCCAGAACGCACTGGACGGCGAGGGTCCCTTCTCTCCCGAGCGCTCCGGCTCCCTGCCCACCGGCCAGCTGGTGAAGCAGTGCTTCTCCGGCAAGTACACCGAGGGGGAGATGCACCGTATGCTGTCCGGCCGCGGCGGTCTGGTGGCCTACACCGGCTCCAACGACATGCGCTATCTGCTGGCGCAGGCCGAGCACGACAAGAAGATCGCCGGCGTGGTGGATGCGTTCCACTATCAGATCGGCAAGGAGATCGGCGCCATGGCCGCCGTTATGCACGGCAAGGTGGATCAGATCATCCTCACCGGCGGCATCGCCTATGGCAAGGAGACGGTGGATGCCATCTCCGAGATGGTCGGCTGGATCGCCCCCATCACCGTCTACCCCGGCGAGGACGAGCTGCTGGCGCTGGCGCAGGGCGCTCTCCGCGTGCTCAAGGGCGAGGAGCCGGCACTGGAGTACCGCCGTCCCCGTCCCGACGACAACAACTGATCTATCCGCAGCAAAAAAGACCGTCCGGCATACGCCGGACGGTCTTTTTTTACTATGCTGACGCTTACTGCTCCTGCGCGGGCTTCCTGCACTGGGGACAAACGCCGTTTTCCAGTCTGCTGCCGCACTCCCGGCAGAACTGGGCAGGACGGGCAGGCTCCTCCCAGACAGGCTGGGGCTGCACCGGAGGCTGCGGCTCCGGCTGGGACTGAACCGGGGGCTGGGGTTGCGGTTGATACGGAGGCTGGGGCTGCTGGTACGGAGACTGGGGCTGAACCGGAGGCTGCGGCTGGGGCTCCTTGCGCTGGATAGCCTTCTTCAGCTCCTCCACATCGGGGGCGGCAAACACATCCCCGCCGGCGCTGCCGGTCTCATCCGCCAGCTTACGGTTGATGGAGATAACATTTTTCACCAGCAGGACGGCCATCATCATCAGTTCATAGCTGAGGCGAACGGCGATGGGGCCCACAATGATGCACAGCAGGCCGGTGCCGCCCATCCATCTGCTCTCACCAGTCCAGTAATCCCTCTGGACGTTGAACAGCTGGAGCACGCCGTAGAGGACGACGAAGGCCGTAGAGAAGATGTACAGCGCCTGCAGGATCTTTTCCACCACAAGGAATTTGAAGCTGCATAAGTCGTGCAGAAATTTGCCAAAGGCGTTCAGCTTCTCCCGGCGCTTTTCCGGCACAATGAAGATGAATGCCAGCACCGCTGCGGCAATGGCGAGAACCACCGCGATGATCAGAAAAATCAATTGCTTCATGGGACCCTCTCCTTTTCTATGTTATATCACCATGATAACAACGGTTCGCGCTGTTGTCAACACACAACAAAAAAGGCCGTCCGGCGTGTGCCGAACGGTCTTTTATTTGCTTTAGCCTCCGATAACGTAACTGCCGGACGCCGGCGTATCCGCCGCCGTTATCACCAGCCGCGTATCCGGGTCGTAGCTCTCCGGCAGCTGCCGGCGCACCGCCGCCGCGTCCTCTCCGGCAGGGAGGTAGATGCGGTCGAACAGCTCCGCCGCCTCCGCCGCTGTCAGGGCGTTGTCGCCGCTGCCCCGCAGCGTCATCGACAGCGCCACGCCCTCTGGCAAACTGCTGCGCAGGCTCTTGGCAAGATCCGTCAGGATCTGGGTGTGGTCGCTGCCGCCGTTGGCGATGGCGTCCAGTTCACCCGTCGACGGGTAGCAGAACCAGTCCAGCAATATCTCGTCAAAGCCCAGCTCTGCACACTCGGACACCAGCGACGTGATGTAGCTGAGCACCGCTGGATTGGTGGGGTCCAGCCATGCGCCACCGTTGGCGTCATACCAGATGCCGCCGTCCTCCCGCACCAGCGCCGTCTCCGGCAGGCCGCGGGCGTAGGCGGAGTCACCGAAGCAGCAGATGCGCCCCACCGTATAGCGGCCGCTGGCCAACAGCTGCTTCAGGCAGTCCAGCGGACGTCCCCGCTCCACAATGACATTCTGGGGCACAGACACCTGCGTGTCGTAGGTGATGCCGCCGTTTTCACGCTTCACCGCCAGCACCATATCCTCGGGCGCCAGCGTGTTCATGATGTAGTCCGCGCCCCACCACAGGCAGTCGTCCGGCAGACGGACAGCGTGGAGCGCCGTCACCGGCGTCAGCTTACTCTCCGGCTCCAGCCGGTCGATATCCACATTTTCCACCGGTGGCTTGTCGGGCTTCTCCTGCTGGCCGCGATGACCGAAGGGCAGCTCCAAATGCACCTGCCCCGCCTCATCGTAGACCAGATAGTCCTGCACCACGAGATACCCCACGGCGCTCAGCAGCACCAGTATCAGCACCACGATCAGGAAGATCCTTCCGGCAGAGGTACGGCCCCGGTAGCTATTGTAGCCTCTCGTTGCCATAGGCAGCTCCTCAGGGCTGGATGCCGTCCACCAGCGCCACACGGCGGGCATGGCGACCGCCCTCAAACTCCGTGGACAGGAAGATCTCCACCATGCGCTTGGCCAGATTGGGGCCGGTGATGCCGGCGCCCAGCGCCAGCACATTGGCGTCGTTGTGGCGGCGGGTCATCTCCGCCTGCAGGCAGTCCGTACACAGGGCGCAGCGCACGCCGCCCACCTTGTTGGCGGCCATAGACACGCCAATGCCGGTGGTGCAGATGACGATGCCCTTGTCGCACTGGCCGGCGGCCACAGCCCGCGCCACCTTCTCCGCATATACGGGGTAGTCCACGCTCTCCGTAGAGAAGCAGCCCACGTCCTCAAAGTCGATGTCGTGCTCCTCCATCCAGATCAGGATGTCCTGCTTCAGCAGATAGCCGCCGTGGTCACAGCCGATGGCAATTTTCATGGTCGTGTTCTCCTTTTTCTTTTATAGCGGTCGGAAAAGGGGCTTTCCTTCCTCGAATGTACAGAAATACCGGAATCCGCAGTCCCGCAGGAGCTGCTGCCGCTCGTGGATGGCGCAGCCCACCATGTCGCAGGAATGGGCGTCGGAACCCAGGGTGATGACCTCGCCGCCCAGCTCCCGGTACAGCCGCAGGATGCTGCTGTCCGGCAGGGGCGTGTTGCCCCGGTTGGTGTTGCATTCGATGCCCAGCCCCTTGGGGATCATGGTGCGGAAGATCTCCTCCACCTGCCCCATGTGGCTGTCGAACGTCATGCGCTCACCCAGGTTCTCGTTGATGTACCGCAGCGGCAGGGTCAGGTGGCCCAGTACGCTGAACTTGCCCCACCTTGCCAGCGACAGCACATCCTCCAGATAACTGTCGATAAGTGCATGATAATACGTTTCCGAATTTTTTTCAACGTAGTACAGGTCAAAATTTCCAAATTTTTTCCCTGCCATGTGGACGGAGCCGATGACAAAATCCAGCTTAGGCGCGTGGGAAAGCAGATGCTCCGCCCGGTCAAAGGCCAGATTCGCCTCGCCCAGCTCGGCCCCCAGCCGGATGGTCAGCCGGTGGCCGTACCGGGTCCGCGCCTCCTCCAGCTCGCCCAGAGATTTCTCCCAGTCGTAGTCCCAGCGGGGCGCGTAGCTGCCCCAGCAGACGGTATCCACATGGTCGGTGATGCAGATCTCCTGCAAGCCCTTGGCAATGGCAGCCTCCGCCAGACGGGCGATGGTCTCCTTCCCGTCTGGCGAGCTGTCGGAATGGGTGTGATAATCAGCCAGATGCATACGGCACCTTATTTCTTCCTACCCTTATTTCTTCTTGTTGAAGCCGAAAAAGCTCTTGCGCTTCTCGTAATTTCCGTCGCCCAGCGCCGCGTCGAACTTTTTCAGTGCGTCCTTCTGCTCGCGGTTCAGGCCACGGGGCGTCTCAATGGTCACGGTGACGTACTGGTCGCCCCGGCCCCGGCCATTGAGCACCGGGATGCCCTTGCCCCGCAGACGGAACACCGTGCCGGTCTGGGTACCCTCGGGGATGTCGTACTTCACCTGCCCGTCGATAGTGGGGATCTCCAGCGTAGCGCCCAGCACCGCCTGACTGAAGGTGATGGGCGCCTCGCAGAACACATCGTTGCCCTCCCGGCGGAACAGCTCGTGGGGCTGCACCATCACGGTGACCAGCAGATCACCGGCAGGGCCGCCGTTCTTACCGGCGTTGCCCTGCCCCCGCAGGGAGATGGTCTGGCCGTGGTCGATGCCGGCGGGGATATTGATCTTGATGGTCTTGCGCTTGCGTACCGCGCCGGTGCCGCCGCAGTCGGTGCAGGGCTGGTGGATGATCTTGCCGGTGCCGTGGCAGCGCTGGCAGGGACGGCTGCTGGCGAACACGCCCATGGGCGTGTTCGCC
>ERZ1027188.914-NODE-914-length-10398-cov-8.777917_pt1 | contig 10398 bp, 10 predicted proteins | sample MGYA00519273_ERZ1027188 | MGnify/ENA primary metagenome ERZ1027188 (study PRJEB26926, sample SAMN06164623) | human gut metagenome | biome: ENVO:00009003; feature: ENVO:2100002; material: ENVO:00002003 | host: Homo sapiens | place: USA | collected 2012 ... | reverse complement strand
GAACGAGTATCTGTGTCGGTGCTTACGATTATGGCAAGTACAATGGCGGCGTGTCGTCAGTGGATAGGCCTGTGCGCTCAACGGCCACGACACCTTAGACTGCAAGGCGTTCCACATAGACGTGGCAGACCCACTCCTTGATACAGGCCCGGACTCCGAGGGAATCCACCGCCAACCTCTGACCAACGAGGGCAAATATCGGAGAACGACTGTGCCGTTAAAAACGGTCGTGCGACTGCGCGGTGAGGATGCCGTCAACCGATGACGGAGTTCCTGACGATCCCGACACCCGAAGGGCTACTGTGGCGAGGGGGACAGTTTACGCCGCACATCATCGGCTGCCGCTATGAAAGTGGGCAACCTGACCGCCCGACCACGGAGCCGTGCTGTTTATGACTACTCGATGGAAAAGCGCCAACAAGTTCTGCGGCGCCTGACCCCTCCCTCTCAACAACCGCTGACAAGGCTTTTGGCTCGGTCAAGCCTCGCCGAGCTAAAGGTTCCGAAAGGGAAGGCTCGACCTACCTATGAAAAAACCGCCTACGCCTCACGCGCAAGCGGCTACCTTAACTTCAAAATCTGTGTGACCTAATTGGGAAGATGGTTGAGATGCAAAGTTTATATCACACACGGCACCATAGATTTTATGGCGATGTGTCTTATTTCGTATTCATATCCGGCGGCATCGCCCGACGGTATGCCGGTGCGCCTCTCGCTCTCGATTGTCGGGTGCGGAGATTCGAGCGAGCCGAGCAGATAGGATTTGTCGTTGACATCGGTAACGACAAAGCCGTGGCAAGCCCCACGGGGAAGTTTATTATCGGTAAGGAACTTCAAGGTGGCGGTGTCCTCGTACCCGCCGCCGTCCTTCTTGGTCTTGCACTGGCAGGTCGGCTCGTCGAAGAAGGCTATCGGGTGAATATCCGTCAGGACAACCACCTGCATACCGCAGATTGCCGAGAGTGCAACGTTGGCCGGCAAGCGGTGGCAGTCAACCCAGCCGATGGCCTTAATTCCGGGGAGTATCTGTATCGAAGTTCTCATAAGCGTATCAAGCGTATCACGTCAGAATTTCACTTGCTGAAATCAGTGCGATTTTTCTTCATTTTTTTGCGGCGCTCGTTCATCAGGTAGTAATCGCGCTTACGCTGATAGCGTTTGGCGATGGCGTTCCAGTTCTTCTCGGTCATGGCGATGCCGTATTTCTCCATGAAAGCGTAGATAAGGTGGTCCTGACGTTGGAACACCGATGAAAAGCGGTGGAGCGACTGCCACATGATAATGTCGAAGCGTTGGCGCAGACAGGCGATGAAGGCGTCGGTCGCTTTCGGAGGCAGATAGAAATAATGCTCCGGCGACTTGTAGCGGAAGTTCGGTATCACGATAGCGAGCTTGCCTTCCCCTGCCGTTTCGGGCACATATCCCTCCGGCGGTGTCTGCAAGAACTGTTCGAGCAGACCAGACTCAATCGAGCCACGCATAAGATGGACGGGATTGTTGCCTCCCTGATCGTGAACGAACCAGTCGGCGAGGTAGTCTTCGAGTGGTATGTAAAGGCAGATTTGGCTCATAACGCCCTGATTTTATGATACAAAGTTAGCGAAAATATGCGAGATAAACAACGTAACACGTTGATTATCAATGCCGAAAAAGAACGATAATTGCCGAAGCACAAAAATAATTTTTCCCGGAAAGTATATATGGTAGGGGTATTACAAGAATTACAAGGATTACAGCCTCGAAGCGGTGAGAAATAACACGCTGAGAGCCATATATATTATATCTTTTTTCTACTTAAAAAAAGGATAAGATATATACAGCGCTTTGTAAACCTTTGTAATTCAATTTTGCAAAATGTAGCGATTTGTAATTTTTTGTAATTCGTTTGTAAGTTACCCTTGCAAAGATAACCGATTGAATATAAGCTAAGTAATTTTTGTAACGCTTGTAACATCGTTTCGGGTAGTACATTCCGTGGAAAAAACATATTCAATCGGGACGAAAAGCATAGAAAAAGCCACGCAAAACAGCATGGCTTATAATCGCAACGGTTGGGCATCGAACCACTGCCGCAGGCATCGGTTGACACGATAATCGTGCCAACTGACTTGATTAAAATGGCAGTTCTGATTGTGATGCTGCGGGTGGAGTAAAAGGAGAGTCCTCCGGCGTTTCCTTATCCACCTCGACGGGTTCAGTGTCAAGCTCATCCTCCGAGATGCGGAATGTTTCGAGATTCAGGTCGAGAGTCGCTTTCAGGCTATCGTAGTCGAAACAGAGAGCGTTGGACGGCGTAGTGTTGATAAACTTCTTCGATTGTCCGTTCTCGGTCTTAAATTCCTCGTCCAGTTCGCCGTTTGTGCGCAGATTCTGAAAGCGCTGCTGCTTGAAGCCGAGGAACTGCGGGAGGGATTTAAGGTAGGATTCAAGCGTGGCGATGTCGAGCGTGGAGCCGTACTTCTGACGGGCAAGGCGCATTTCGAGCAAGGCTCGAACAGCCTTGAAATTGAGGTAGATAATCCGCTTGGGTTCGACAAAGCGGACTTCATCTTTTTTGAGCGCCTTGAACGAGGAAAGCAGTTTGATGACAAAGTGGCATTTCTCCTTAGCCTTGCCCTGCGTGTGCATGGAGTCGAGATATAGCCAAAAGTTGGCAGTGTCCGACGACTTCTTGATCTGGTCGTTCTGATAGCGTATGCCATCGACAACGACCTCGAAAAGGTCTGAGTAAGAGAACGGCATATCGCCCAGGTGCGGTTCGAGAACGCGGAAAGCGGCGAGAGCCACGACCCAGTTGTTGAGAATACGGTCTTCCACCATGTCCTTGTCGAGCCGGGCAAGAACATCGTTCAGCGTGAGGTCGAAAGCCTGAAAGAAGCCCTTCTCAAATATGCTCCGCAGTTCGAGAAGCGGCAAAAGGAGATGAGTGTTGCCATGCAGCACCATTTCCGAGAGTGCCTTGAAGTTCTGCTTTTCCTCACGCGAGAATGAAGTCTGCGAATACATCAGATGTATGCAGCGTGAGAAAATGGCCTCGTCTTCGGGTTTGTATTGTCCGGCCAGAATAACGCCCGAAGTGACCGGGATAGTGACGGGAATACCGTCCTCCATCTTGCTTCGGGCCGTACCGCCCCACAAGCCTTTGAGAATGTCGATACGCTGCGGCATGAGGTCGTTGGTGTACTCGTCGAGGATAAACACAGAATTACGGGCATGGGATAGGTTGTAGCCTATGACCGGGATAGAAGTGTTCGAGCATGAGCAGGGAGTGCTCGGCAAGGTGTAGAATAGCGACGAGAGGGCGCGAGCAAGCTCGGTCTTGCCCGAACCTTTGCGACCGAAAAGGTTGAGCACCGGGAAATATTTGAACTTGGCAAATATAATGTCGCGGAAAATGGCGGCGAGAATCCATGCGAAGCTCACCATGCCGCCCTTGCCGTACACCTTTACGACCTGCTCCACAAAGTCGTGAAGCGTCGTAGCCCCTTTAGGATTGCAGCGGTAAAGACGCTCGAAGCTGAAACCAAGCTCGTTGTCGCGGTTAATCTCCGAGAAGGCCGGAAGGTAGAATTGCCTTTGGCCGTTGCTCACCACTCCGAGGCTGTCAGTGCAGAGGAACTTGCCGCGACTGACGATACCATTGGAAAATGCGTAAAAATTCTCGTCGGGATTCCAGCCGAGAATTTCGATATGGGAGGCGGTGGGTGTGACTTCGAGAAGATGTTCCTGTATGCCCGTGAACATCTTCGCATCGCCGACCCATAAGTAATTGCCTCTGTCTACGAGCTTTCGGTTGAAGTCGCGTGTGGTGACAAGGTCGCCGGGCGCGAACTGCACCACATCCTCCGAACCGCGATTATTTCGGAGGCGGTAGATACGGATTGAGCGTGAGCTGCTTCTTATATGGAGTACCGGCATTACTAAGAAATTCGAGCACCGCTGAAGGTTCATGTTATCGTCGGAGGCATAATAACAGTTGTCTTTGAGAATAAAACCGCAGCGGCGCAGCGAAGCAAGGATGCGAGGTTCGATGTCGGAGTTCCCGGCACTTTCCTTATCCATATCCTTCTCCATGTCCTCCCTTGCAGCCAGCCTTGCGCGTATTTCGGCGCTCTTGATGCTGTCGCGCCACATTTTCTTGTTGCCGACCATTTTATAAAGACGGTCGATATACATTTCGCGCAGGTTACGGTCGCTGACAAGGAGAAGGAGCGACGCTACTTCATTTATGACCTCCGCCTGAAGCTCGGCGGTCGTTGCGCCGATGAGCCTTTTTTCAGTATACCACAGTACGAAAGGAACGGTTTCCAAAGAGTTGTAAATCTCTTTGGACGTAATGAAACTGTCGGCGTCGTATTTGACCTCGTTCTTATCGTCCTTTCGTGTACGCGGTATCTCTTTGACCTGCACATCGAACCCAACCTCCATCGCCATTTTGCCGTTTTTCATAACGGCACTGACACCGGCACCGTAGAACTGACCGTCCTTCGGAGCATCGGAATCCGGGATAAATAGAACGGAATTGCAGATGCGCTCCATTATGCGCAGATGAAGCGCCGTAAGGGCGGTTCCCATAGGCGCCACGGCCTGGGGCACGCCGATGATGTGCAGCCGCATCACATCGGGGCCACCCTCGACGATGACGAATTGCTTGCTGTCGTAGGCAGCCTTACCGGCCACGTTTATACCAAAGAGCGTTTCGCCTTTGTTGAATACCGGCGAGTCCTTGAGGTTCATATACTTGCTCCGCTTCATTATATCGGGGTTGTCGCCGATATAGCGGGCAGAGAATGTGACAACCATGTTGGAACGGCTTCTGACAGGGAGCGTGACGCGCTGACGGAGCATAGTATAATGTCTGCCGTCATCTTCGTTGACGCCGACAAGACCGACAGCTATAAAGGGTTCAAGGTCGAAGCCCTTGCCACGCAGGTAGTCAAGGAATACTTTCGAGGCTTTGGGCGCATAGCCGATGCCGTTTTTCGTACAGTATTCCTCTCCCCAGCGTGAATAGGCATAGTCACGCGCAGCCTGAGCTTCGGGATTGTCGGCCTTGAATTGCTCCACGAAGAAATCCTGTGCAGTAGAGAGTGCCAATTTCATGGCCTCGCGCTTGCGTTCTTCCTGCGCGTCCTTCTCGTTCTGCTCGCCGTCCTCGTATTCAAGTGGTATGTTGTGCTGTCGGGCAAGTTGCTCGATGGCCTCGCGGTATGTCAGGCCGTCGTACTCCATGACGAAATGGAGAGGGTCGCCGCCCTTGCCGCAACTGAAACACTTGCAGATGTTCTTGGACGGCGACACGCTGAAAGATGCCGACTTTTCGCTGTGGAACGGACATCGGCACATATAACTGGAGCCGGAGCGTTTCAGTTCAAAGCCGTATGGCCGCAGAACGTCCAGAATGTTCAGATCATGGACGGCCTTAACTACTGATTCTTTAATCCGTGACATCAGCGTTGTTGGTTTGTGGTGTTATATTAATCCGCAGTATATCATGGCAGATTGTTTTATCGCCCTGTGAATCAGGCTGTCGAACTGCGACTTTAACTTGTGTGTCCGTGCGGTTGATGATGAGCCGCCCTGAGAACTTTTCGCTTAATTTGTTGAGAAGCCCTGTAATTTCTTTTTCGTTCATGGTGAATTTTTCATTTGAGGTGAAGGGATAGGCTCACCGGGGTTGTCTATACTGTCAAAGAAAGCGAGAATGTCCCGACCGAGGTAAAAATAGCGGCCCGACGTATGGCGGTAGCGGGTCAAGCGGCCTTCTTTGGTGTATTTGGCAAGTGAGTCTCGGCAAATACCGAGATGGTAACACGTTTCCTTGACAGAATAGCGCTCATCTTCTTTTACATTTGGTCTTGAAAATGTCATAATGAATGGTATTTTAGTTCAATGGTGCGCGTATCTGTCAGGTAGCGGGGATCACATCGTCAAAGATGCGTTCCCCGGCCTCGTGTTCGATTATTTCTTTGGCTTGTTCGGGTATTCGGCAAGCCATACACTTCCAGTTGAAGAAGGTCTGACGCCGAACCCCGGCGGCCTTGACAACGCAGGTGACGAACTCGACCCTCTCACGATAAGTGAGGGTGTCGAGATAGCCGTTGAGCTGCGTGGCCTCGATGTGCTTAATATCGTTGTTTGTCATACCGGTTCAGTTTTTGAAGTAGTCTTGCGTAACTCGCTGGAGAAGGCGTAGGTCTGCGGTGCGGTATTCGACTCGACCCGGGCGCTTGCATGGCTCAACCTTTCCTTGTTTCCTCCAACGTTCGACATTGCGACGGCCAAACATCTCATAAGCCTTTCTTTGGCTAACAAATTCCGGGTCGTCCTTGTCGGTTTTGAGCATCCTTACGACCCTTGCAGCAACATCGTTGAGAAAGGTGTCGTAAGGGATTAGGTGGTCGAGAAATTGAAGTACTGCCATAGGTCAGGGCATTACTGAATTCTTGTTACCTCGATTGTCCTTGCCACGCGGTCGGTTTTGGTCGTGTACTGGCGGTTGAACATGATGCCAAGTTCAGACGCTTGTGTACGAACGCTTTTCAGCCGAGAAATGGGGAACGTTGCCGTTGCTCCAACCGCCATCTCGAACAGTGTAGGGCGGATTTTTTGAATGGATTCAGTCATTTTTGTGTCGTTTTATTTGTTTGTTTAATGATTAATGACTAACTTTGCATCAGAGTATTAACGCTATTTTTAGAACGCAAAGTAAACATTTAATGTTTATCTAAACAAAATTTGTGTGCCGTTTTAAGATTAATTCGCTGTTTAATGTTTAATGATTAACGTTGAACTAAAAGAGGTGCATATCGGAAAGGCCATCAAAGAACGCCTTGACGAACTGAAGATGACCAAGACAGAATTTGGCCGTCTGATAGGTGTACCTCAGCAGCATGTCAATCGTATTTTTGAAAGAGATACGATTGAGACGAAGAAACTTGTGAAGATTTGCCGTGCGCTCAGCTTCAACTTCTTCGCCTTGTTCTGCCAGTTCCCGACCAACGTAAACGCCTACTTGGCGGCAGTTGCGCTCGGAGACGGTGACGCCCATAACAATGTCGGTGACACCGCCATACTGACCCAACTTGAAGTCTATAAGGTGAAATTGGACGGAGCCGCTTCGACAGAAGCCGACTTGCGCGACCAAATAGCCGGACTTAAAGATAATGTCGAGCAGTTGAAATCCAACCTGCAAGACAAAGACGAGATAATTAACTTATTAAAAACCAAGTAAAAGATATGACGTAGACATCAAGAACAGAGTGTAACGCTCTAACTTGAACTCCATAGCTACACAAGCATCCCTTGCCCTCCACTTGATATTATAAGTATGGAGATAGTATAGAGAGATTTTGGAACTATCAGAATTTCAGACTTGTATTGAAGTGGCCCAAGCAGCGATAGAAAATTAAACATCCTATTGAGGCTGAAATCACGGAAAGAACAAGAATTTGTATAGAGATAGTATTGAGAAAATCTCTAACTATCCGAAAATATGGATAGTATCGAAGTGGCGCAGGCTGCGATTGAGGATTAAAGATAGTTAATCCGACATACAAGACATTCAGTCAGTTAGGCTGTAACTCACCGATAAAAAGGTGGTTACAGCCTAACTTGCGATTAGGGGGTTCGTACACTTGACCGCACAAATTGAGCCAAATGAACGGTATTGTTGACCAATAGTTGACCATATTTCAGAGGCCTGTTTACCAAGTGTTGACCAAATGTTTACCATCGCAAGTTAGTGAGAATCAGAGGAATATTAACCATTAAATAAACATCAATATGGCAAACTTTAAGGCGTGTGTACGCCGCCCCCGTAAGGATGGATTTTGGCAGGTCTATATCAGAGTGACCCATAGACGAAGTGTCGGATTCATCAAGACAGACAAGATGGTCACGAAAAAAGAGCTGACCAAGGAGAACGAGATTAAGGACCCGTTTGTGCAGAGACACTGCGCAGACCTCATTATCCGATACAACTCCTTGCTCAATACTAAGGAGTATCACGGATGGACCGTCAATCAAGTTATCGACTATCTGACCACAGAAAGCGATGACATCTGTTTCAGTGATTATGCGAGAATCCACATTGACCGCATGAAGAATCGCGGTCAGGAGCGCAACTCTCGCAACTACAAGTACGCAATCGGTAGCCTCGAACTTTATCTCGGTACCAATCAAGTGATGTTTTCACAGCTCACCTCGGCTGTGGTCAATAACTGGATTAAGACCTTGTCCGGCACCAAAAGAGCAAAGGAGCAGTACCCTGTGTGTCTGCGGCAGGTATTCAGAGCTGCCATCGAGGAGTTCAACGACTACGATACCGGTGTTCTTCGCATCAAGACAAACCCTTGGATAAAGGTGAAGATACCCGGAGCAGACAGCACAACAAAACGCGCAATCTCCCCTGAGGCTTGCCGTGAGTTTTTTGCGGCTCCACTTCCGGAAACGAAGCAGGTAGAGCCACTGTCCGAACTTGGTAGAGATGTTGCCATGTTGGTATTATGCCTTGGTGGCATCAATACCGTTGACCTCTACAACCTCAAAAAGGAGGACTACCGGAATGGCTGTATCTGCTATAATAGAGCCAAAACAAAGGGAAGCCGCAGAGACCACGCATATATAGAAATGCGTGTTGAGCCTGTATTGCTCCCCTTGTTCGAGAAGTATAAAACGGAAGATGATGACCCGTATCTGTTCAACTTCCATAATCGCTTCTCTACATCGGATAGCCTTAATGCAAATGCCAATACAGGCATAAAGCAAATGTGTAAGAGCATGGGCATGAAGAAGGAAAACTACTACTGCGTCTATACGTTCCGCCATACATGGGGAACGGTGGCGCAGAACGATTGTGGAGCCACAATAGCCGAGGTGGGCTTCGCAATGAACCATAGCCACGGCCATACTGTGACCAGAGGCTATCTGAAAATCGACTTCACCCCCGCTTGGGAACTGAACGCTAAAGTCATCGACTTTATCCTGTTCAGCAAAAAACGTAGCAAGCAAGGTATAGCAAAAGATATAGACGAGCCGGAAGATAAACTCTTCCGACTCTCTCCTAAGATGATGGTCTATGCCCGTGCTTACTACAAGGGTGAAGTCCTTGCTGAGATCACCGACATAGGATTCGGAACCGTTGACGCAGTAATTTCGGCATTGGTCGAAAAACTGCCTGAGACTATCCCGACCCGTGCTGCTGTTCAGTTCCGTATCAAAAACGTGGATTCGGGACGAGAGGCAGTCTATGAGCGGACAAAAGGCAAAGGCTTTTAGTCTTCTACAATCGGGTAGAAAACGCCTTTAAGTAGCTGCGACATTCCATTCTCTGTGAATGTCGCAGTTATTTTTTCACAGATGTAGCGTTTGCCTCGAATGAGGAAAACAGAACGCACATCGGGAATATTGTCAGCGATGAACTTAAAGGTAGTTTTCATCTTTGGCTCTATGTTGTGCATAATCTGGCCTCGCTTGATTTTGCGGTCGTTAATGCGCATTGAGAAGTGAACATAAGCGAAGTTACTCCAGTCGTCGGCTATCGCGATGTCCTCGACATTGGGATAAGGGAGATGGTTGCCAACAAAATGGTTGGATCCATCGAACCAACCGACATAAATGCGGTCGTAGTATTCAGCCTTTTTCTCCTTCTCCCCTGCGGCGAGCGAGGAAACCGTGTGCGTCTGCATAAACGGGTGGTCACTGTCGTTCTCGCTCGTTGTGTTGTTGTCTTCATCGTAGCCTGAGAAGGAAAGAAAAAGCACTCGACCATATTTTTCTTCCGTGTCGTCTATCCATGCAGGGACAAACTCAATCTCGACTTGGTCGGCATCTTCATCGTCTTTAGCGATGCGACCGCCAAAGAGATTAACAGGTTGTAGTCGGCATTTATAGAGGTAGTAAACATAGAGACGTCCGACACGCTGCTCTATCTGTATTCTACGACTGACGGCACGGATAACGAAGTAAGAGTCGCAGTCCTCGGCATAGAGCAACTTGTCGATATTGTTGTTGCGGTGGTGTTGACCATTCCACGAGGCATAACCCTTATTCGCCTCTAAAAGCTCTGTCAGGGATTTGTAGCGCACAACACGATTCTGCCAACCCTTGATGAACCAGTCGCACGAGTAGAACTTCCACATTTCGTGGTCGCAGTCCTTATAGACAAGATTCTTCGATTCCAGATACTCGCAGTTTTCTTCATCAAGTTTGACCTCGGTAGAGTGTTCCTCGACCACGTCTTCAAGACACACCGGGCGTTTATCGGCAAGAGTGGCTTGGGTGAAGGCAAACGTGATGCGCTTGCCTCGATGGTCGAAGTCGAACTCACCGCCGAGGAACAGTTCAAGTTTCTCGAAGTATTCCTCGACCGTCCAATGCGGCAGAGCATTGGCAAAA
>ERZ1027188.906-NODE-906-length-10467-cov-4.374472_pt1 | contig 10467 bp, 8 predicted proteins | sample MGYA00519273_ERZ1027188 | MGnify/ENA primary metagenome ERZ1027188 (study PRJEB26926, sample SAMN06164623) | human gut metagenome | biome: ENVO:00009003; feature: ENVO:2100002; material: ENVO:00002003 | host: Homo sapiens | place: USA | collected 2012 ... | reverse complement strand
ATAAGAGACAGTTCCCAAGATTTATCCCAAGCGACGAAACGCGAGCCGCAGGGTTTACCATGCCGCGCAACTTTCCGCTCGTTACCCGGCGCGTTATCCGTGTCGGCAGCGGGCGCATTTTTAATGGCTTTACCGTTGGTGTTACCCGGCGCATTATCCGTGTCGGCAGCGGGCGCATTTTTTAAAGCGTTATCGGACAAGCTTTCTCCGGTAGCTTTCCGCGCACTCTTATTCAAAAAATAATCCAGAATAAAAGTATCCTTGTATTTTTTCTCTTCTTCCCAGAAATAATAGTCCTGAACGTTCGAACACGTAGGGAAGAAAAAACTGCCGCCGAAATCCAATCGGATAATTTTAATCGACTTGATTTTTCCCGACTTCGTCTTTCCTCGTTTCGGCTCGCCCTTTTTTGTTTCCGACTTACGCTTTCTTTCCGCGCTTTTCGCCCCTTGCTTTTTCGCCGTGCCGGAAACCGTGCCGGAAGCCGTGCTGGAAACCGCGCCGGAAATTTCCGCATTGTTCCGTTCGTTTGCGCCGCCGCAATAAATTTCATACAGCGGCGGCAAAAACTCCCTTAAAAACGCGCGATACGTCGTGTGAAACCGATACCGAAAAATCCCGTAATACGGCAATTCGCACGAATTTTTCATTTCTCTTTCCGCCGGCACACGCCCGTATTTTTCATAAAACGAAATCAGCACGTCCGCCACGTTCCGTTCGTTCCATTCCGTAATCGGGTATTCCGCAATCATCTCGCGCACGCGCTCCTTTTCTTCCCCTTCCAGAACGCTTTCCGCCGCCAGCAACGCCTGTTTCCGCGTTACGCGCGCAATCTTTTTTTTCGTCCGTTTTCCCGTTCCTTGCCCGCCCGCGGCCTCGCTTTCAAACCCGACGACAAAACATCGATACCCGTCCAGCCACCGCTGCGCCGAAACCCCGAACACATATTTAATCGCTTCCGCCGTAGGTAAACAATTTAACAAACAAAGGTCGAAAACGCGCGGATAACGATTGTTCTCGAAATAATAATTCGCTACACAATCTTTAATCGTTTCCGCGTCCCATTTTACGGCAGGCGGAATTTCCGCCGCCCCCCTTATCGCCGCGATGATTTCCCTTTTTTCGCCCCTGTTACCAAGCAAAAAAGCCGCCTTTAAAAGCGCATTTCGGCGCGTTACGGGCAGTAAATCGCCGTTTCGAGAACTGCTCTCAATCCCATGGAATAAAAGACTTTCTTTCGTAATCATCGATAATTTCCGCCGCCGGCGCCGTGAATTTTTTCCTTACGCTAACGTCATCGGCACGGCGTACGTGGAAAACTTTACGCCCACCGAAAGGTCGAAATTATCGATCGCCTTAATCAGCCCCACGCACCCCGCCTGAAACAAATCGTCCGCCTGCGCGTTTTTCGCGCGGAACCGTTTCGTCAAAGAAAGCACCAGCCGCATATTTCCCACGATAAACTTTTCGCGGGCGCTCTCGTCGCCATCCTTCAGTTCGCGCATCAATTTTTCGTTTTCCTGCGCGGTAAGCTTCGGCAGTCCCGCCGTATCTACGCCGCATATCTCTACTTTCTGCATACGTCCGCCTCCTATAAGATATGTAGCGAATCGCTTCCTGCAACGCCGGCGCAACGCCTCAACCTTCCGCCCCATAGCACACCCCTTCGCGGCATACACGAAAGTATGAGTATTATTCTTGTTTCTATGCGCTTTTATACGAAAAAAGGCAAAACGCTTATAAAATAAACGCTCGCCTTTTAAGTGTTTTTTTACCCGAATACAGAAGGTCGTGCACGGCTTCGCTTCTTCTACAGGCATTGCCGCGTAAATCGTCTGGCTCGATTACCGGGTCGGCTGCTTCCGTCCGCTCCGGTCTGCCGCCGTCTTTTATCAGCATTGCTTTCATTTTCCGTATTTCTTCGAAAACAATAATTCTTTCACGCGTCTGACGTCCGCGATAAGCGGTTTTTCCTTGTTGGACAATTCTGTGTAGCGATTGTGGCAAAGTATCATGCCCGAGCCGAACATCCACGCCGTAGGGCGCACGAGTTTGCCGTAAAGCCCGTACGTCTGATACAAAAACGGCTTATTCAACGTACGCTCAAGTTCGCGGATCGTATCGTAAATCTCCGCAACGTCGTCCATACTTTGCGCGCAAACGATAATCTTGACGTAGTCCGCTCCCCGGCTCTCGATTTCTTTCGCAAGATCCGTGCCTTGCGTGCGCGTAAGCATAGTTCCGACGTGCGCCGACACAAGCACTTCGCCGCCAGCTTCGTGTACTTCCGCAATAAACGCCTTTTGCTTTTCCGTCGCCTCGGGGTTCACGGAAACCTCGTCGGGATTCGCCGCCGCGTACGACGCGCGACAACCTTTTATGCTTTCCCGGCAATCGTTATCGAACGAATTGAGCGGCAAATCAACCGCCGCCGCGCCCGCTTTCACCCCCGCGAGTTTCAGCGCGTTCAGCCGTTCGTCGTCAAAATTTTCCGCGGTACGATAATTCAGCACCATAACCGGTTTTGTTGCGGCTTTCACTATCTTTTCTATGCTTCCGGCGGTACGGTACAGCTCGTCCATAAGTTCGACGTGCAGTAAAAAGCCTTCCGCTCCTTGCTTTTCGCCGTCCTCTATATCGTAAATCGCTTCGTTTGGCGTACGCACTCTCAGCGACGAAACTATCGGAAACTCTCCGAGGTTTTTAAAGCTTTTCATACCCGCTCCTACTCGTTCGTCATAAGGTGTCTGCCGCCGTCCATCAGAATCGTCGATCCGGTTACGAACGCGCTTCTGTCGCAAGCAAGGTACAGCACCATATCCACGATCTCTTCGGGGTTTGCGGCGCGGCCGAGCGGAGTTTTCATAGCCGCCATTCCCGGGCGGGTAAGCACCGGTCCCGGCGCCACGCAGTTCACGCGCACGCCGTACTTCGCGCCAAGCATCGCAAGCGATTTGTTCAGTCCGTTCATAATCGCGCTTTTCGAAATCGCGTAGTCCATGCCGCGCGTATCGCCTTCGATGCCGGTTATCGAACCGAAATTGACTATCGCGCCGCTACCTTGCTTTTTCATCTGCCGCATGGCCTCGTGGCAAAAATACACCGTACCCAGAAGATTGACCTCTATCCCCCACTTCACCTGTTCGATCGGCAGGTCGCAGAATTCTTCCCAACAATTAAAAATACGGCACGAGTTTCCGCCCGCGCAGTTGACCATGATATCAAGCGAGCCGAACGTATCTATCGTGTTTTTAACAACCGCCGCCGCCTCGTCGAAATTTCTTACGTCGCACTTTGCCGTAAGCAGTCTGCCGCCGCCCGTAAACTCGCTTTTAACGTTTTCCAGCGCCGCTCCGTCGCAATCGACGAGTACTACGTTCGCACCGTCCTCGTACATGCGTTTACCGGTAAGCAATCCCATCCCCGAAGCTCCGCCCGTAATTATCGCGGTTTTGCCAAGAAACTCTCCGTTCATAACGATACCTCGCAAAAATTATGATATTTTTTCTTATATCCTATTATAACAGCTTGACTGTTTCTTTTCAATACAGTATACTATCAAAAAATATCACTATTCTATCGCGAGGTTAATTTTACCGTGAAACTGTCCGACGCAAACATATCGAAACTCATATTGAACGTATATTCAGACAACCGCGCTTACGAATGCGACTACACGGCGTTCCCGCGCCCGTTCCACTCTATCGCGCTGATGCTCCGCGGCTCCGGCGAACTTTACTATCGCGGGCAGAGTGTTCCCGTCGGGTGCGGCGACGTATTCCTTATCCCGCAAAACTGCACTTACGCTTCGAGGTGGATTCCCGAAAACGGCGGCGTGTCCATGTTTTCCATGCATTTCTCGTTCGAAAAGCAGCTCTCCGACTTCGCCGAAAACTTCTACCCGGTGCAGAAATACCGCGCGGAAAATTTCAACGGTCTTATCGAAAAATACGAAAAGCTCAGGGGGCTTTTAGCGGACGAGCGCGGCGCGGCGGTAAGCGCGGGCTGCTTTTACAAACTGATCGGCGATATACTGCCGAAGTTCGATTGCGAAAAGCGGATCGCGAACGAACGCGTACAACCCGCCGTCGACTATATCGCGGAAAATTGCACGAAAGAATTGTCGGTCGGAGAACTCGCCGGGCTGTGCTATCTCAGCGAGCCGAGGTTTTTCGCGCTGTTCAAAGCCGCCACGGGACTTGCTCCCATCGCGTACAAGAATACCGTGCGGCTGAAAAAAGCGGCGAACTATCTCATCTCCCGCCCCGATAAGTCCGTCGAAGCGGTGGCGGAAGCGCTGAACTACTCTTCGCCCTCATACTTTATCCGCGAATTCCGCAAAGCGTTCGGCGCCACTCCCGCCGTTTACCGCAAAACCGCCGTCGAAGCCAAATTGTAAAATTTTAAGAATATCTATGAATACAATCGCATAAATTCTCGTCTTTTACAGGAAGCATGCTTTCCGAGTATAAAAATTCGCACCGACATTCGGTGCGAATTAAAATAAGTCAGACGTTTCCGGAAACATTTCGGCAACCATTTACAAAAACGCGCCGGAAAGCAAAATTCGGGCGCGCGCACCGTGATTTTCGCCGCCGACTTCGCGGCGGAATCAGTCGCTTTTTTCGCCGCCGTAAATCACACCATTTTCGAAATTTCCTTTTTCAGCCGCTGAATAATCTTTTTTTCCAATCTCGAAATATAGCTCTGCGAAATTCCCAGCATATCCGCCACGTCCTTCTGCGTCATTTCTTCGCCGCCGGAAAGGCCGAAGCGCAAAAACATAATCTTGCGTTCCCGCTCCGAAAGTTTCGTCAGCGCGTCCTTTAACAGTTCCTTTTCCGCGCGGTCCTCCACGCCGCCGTACACGCTTTCCGCGCTTGTACCCATCACGTCCGATAACAGCAGTTCGTTTCCCTCGAAATCCGTATTGAGAGGCTCGTCGAACGAAACCTCGCTCTTCAGCCGCGCCGTCCGCCTGAGATACATTAAAATTTCGTTTTCTATGCACCGCGAAGCGTATGTGGCAAGCTTGATGTTTTTATCCGAGCGGAACGAATTGATCGCCTTGATCAAGCCTATCGTTCCAATCGAAACCAGATCGTCGCCGTCCACGCCCGTGTTATCGAATTTCCGCGCGATATAAATCACAAGGCGCAGATTGTGCTTGATCAACTCGCCCTTGATTTTATCGGCTTCTCTCTCTTCGCCCTTTTCCAGTTTCTCCAGCATCTCGCGTTCTTCCTGCGGCGAAAAAGGCAGCGGCAGCGCTTCCGTGCCGCATACGTAATCCACCGCGTCCTCTGCGTCTATCCTGCGTAAAAAACTCCGTAACACTTCTATAAATTTCAACGCCTTATACCTCGTCCGTTTTTGTTCCTTTTTCCTGCGTCGGCTTTTCCTCCGCCGTATTTACCGCCGCCGCGGTTCCCCGGCGCTCCGCCGCGCTCGCTTCTCTTCCCTGCGCCGCCTTTCCCGCGGCGATTTCTTCCGTCGATTTCTCCTCCGCCGTATTTACTTCCGCCGCATTCCTCCGAATCTCCGCCGCGCTCGCTTCCGTTCCCTGCGCCGCTTTTCCCGCGGCGATTTCTTCCGTCGGCTTTTCCTCCGCCGTATTTACTTCCGCCGCATTTCTCCGGCGCTCCGCCGCGCTCGCTTCCCTTCCCTGCGCCGCGTTCTCCTCCATTACCGAAGCGCAACAAGCGGGCAGCAGCACGGAATATCCGCCTTTTCCGCCCGCGGATACGTGCGCGGAAGGAGAAAAATACACCCGCCGGAAATACCGTTTATTTATTGTATGCGCCTGCGTTTCTTCATATATCAGAAGCGTGCCCGAAAAAATTTTTATTTTTTTCGTTCCGCTCACCGTGCTTATCGTAAAATCGCGCGTTTCCGTACGCCCGTCCCACAGCAAAAAAGCCAGTTCCGGCGAAATAAAGCAAATCGGCGCTCCGTCTCCCGCCACGGCGCGGTTGCCGCTGTCGATCAGTCCGTACGCCTCTACGCCGCGCGTTTTTCCGTCGGCGCGAAGTTCGCAGCGGCGGATAAACCGTGCCGTTTTCTGCGCTTTAAACAGTCTTTTTGCCCCCGCAACGCAGGCAAAAACGAAGAAAACGCACACGGGAATCTGCCAGGCTTTCAACGCCGCGCCCGTATAATCGATGGCGAAAAACACCCCCGCCAGACACGCCGAAAGCAGAAAGAACACGCATAAAAAGCGTAAAAACGCACAAAAACAGGCTTTTTTCTCCGTTTTTGAAAGTGTAAAAAACACTTTCGGGCTTTTCAGCCGCGCGAAAAAGCACATCAGCGCGCCTGCCGAAACTTTGATGAAAAACGCTGCGGCGTACGGAACGGAAATCAGCGCGAACACACAGGCGAATGCGGCGCCGAACGACGCGGCGCACACCGCGGGAAGCGCCCGCACGCGGGTTTTCGTGCAGCGGAACGCCAGAAAAAGCAGCATGGAATCCAGCAGAAAATTTTCGATAAAAGCATATTCTATGTACACCTGCATCGTCTGCCCGCCCTCCGCGTCATTGCGCCCGCAAACGCATTTCACATACGATTATAGCAGAAAAAACGGCATAAAAAAGCGCCTTTTCGGCAGATTTTTAGCGAAAAAAGGCGATAAAAACGTGCAAAAACACGGAAAAAATAAGCAAAATGAGGGCAAAATCACTACAAAACAGCGCAAAAACGGCGTAAATACATACAAAAAGCAGCCTTTTTCATACAAAAAAGGCTGCTTTTTTTACACTTTTTTATCGGTTTTTAACGATCTTCGCGGAAGTAGGCAAGCCCCAGTGCCGCGGGAGGTTGATTTTCCTTGCTGTCCATTACGCTGGTAACGATAAGCACAAGCACCGTTACGACGTAAGGCACCACGTCGAAGAGTTTAATCATCTTCAGCGGAATGGTAAACACGCTGGACGCCACGGACAACGCGCCGAAAATAATCGAACCGAGAATGGCGTAGTTCGGCTTCCACAACGTGAAGATAACAAGCGCGACGGCAAGCCAGCCGAACGATTCGATGGGCGCTTCCACAAACGTTGTGCCGTTCGACTTATCCATGACGTAATACAAGCCGCCGAAGCCGGCAATGACGCACCCCGCGATGATGGAAAGGTATTTGTACTTTTCCACGTTGATGCCTACGGCGTCCGCCGTGGCGGGATTTTCGCCGATGGCGCGAAGCTGCAACCCTTTTCTTGTTTTGAACAGGTAGTACCACACAAACAGCGCGAGGAAAATGGAAAGATATACCATAACGCCGTGCGAGAAAAAGATTTCGCCGAACGAACCGAGCTTATCCGAAAACGTAAATAAATTTTTGAAGTTCTTGTGCGCGCGGATGAGGTAATCCGAATTGATTCTTGTGCCGAAGAACTTCATAAAGCCTACGCCGAACGTGGTGAGCGCAAGCCCCGTTACGTTCTGGTTGGCGCGGAGCGTAACCGTAAGGAACGCATAAATCAACGCGCCGAACGACGACACGAGCGCCGAAAACAACAGCGCCGTAAGCACCAGAAAGAATCCCACAGGCGTGCCGTCGCCGATCGCCGACATATAAACGGATACGCCCCAGCAGCCGCCGAACGCGCCCATGCACATGATGCCCGGAATACCGAGATTCAGATGCCCCGATTTTTCCATGACCGTTTCGCCCGTGCTGCCGAAAAGGAAAATGGTGCCCATGCGAATGGCTTTTACAAGTAAACTGATAATCATTTCTTTTCGTCCTCCGTCTGCCGATCCGTTTCGTTTGCGGCTTCGCCGGCGCCCTGTGCCGTTTCAGCCGTTTTTTTGCGTTTGAAAATTTTTCCCGCTTTCGCGGTAAATTCTTTCCAGCCGCCCGCCGCTTTGATGGAATAGGTGATGAAAAATTCGCAGCCGATGACGAAAAAGAACACGATACCGATAATCATATTGGAAAAATCGGTGCTGCCGAGGGAGAAATCCGTATTGATCTGCCCCGTGCCCGTCTGCATGACCACCACGAACAGCGCCGTGCCGATCATAATCAGCGGATTGAATTTGCCGAGCCACGCGATAAGAATGGCGGTGAAGCCGAGCGTAGCCGTTTTTTCCGATACCGTGTGGGAAATGGCGCCGGCGTACAAAAAGCCGATAACGCCGCAGATGGCGCCCGATAACACCAGCGTACGGATGATTACTTTTTTTACGTTGATTCCCACGTATTTCGCCGTGTTGGCGCTTTCGCCCACCACCTCGATTTCGTAGCCGTGCTTGCTGTACTTCATGTACACGAACACAAACGCCGTCATCAGCGCGACAATCAGAATGGGCAGCAGATATTTGTTGCCGAGCTGCGGCAGCCAGGCACGCTTGCTCATCAGATTGACGATACCGATATTGATTTTCTGATACTTCGTCTGCTTATAGCAGAAGTGATTTACCAGCCCCGCGGCGATGTAGTTCATCATCAGCGTGAACAACGTTTCGTTGGTGTTGAACAGCGCTTTGAAAATTGCGGGAATCACCGCCCAGAGAACGCTGACGGCGATTGCCGCAAGCAGCATGATGATAATCACCACGCCCCCCGGCACTTTATCCGGCACGTTGATCATGCAATAAATTGCCGCAAGGCAGCCCATCAGCACCTGACCGTTGGCGCCCATGTTCCAATATTTCATACGGAACGCGGGAACGATGGCAAGCCCGAACGCAAGCAGCAAAGCGGTATCCTGAAGAAGCGTCCACGGATCGATGAAAATGCCCTTGACGAACGTGCCGAAAATAGCGAACGGGTTGCGCCCGATTAAAATCGTGCTCATGACGCTGCAGATAATCACCGCGGCAAGCACGGAAAGGACGCGGATTCCCGCCGCTTTCCAGAACGGCATCGACGCGCGCTTCGTGATATGAAACAGCGGTTCTTTTACTTTCTTCGTTGTCGATTCAGTCATTGACAGCCTCCTTCACGCCGTCACCGTTTCCGGCGGATTCCGTTTTTACCATCAGCAGACCGATTTCGCTCTTGTTTGCGGTTCTGCCGTCTACAATGCCCGTAACCTTGCCGGACCCGATGACGAGAATCCGATCGCACAGTTCGATGAGCACGTCGAGATCTTCGCCGACGAAAATGACCGCCGCGCCGTTTTCTTTCTGCTTGTTTAAAAGATTGTAGATGGTATACGACGAATTGATGTCGAGTCCGCGTACGGGGTACGCCGCCATTAAAACTTTCGGCGCGGAAGCGATTTCGCGCCCGACCAGCACCTTCTGCACGTTGCCGCCCGAAAGCCTTCTTACGGGCGTATGCGCCGAGGGCGTAACCACTTCCAGTTCTTCGATGATTTCGTCCGCCAGTTTTCCCGGTTTGCTGCGATCGAGGAACACGGAATTGCCCTTGCGATAACTTCTGAGCATCATGTTATCCACGATGTCCATATTGCCGACGAGCCCCATGCCGAGGCGATCTTCGGGAACGAACGAAAGGCGGATGCCGAGTTCGCGGATTTGCAGAGGCGTTTTATCTTTCAGATCGATGATTTCGTCCTCTTTGAAAAGCACTTTGCCCGCGTTGACGAGTTCTTTGATTTCTTTATCCGTTTTGCCCGTAAAATCGACGGTTTCGCCGTTTTCGTAGCGGAATGCGCCCTCTTTCGCCAGCTCTTTCACGCGGTGCAGATCTTTGTGGAAGAACGTTACGGGCTTATCCTTTTTGGGGTTGTGGAAAATCATATCGCCGCTTTCCAGCTTCTGCAAGCCGGCGATGGCTTCCAGCAGTTCTTTCTGCCCGCTGCCCGCAATACCCGCGATACCGAGAATTTCGCCCGATTTTGCCGTGAACGAAACGTTATCCAGTACCTTTACGCCGTCGTGGCTCTTTACATTCAGACCTTTGATTTCCAGCCTGTCCTCGCAATTTTCGGGCGTGCTGCGTTCGATATTGAGCGCCACTTTCTTGCCCACCATCAATTCGGTGAGTTTGTTTTCGTCGGCGTCTTTCGTAGCGATTTCGCCCACGGATTCGCCCTTTCTTAAAATCGCCACGCGATCGGATACGGCAAGCACTTCGTTGAGTTTGTGGGTAATGATGATGATGGACTTGCCGTCCTCTTTCATTTTACGGAGCACGGCGAACAGTTTTTCCGTTTCCTGCGGGGTTAAAACGGCGGTGGGCTCGTCCAGAATGAGCACGTTGGCGCCGCGGTATAACACCTTTACGATTTCCACCGTCTGTTTTTCCGAGACGGACATATTGTAAATTTTTTTATTGGGATCGATTTCGAAGCCGTACTTATCGGCGATTTCTTTCACCTGCGCGGCGACTTCCTTTTTTTTGTACAAGCCTCTTTCCATTTTTCTGCCAATTTTCGCGAAAAACTTCAAAAAAGCGTTCTTTTTATCGTCTACGGGTTTCGGTTCGTTTTTCACGCCGAGAACGATATTCTGCGCGGCGGTGAATACGTCCACCAGTTTGAAATGCTGGTGAAT
>ERZ1027188.904-NODE-904-length-10478-cov-4.692411_pt1 | contig 10478 bp, 10 predicted proteins | sample MGYA00519273_ERZ1027188 | MGnify/ENA primary metagenome ERZ1027188 (study PRJEB26926, sample SAMN06164623) | human gut metagenome | biome: ENVO:00009003; feature: ENVO:2100002; material: ENVO:00002003 | host: Homo sapiens | place: USA | collected 2012 ... | reverse complement strand
GCAAGGTGAGTGGAAAGAAAAGAGCTTGCTCAATTTTCTTTCCCGAACCGCAGCCCATCTTATTAAAAGATACCGAATGATGTTATAGAATCAAACAAATGGATAATAACAATCTCGAGAAATAATTCATCCTCCATACGATATCCGGAGAATGACTTACCGCAGTTTTTATTTTACAGCACACTATGCAAAAAAGAGGATGCGCCTATTTTGACACACCCTCTTTCCGGTTCCTTCAAGAGTTTTCTCAACCTTCTTTCGAAGCGCGCTTGCTCTTGCTTGCTTTCTTTTCATCTGAACTCTTTCCCGAGTCCTTGTTGTCGGTCACGTCGATTTCCTTGCGGTCGCTGTCGAAGAATTTATATTCAAGGAATGCCAGCGCCTGATTGGCAACGACTTTAAATTTCTTTCCGAACTCACTTCTCCAGCTGCGATATATTGACTTGAAGAAGCCCTGCTTTATGTAGGCATAGACATACGGATGCACATACAGCACAAAATCCTGAAGATTAAGCGTGTTGACCACGTAGTCAAGTTTCTCATGCAGGAGGTCGGTAAACAGTATTGAAGGCTGCACCAATCCTTTGCCGTAGCACGACGGGCAACTCTCAAGAGTCTCGATGTCGAGAGCGGCACGAACACGCTGCCGCGTGATTTGCATAAGTCCGAACTTACTCAGAGGCAAAATGTTGTGGCGGGCGCGGTCGTTTGCCATCACCTCGCGCATGTGGTCATAGAGTTTCTGCCGATGCTCGGCTGTACTCATATCGATAAAGTCGATTACGATGATTCCGCCCATGTCGCGCAGACGCAACTGCCGCGCAATCTCGTCGGCGGCGCGGAGATTGACATCAAGAGCGTTCTCCTCCTGATTCTCCACGTTGCGGTTGCGGTTGCCAGAGTTCACATCAATCACGTGAAGAGCTTCTGTGTGCTCAATGATGATGTATGCTCCCGACTTGAACGACACCGCTTTTCCAAACGACGACTTTATCTGCTTCGTGATGTTGTAGAAATCGAAAATCGGCTCGTCTTTGGCATACAACTTTACCGACTCCTTGCGCTCAGGGGCAATGAGACTCACATAGTTGTAAATCTGCGAATAGGTTTCCGCATCGTTCACGAAGATGTTTTCAAACGACGGGCTGAACACGTCTCGGATAATGCCAACGGCACGGCTGTCTTCCTCGTGAAGGAGTGCCGGCGACTCTGACTTCTGCAATTTTTCAATCGTATCCTCCCAGCATTTCACCAGGGTGTTCATCTCGTTGTTGAGTTCTGCAACCCGCTTGTCTTCTGCCGATGTGCGCACAATGACGCCGAAATTTTTCGGACGTATGCTCTCAATCAGCTGGCGCAGGCGCATTTTTTCTTGTGTCGACTTGATTTTCTGCGAAATTGAGACCTTGTTGGAGAATGGTATCAGCACCATGAACCGTCCGGTAAACGTCAATTCCGTGGTGAGCCGCGGTCCTTTAGTTGAAATCGGCTCTTTCGACACCTGGAAAATGATGTGCTGACCAACGGTCAGCGTTTCTGCAATGCTGCCCTGCTTGTTTATGTCGGGCAGCAGTTTGAATTTAGAAAGCTGCGGAGCTTTGTTGGGCTCTGCAATAGCGCTTTGGACAAAAGTATTGAAACTCGAGAACTGAGAACCGAGGTCGAGATAATGAAGAAACGCCTCTTTCTCAGAGCCGATGTCGACAAAAGCGGCATTCAGCCCCGGCATCAACTTCTTTATCCGACCGTAATAGATGTCGCCGACGGCAAACTTGATGTTGCGCGACTCCTTCTGGAGCGACATCAAGCGCCCGTCTTCAAGCAGAGCCACGGATGTTTCCTGTGGCTGCACATCAACTACGAGTTCACTTCTCATTGTCTGAATTTAAAGTCAATACTTGGTTGTTTAGAATCGTTTTTAAAAGACACAAGAACAAACTGAAGATTCTCTTGAAAAGAAATCCCGCTTGTTCTTGCGATAAAAATCATGAAATTTAATTTTTAAACTAAATTTCAATTATTTCTTCTTATGACGATTCTTTCTCAGTCTTTTTTTACGCTTGTGAGTAGCCATCTTGTGGCCTTTTCTTTTCTTTCCGCTTGGCATAGTTGTATAAATTAAAGGATTAAACTAAATGTTATTATTTAACCTCTTCCATAAACACTTTTGCCGGTTTGAAAGCCGGGATTTTGTGCTCCGGAATGATGATTGTCGTATTCTTGGAAATGTTTCTTGCAGTTTTTTCAGAACGAACTTTTACGATGAAACTACCAAAACCACGGAGATAGACATTTTCGCCGTTTGCCAATGAATCCTTCACTACTTCCATGAATTTTTCAACAGTCTCAAGCACGGCAGCTTTCTCTACACCTGTAGATTTTGAAATTTCATTTACGATGTCTGCTTTAGTCATTTTATTATATCTTTTATTAGTTATTTGATTGATTTTCCAATTCATACGTCTGCACGCAACGCCTTTGAAAGCGCTCTTTTGCAAATGCGAATGCAAATATCGCACTTTTTTTTCAAATAACCGTACTCTTTCCGCTCTTTTTTCTCTAAAATTGTAGAAAATAAGGATTTAAGAAGCCCAAATCACTCTTCTACCTGTTTCAGCCCCATTTCCGCCGCCACTTTGAGCATCAATTTGTAAGCGGCTTCTCGCTCGTTGGGGATGTCGCCGTCGAGGATGGCATTCTTGAGGCGTTCCTTGATGTCGCCCACCTCTCGGCATGGCGAAAGCCCAAAAATGCGCATTATCTCGTCGCCGTCAATCGGCGGTTGGAAATTGCGTATGCGGTCTTTCTCCTCAATCTCCACCAACTTGCGGCGCACCTCTTGATAATTGCCGAGGAAACGCTTCACTTTCTCCGGATTCTTCGACGTAATGTCTGCCTCGCAGAGTATCATAAGGTCGTCGATGTCGTCGCCGGCGTCGAAGAGCAGACGGCGCACGGCGGAGTCGGTCACTTCTTCCTCAACCAACGCTATCGGGCGCATATGCAGCTCCACAAGTTTCTGCACATATTTCATCTTCTCGTTCATCGGAAGCTTCATCCGTTTGAAGATGCCGGGTATCATTTTTTTGCCCACGAAGTTGTGGTTGTAGAATGTCCACCCGTGCTGCTGGTCATACTGCTTGGTGACTGGCTTGGCGATGTCGTGGAACAGCGCTGCCCAGCGAAGCCATTCCTTGTCCGACTTTTCAGCCACTGAGTCGAGCACCTGCATCGTGTGCAGGAAATTGTCTTTATGTCCGCGCCCGTCTTTGGTCTCGACGCCCTTCAAGGCGTGGAGCTCCGGGAATATAAGTTCGAGCAATCCGCATTTTTCCAAAAGCACGAACCCCATTGATGGACGTGGAGAGCAGATGATTTTCTCCAGCTCTACGGCGATGCGCTCGCGCGTGATGATGGCGATGCGCTCGCGGTTGCGAGTGATGGCGTCAAACGTTTCGGGAAGAATCTCGAAATCAAGCTGCGTGGCAAAGCGCACTGCGCGCATCATGCGCAGCGGATCGTCGGAAAATGTCACGTCGGGGTCGAGCGGTGTGCGGATAATGCGGCGGCGCATGTCGTCAAGACCGCCGAACGGATCTACAAGCTCGCCGAAGTTGTCGGCATTGACGGCGATGGCAAGGGCGTTGACCGTGAAGTCACGACGTTTCTGGTCGTCGTCGAGCGTGCCGTCCTCCACTATCGGGTTGCGGCTCTCGCGATGGTACGACTCCTTGCGGGCGCCCACAAACTCCAGTTCAAGCCCGCGGTAGCGCAGCTGGGCAGTACCATAGTTGCGGTACACGGCAAGGCGTGTCTTCGGACCGAGTTTTCCGGCAAGCGCCTCGGCAAGACCGATGCCGCTGCCCACGGTCACGAAGTCGATATCGTTCGACGGACGGTGCAGAAAAATATCGCGCACATATCCGCCAACGATGTAACACGGTTGCCCGACAGCATCGGCTGCCTCGCCAACCAAATGAAATATTTTCTGGTCTATTTTGTCTTTTAAGTTCATCTTCTATAACAGCTCTGCTATTTCCTCAGGGAATGGTGTCAAGCATTCCAAACCGTTGTCGGTGACCAAATAGGTGTTCTCTATGCCTACAGCACCGACTCCTGGGATGACAAATTTAGGCTCCAAGGCTATCACATTGCCTTTCTCAAACACTTGCCGGCTTCTCGGAGCGAGCACCGGCCATTCGTTCACCTCGATGCCGACGCCATGACCTATGAAGCCTGCCTTCTGGGTATGTCCCATAAAGAAGTCTGACTCTCCTGCCTTTTCAACCATATCCATCGCCAGTTCGTAGGCTGCCTTGGCCTCGACTCCGGGCTTGATGAAGTCAACCAATGTGTGGTGGATGTCGATGGAAAGCTGATGGGCTTTCTTGGCATGGGTGTCAAGCGCGCCAACATAGAATGTGCGGGTCATATCGGTCATATAGCCTGTAAAGTTGCCGTTCATATCGACCATCACGGTGTTGCCCGGAAGAATGATGGAGCCATTGCTGCCCACAGGAAGCGAGCCGTCCATACCCTCTCCGCCCATAGCGAAATCATACGGACTCGGAGCATCGGCATTGTCACCGACAAGAAGATTGCCCATAAACATCTCCATCGACGGTCCGTTGATGCGGAAAATGCCGAGACATCCGTCAAGACGGAGCGTGCGCTCAATCTCTATCTGAAGTTCGATGTCGGTCATTCCTTCATGATAAAGTCCGGAGATGCGGCGATAGGAACCGCAATGATGTGCTCCCGACTCGCGCAGCAACGAGATTTCAAAATCTGACTTCACCGAACGCGCTTGCGCCAACAGTGGCGAGCAGTTGCCAACCGACTCCAGGCCGAATGCTTTCTGGCAGCGCAAAGCGTCGGTATACGAGATGCCGTCGAGTTCAAGCGCCAATTTCCGAGGTGCTGGCAGACCGTTCTTGCCCAAATATTCAATAATCTGCTCCGGCTTGCGGATATGCACAATGCCGTCGCCTTTCTTGTCGACCGGTCGGCGCACAAACTGCAATGCCTCTCCCTCTGCCGGAATATAGACATAGCCGCTGAACACTCCGCCAGTCAGGTAGTACAGGTTGGCGTTTGTGCACACAAGGACAGCGTCGAAACCGTTATTGCGCATCATCTCTCTTAAGTTGTCAACACGCATCTTTGCTTCCGAAACAGATAATGTTCTATTCATAACTTGTTATTTTATTTTGTCAAACGTTTCAACTAATTCTTCAAACGAGCCGACAGTCATATCGGCATTGTCACAATGGCCGAAACCATACGAGGCGAAGACAAACGGCATCCCGGCAATATGTGTCTGACGGCAGTCGCCTTCGGTGTCGCCCACATAGACGAGCTGACGCAGACTGTATTTCTCTGCCAGCGCGGTCATGTTTTCGTTTTTGTCGCGGTGCGTGGCTCCATAGGTCACCGCTTCTGTCACCAACGCACGAATGCCCAGAAAGTTCATCAGATTTTCCAATCCATTCTCACCGCAGTTGCTGAGCAACAGGATTTTGTATTTCTTCGACAGGCGCTCCAGCCCTTCCGCGACACCCGGATAAGGCTTGCCACCAAGCACTGGCATCAAACGGATTTCCTCCCGCTCTATGTCGGAAAGGAAAGCGTCGGCGTCGGGCATCGGCACGCCGCCGCAGAGGCGACGGAGTATCTCGTGCAGATTCAGCCCCATACAGGCTATGAGTTCCTGACGGGCCACGACGCGGTCCATGCCCACCTTGCGGAAACACCGGTTCCAGATTTCGCAATACGAATCGACTGCGTCCCAGAGTGTGCCGTCCATATCGAAGCACAATGCGTCGGTTGCCGCCCAGTCTATGTTTTTAATATCCAAATTATATATGTCTTTATTTCGATTTAATATATGTCAGCCCCACATCTGTGACGTTGGTCACCTTCGACACACGCATATTGTGCCACACAACGATTTTGTCATAGCGTCCCACAGGCACCCGCTCTTTTATAAGCATCTGCTTTTGAAAGAGCTTGCCAAGCCCGGAGCCTCCCCAATCGCCATATTCGTCGCACAATTCAACGTTGACGGTGTCGTGCTCCACAATCTTGCCGCCTGCCACATAATCCACTATCAGCAACAGGTTGCGGTAAGGATAGTAATTGTCGTGGCGCACGCTGACTGCAATGTCGTAGGCATCGACCCCTCTGATGCTGTCGGGCTGCAGAAACACCAAGGGGCTGGACTTGGTCCAACCCTCGGCGTCTATTGTCTTGAAATCGCTGTCGAAAGCCCCTCCCGGAGTACAAGTGGCGGCAAGCAGTGAGATTGCCACAAGGCACAACGCTGCCGCAAGCCTACTCTTCCTTGGGTTTCGGAGCGGATGTCTGCTGTTTGTTTCCATTCTCCTGTCCTCGTTGTCCGCCGCCGTTGCGGCTGTCGCGGCGTGGCGGTCGGTTGTCACGGCGTGGCGGTCGGTTGTCGCGGCGCGGCTGTTCGTTGCCCTGACGCCGGTTGCCTTTGCCTTCACCGCCTTGTCGTTGGCGGTTGCCTCCGTCGGCTTGGTTTCCGCCTCCGCGCTGACGGTTGTTGTCTTTATTTCCGCCGTCACCGTTGTTGCCGCTGCCTCTCTTGCGTTTTTTCTTTTTTGTTTTGTCAAAGCGTGTCACGCTGTCCTGACCAAGAATGTCGCCAAACTCGCCTCTAACTTTCTCATCTTCGCCTTTCCCGTCAAGATTGTCGGGTTTCACACCGTTTTTGTTGAGTGCGATTACCTCAAAAGCCCGTTTGGCTGAGATGGTGACCATATTTGCCGGCACATTCTTTTCCGTTGTGTAAGTCAGCATACGGCTGAAAATGTCAGCCTTGAAATAGAAGTATGTATTATCCTTGGTCTCAAGGCGTATCTCTTTTGAAGGCAGTTGCTTCACGCTCTCCACATAGGCGTCGACCTCGTAGTTCAGACAGCATTTAAGCTTGGCGCACTGTCCGGCCAGTTTCTGCGGATTGAGCGAGATGTCCTGATAGCGGGCGGCGCTTGTTGCCACCGACACGAAATTGGTCATCCAGCTGGAACAGCAGAGCGGACGTCCGCACGGCCCGATGCCGCCGATGCGTCCGGCTTCCTGACGCGCGCCGATTTGCTTCATCTCGATGCGCACATGGAATGCGTCGGCAAGCACCTTGATGAGTTGACGGAAGTCCACACGCTCGTCGGCTATATAGTAGAATATCGCTTTGTTGCCGTCGCCTTGATACTCCACATCGCCGATTTTCATGTTCAGGCGCAAATCCTTGGCTATCTGACGCGAGCGTATCATTGTGTCGTACTCGCGGGCTTTGGCTGCCTCAAATTTTTCCAAGTCGGAGGCTTTTGCCTTGCGAAACACCCGGCGTATCTCGGTATCGGGGCGCAAATTGGCTTTCTTTATCTGCAAAGCCACAAGCTTGCCCGTCAGCGACACTCTTCCGATGTCGTGCCCCGGACTTGCCTCCACTGCCACCATGTCGCCAATCTCAAGCGGCAGGTTCATGCTGTTGCGGTAGTAGCCTTTGCGGGTGTTCTTGAACTGCACCTCGACCATGTCAAACACATTTTTCTCGCCAGGCACATCGGCGAGCCAGTCGTAGCAGTTAAGTTTGCCCCGCGGCTCCTTGCCCGACGGCTGGAATATGCGTTGTTGGTCCAGATCTTTATTCTTTACATCGTCCATTGTCGGCGTTCCTCCTATTTAGCGAAACTTACCGAGCGGGTTTCACGGATTACGGTGATTTTCACCTGTCCCGGATATGTGAGTTCGTCCTGAATGCGTTGTGCGAGCACGGCTGAGAGTTTCTCTGTCTCGGCGTCGTCAAGCTTGTCGGCTCCGACAATTACACGAAGCTCACGGCCTGCCTGGATTGCATAGGTCTTGATTACGCCCGGATAAGAGAGTGCCAGCTGCTCAAGGTCGTTGAGACGCTTGATGTAGGCATCGACAACTTCACGGCGTGCTCCTGGACGAGCACCGGAGATGGCGTCGCAGACCTGCACAATCGGTGCAAGGAGCGACTGCTGCTCCACTTCGTCGTGGTGGGCGCCGATAGCATTGCAGATGTCTGGTTTTTCCTTGTATTTCTCTGCAAGTTTCATACCGAGAATTGCGTGTGGCAATTCTGGCTCTTCGTCAGGCACTTTGCCTATATCGTGGAGCAGACCCGCACGACGGGCACGTTTCGGGTTCAGTCCGAGCTCCGATGCCATTACGGCACAGAGATTGGCTGTCTCGCGCGAGTGCTGCAAGAGGTTCTGACCGTAGCTTGAACGATATTTCATTTTTCCGACAAGACGGATGAGTTCCGGATGCAGACCGTGGATGCCGAGGTCGATGATTGTGCGCTTTCCTGTCTCGATGATTTCCTCTTCAATCTGTTTGCGCACCTTGGCTACAACTTCCTCGATGCGTGCCGGGTGGATACGTCCGTCGGCAACCAGCTGGTGAAGTGCCAGACGGGCAATTTCGCGGCGCACAGGATCAAAGCCTGAAAGCACGATTGCCTCCGGGGTGTCGTCTACGATGATCTCCACTCCGGTGGCTGCCTCGAGGGCGCGGATGTTGCGTCCCTCGCGGCCGATGATGCGGCCCTTGATTTCATCACTGTCGATGTGGAACACTGTCACCGAGTTTTCAATCGCCGTTTCTGTAGCGACACGCTGGATTGACTGCACCACGATGCGTTTTGCCTCCTTATTGGCGGTCAGCTTGGCGTCGTCCATTATGTCGTTGATATACGATGCGGCAGCCGTCTTGGCTTCGTCTTTAAGCGACTCGACAAGTTTCTCCTTTGCCTCTTCTGCCGACAGTCCGGAGATGTGCTCAAGCGTTTCCTGAACGCTTTTCTGCATCTTTTCCACTTCCTGCTCGCGCATCTCAACGGCAGCCACCTGCTGGTCGAGCACGGCTTTCATGTTTTCATTCTCGTTGCGCTTGCGCTGAAGTTCCGACTGTTGCTGGTTGAGCTGCAGTTCGCGCTGTTTGGATTTGGCTTCCGCCGCTTGGATTTTCTGCATGCGCGAGTTGGCTTGTTTCTCAACGTCGGCCTTCATTTTCAACTCGGCTTCCTTAACTTCGAGCAGCTTGTTCTTCTTCAGAACGTCTGCCTCAAGTTTCGCCTCCTCAATTATGTTTTTAGCCCGTGTGTGAGCCATTCTTCTTGTCACAAATAGCACTACTCCGCCTCCAACAAGGAGCGACACCGCGGCTATTATTAAATTCAACACCATATTGTTTCTATCAGTTAATTAGTTAAGTTTATAAAAAAGCACCAACAACGCGTGCCGCAAGGCACGCACCATTGGTGCGGTATTCTCTCTACTTTCGGGTAGGTGTCGCTTCTATGCCTCTAACCTCTTTTTCAGCATCCATGTCCTACATTCTCCTGAGTGTACGGCATGAAACGCCTGCTTTTTCTAATGTTTTTATATCACGCCGTTACCGGCTTTATATAGATTCTCAATCAATCTTTAAGCTGCTCGATGCATTTGTCGACATCCCGCACCAATCTGGCTATCATGGCACGGCTTCTGTCGAGAGCCTCCCTGTCGGGGGCAATCTGACGCGCCATCTGCAAAAAGTCTTTGTCCATTTCCAATTTCTCAATCAGTTGCCGCTGCTTTTCGTTTTCCTTTTTCAACGCTTCGTTTTCTTCTTGCGAAATCTGCAATTTGTCTTTCATTGCATTATAGCGTTCCAAAAGGATTTGCTGCTTGGCAAGCAACCGTTCAAAAATCTCCGACAAACTTTCAGCCATTCTGAACCAAATTTTTACAAAAGTAAGAATTATATTTCAATTTATAAACACTTTTCCAAAGAATATTTGCGGTCATAGCCCAAAAATCATTCATCAATCACGATTTTGTTAAGCCGCTCCTCATATTTCTCGACGAAATCGCGAAGTGACGCCTCACGCGAACGTCCGGCGGTCAACTCGTCATAATAGAGTTTGGCATACTGAAACGCCACCATTGCCAGCACTTGCGACTTGGTGCGCGACGGGTCGGCAACTCGCCATCGGTTGAACAGCGATGTAACTTCCTTCTCCAGCATGCGCAGCTCCTCTTCGTCCGACCGGTTTATCACCGTCTTGACTTGTTCGCCTGCTATATTCAGCGTCACACGCAATTTTTCGTCGTCAAACATAAAATATTCCTTTCTTATCGTGCCAAAATCAGCGCGGAGCGTGATGCCACAACCGTCTTTCCGCCTTTGCTCTTGCCGAGTCCGTCCTTGTCAATCTTGCCGTCGGCAGCCACTACCGTCCAATTGCCTTTTGCCACATTGACGGTCACGTCACGGTCATTGCCGTTGAACACCACTTTCACTTCCTGCCATTCGTCGCCGTTGGCGTGGTTTTTTATTGAATAACTTACCACACAGTCTTCTTTCACCTTGTCAAACACGATGTTGCGGGCAATGTCGGCTGCCGACGTCCTGTCTCTTATACACATCTGACGCTGCCGACG
>ERZ1027188.900-NODE-900-length-10508-cov-5.083421_pt1 | contig 10508 bp, 9 predicted proteins | sample MGYA00519273_ERZ1027188 | MGnify/ENA primary metagenome ERZ1027188 (study PRJEB26926, sample SAMN06164623) | human gut metagenome | biome: ENVO:00009003; feature: ENVO:2100002; material: ENVO:00002003 | host: Homo sapiens | place: USA | collected 2012 ... | reverse complement strand
CTACACAAGGCTATTCGTCGGCAGCGTCAGATGTGTATAAGAGACAGCATATAATGAGTGTATGTTGTCCAAATCCTCGAATGTGCGGATGGCGTTCATGTCGGTGTAGAGTCCGAAGCCGGGCGCAATGCCGTAGGCTCCGAGTTTTGTGCGCTTCCATTTTGCCAATGAGTGGACAACTTCGGCATGGCGGTTGCCCATGGCTTTGATGTCGAAACCGACGGCGTGCTCAACGCCGTTGAGGTCGTCGTTAAGACCGGTGCCAGAGAGCACAAAAAGCGGAGCCGTGACGCGGCGTAGGTTCAAGCGCTTGGCAAGCCGCTCTTGAAAAGAGTCTTTGATAAACTTGATTGCAATCTCGGTTGTTTCCGGAAGCAATTTCAGTTTGTATCGTTTAGGTATGATAAGTTCCATATTTTTCTTATTTTTAGTGCAAAAGTAACATTATAATTTGATATTGCCAAATATTGCTGTCAAAATGTTTTATAAACGTGCCTTGTGTTTGCAAAATGATATGACAACGGGCGTATGTGCGCTAAATTTAAATTTTGGTGATTTAGGCATTAAAAATGTCCGAAAAGAATGTCGTTGAGCGATAGCCCTTTGAATATTGTTGCGTGCAACGTATCTTTGCATAACCAATTGAGAAAATGAAACCCATAATTGACAAATATATAATATTGGCAAAGAGCGTTGCCGTGGCATTTGTCGTGGCGTTTGTGGCTTGTCTGACGGCGGTCGCGCAGGAACGCACCGACACTGTGTCATACCGTTACATACCGCTGTCGCAGGAGGAGATTGACAGCCTTGTGCCTAAAGAACTGTTGTCGCCACAGCCGGCCGACACTGTCGTGGCGCAGAAGGAGGTTTCTGGTCCGTTCACGTCAATGCTGAAACGCGACACGAAGTTTCTCCGTTATCTTGACCGTCTGGCAACGGGAAACAAGGACCGCTCGTTTGAAAAGAAGTTTGATGTGAACTTCATTGTGATGCCGTCGTATACGAGAGAGGGCAGTTTCGGAATAGGCGGCGGTGCGACAGGACTGTATCGGCTTGACCGCACCGACTCGATTATGCAGCCTTCTGACATCACATTGATAGGCAATGTGACTCTTAATGGATTTTTTGCCCTTACAGCCAGTGGAAATACTCATTTCCCGGGAAGAAGACTGCGCTATTCCTATAAGTTGGAGTATACGTATTCCCCGCTTGATTTCTGGGGAATCTCTCGAGAGGCTTGTGGCTTGAATCCGAAGATTGACTATACAAGAAATCAGTTGAAATATACGTCCGACCTTATGTATCTGATGACAGGCAATTTCAATATCGGCGCATTGATCGACTTGGTTTATGCCGAGATTACAAAGATTGACAATATCGATTATCTTGAGGGACAAGACAAATCGCATTTCTTCACGGGGCTCGGATTGGTGCTGCAGTACGACACGCGCGACTTCATTCTTCAGCCGCGGCGAGGTGTGAACCTGATGCTGCGCATGGGGGTGAGGCCTCAGGTGCTTGGCACGTTTGACAGGACATTGTTCAATCTCAGTTTTACGGGTAATTACTATCAGCCGTTGTGGAAAGGAGCGATGCTTGCCTTTGACGCGTATGCAAGTTTCAACAGCAAGCAGTCTCCGTGGCCGCTACGGGAAGCTTTGGGCAGCGGCGGAATCCGTATGAGAGGCTATTATTCAGGACGTTATATCGATAATAACCTGACAACGCTGCAGGTGGAATACCGTCAGCATTTGTTTTCACGCTTTGGCGTGGCGCTATGGGGAGGAATGGGCAATGTGTTTACGTCGCCCGGACATTTCAGATGCAAGGACATTCTGGCGAATGGAGGCATCGGACTGCGTGTTGAGCTGAAGCATAATGTCAATGGTCGTATTGATTTCGGATTCGGACGCAACACCTGTGGCTTCGTGTTTGCGATAGGAGAGGCGTTCTAAAAAAAATTGTGATGAAACAACGGAATTCGGCAATAGAGATGTTGCGCATATTGAGTATGATGATGGTGCTGATGGTTCATTTTGTCGGCGCCACATTCGGTTTGCCCACAAGAGAACAGTTGTATGCGTTGGATTCTGGCGTTTTGTGGAAAGACGTTCTTGAATCACTGTCGATAGTGGGTGTCAACTGCTTTGTGCTGATTTCGGGCTATTACGGGATAAAGGCTACCAGGCGCCGTTTGCTTGACTTCACGCTGTGGTGCCTGTTTGCCTCGCTGCTTGCCTATGCTTGCAGATGCGTTGAGGCTGGTTGTTTGGCAGACGGTTTTGTGGGCGCATTGCTTGTTTATTCAAAAACTGACTTATGGTTTGTCCCGGCTTATCTTGCTTTGTTTCTTTTAAGCCCGCTCCTGAATGCCGGCCTGGAGCGTCTTGACGGGCGCAGGCTGCATCTGATGCTGCTTGCGTTGATATTCATAAACGTGTATCTGGGCTGGTTTCACAAAGGGGGAATAAATCCCACAGGCTACAACGTGATGCAGATGGTGTTTCTGTACGTTATAGGTCATTGTCTGCATAGAAACTTGCCGTTGCTGCAGGCTTTTCCGTTGTGGGTATATTTGTGTGTCTATCTATTGTCGACAGTCGCCATCGGGTTGGCTCTTGATTTCGCTTACAACAATCCTTTTGTGCTGTTGTCGGCGGTGGCATTGTTTATGGTCTTTGTGAAAATCCCGGCATTCTCTTCGCCGGCGGTCAATTGGGTTTCGGTGTCTGTGTTTATGGTCTACCTGCTTCACAAGACGCCATATTTTTGGATTAAGCTGCGCAACTCGTTGATCGGTCTTTATGAGGACTACGACACGTTTGGATTCCTGTGGCGCAGTTTGGCGCTTTATGTGGCGATTTTTGTCGTGTGCATTCTTGTCGACAAGGTCAGGATGCCGGTGTGTCGATGGATTGCATCGCAGTTGCCGTCGGCGGTAGGCGGAGGGCGGAAGTAGTTGTGATGACTTCTTGCTTTTTGCGGAAATGCGGCGGATGAAATTTTAAATAAAGCAAAATAAAGAATTCGGGTACATTGAGAGTGGCATATTTGGGCTAACTTTGCACACTGTTATAAAAAGAGAAATTGATGGCGCAGAAGAATCAGATAGATATGCTCAACGGACCGTTGTTGAAAAAAATATTGCTTTTCAGCCTGCCGTTGGCGGCAAGCAGTGTGCTTCAACAATTGTTCAATTCAATAGACGTGGCGGTGGTGGGACGTTTCGTAGGCCGCGAGGCACTTGCTGCCGTTGGCGCCAATTCTCCGGTAATCAGCCTGCTCATCAATTTGTTTGTCGGCATTTCGATGGGAGCCAACGCCATAATCTCCAATCAGATAGGAAGCGGCAATGACGATGGCGTGCGCCGGTCGGTGTCGACGGTGTCTGTGCTGGCGCTCGCCAGCGGATTGTTTCTCGCAGTGCTTGGCGTGGCGGTGGCACGCCCGATTCTTGAACTGATAGATACGCCACAGGAGGTACTCGACATGGCAGTGCTCTATCTGCGGGTGTATTTCTTGGGAATGCCGTTTTTTATGATTTTCAATTTCGGTTCAGCAGTGTTGCGCAGCAAAGGCGACACGCGCCGTCCGCTTTACATCCTTGTTGTGGCAGGTATTGTCAACACCGTGCTCAATTTGATTTTTGTGCTTTGGTGCGGAATGTGTGTTGAGGGAGTGGCTATCGCTACCGGAATCGCCAACGCATTGAGCGCTGCGATGATTGTGGTGTTGATGCAGAAAGAGCGGGGACCGCTCAGACTTCAATTGAAGGGAATCCGCATTTATGGACAGGAATTGAGGAGAATATTGAAAATAGGAGTTCCGGCAGGGTTGCAGGGAATGGTGTTTTCTGTGTCGAACGTGATAGTACAGTCAACAATCAACACCTATGGTGCAGGCGCGGTGGCAGGCTCGTCGGCGGCATTGAACTTTGAATTCTACTGCTATTTCATTGTCGTGGCGTTCAATGGCGCTGCAATCAGTTTTATCGGGCAGAATTACGGCGCGGGGCAGATGCAGCGTGTGAAGCGCATATTCTGGCTCTGCATGGCGATGAGCGTCGTCGGTTGTGGATTTGCCAACCTGTTGTTTGTGTGGCAGGACGACTTCTTCCTGAATTTCTTCTCGACCGACGCGGTGGTCCATGAGTATGGAGCGATACGTTTGCACACGGTGTTGGCATTCCAGTGGCTCGCATGTAGTTATGAGATATCCGGATCGTCGTTGCGGGGGATGGGACGGTCGTTGATGCCAACGCTGTTTACGGTTGTCGGCACGTGCCTGCTGAGGATTGTGTGGGTTTATGTAGTGTGTCCCAACTATCACGGATTCAAGATGCTGATGTCGGTCTATCCGATATCGTGGGTGCTTACCGGTCTGATGGTCGTCACTGCGTTTGCTGTAGTGCTGAGAAAAGAAAGCAGGCGATTGCCTGAGAAATAAACAAAAGGCAGGAACGAACTCCTGCCTTTTGTTGTGTGTCAGTTGATTCGGAGAGCCCTTATGAATCCGCTGTATGTCAGGTTGATTCCAAAGTGCACGCCTTTTATTGCCGGACTGAGCGATCCGTAGTTGTAGCAGATTACATATGGCGTCAGGCGGACCGACGACGTGTATTGCTCGCGACGTCCCGACAAGAATGACGACTTGTCGCTTACTGTGGTGTGGAAACGCCAGTCGAAGTCGATGCCGGCCATGAAATTGAAGCTGTGGAAAGACTCTTTCTGCGATTCGGTGACAAGTTTCCAAACCGTTTCCCCATTCTCCTCAAACTCCTTGAATTCGCCGCTGTTCCAAGCGTAGTTGGTCCATCCGCCGCCGATATGCGGTGTTATGGCAAAACGTTTGACGTCGATGACGCGATAGCCTAACGAGACGCTCCCCGACAGCAGTTTCGTGTATTTGTTCAGCGATTGATAGCGGTTGCCTTCGGCGGTCGTTTTGTTGAACGGGTTGAAATTGTAGTCTGTGAAATTGTGTATGTCTGGCTGTCCGTATGAAATGTCGGCTTTAAGAATCAGATTTTTGTATCCGCCGGAGAGCCCGATGTTGAACAACCATGCGTAGTTGAACAGGTCGGAAATGCCGCCTGTCGGAATCAGGCATCCGGTGCCTACAAACCAACCGGCTTGCCAGTCGCCCGGTTTTACTTCAGGCACGCTGGGCAGCAGTTGTTCCTCCAGTTGTTTGCGGGTCATGTATTCGTACTGCTGAAGCCGCTGGTCGTTGCTGCCGTTGACCGTCGCTCTCGCCAAATCGGATGTCTGCTCATTGTATATTCGTTGATAGTACGCTACTCTGTTGTCGGCCTCAATGCCGGTCATTCCCGAATTAAGGTCGGCTTGAAGCCTGCGGCGTACAATCTCGAGCATGTCAAACTGCAGCTGGTGATAGCGCAGCATCTGGTCGGTGCGGTAGGCGGAGTCGGCATAAGACGCATTGCAGTCCATCAGCGCAACCGCCGAAGTGGCAAAGCGCACGTCGGAGTTGAACCGCGTCTTTCCCTCGTGCTCAATGTCGGTGACCGTTTTCAGAAAACCTTTGAAATAAGAAGTTGTCGACTTTATAGCAGGGTTGCCTTTAAAGTCGCTCCATTTCAGTGGGCCTTCGTCCCATTGCCGTGTCGACGGCGATGCGAATGCGGCAAGTGCGGCAACACTTGCCACCAATATTGACACAAACCGTTTCATTGCCTTATAGTGATTCAAGAATGCGTTTCAAGACCACGGTGGCTGAAATCTCGCGGTTTGCAGCCTCTGGGATGACAATTGACTGAGGACTTTCAATTACGTCGTCGCTCACAATCATGTTGCGTCTCACCGGCAGACAATGCATGAAATAGGCATTGTTTGTCAGCGCCATCTTTTCTGTGGTGACAGTCCATGAGCGGTCGGTGCTCAGCACTTTTCCGTAGTTGGGGTCGGTAAATGCCGCCCAGTTTTTCGCATATACGAAGTCAGCGTCGCGGAGAGCCTCGTCCTGGTCGTAGATTATAGGCACTCCGGCGGTGAATTCCTCCGACAGTTCGTAGCCGTGTGGGTGGGTTATGACAAAGTCATAGTCGGCAGCGCGCATCCATTCTGCAAAAGAGTTGGGCACGGCCTGTGGAAGCGCTTTTGGATGCGGGGCCCATGTGAGCACCACTTTCGGGCGTTCCTTCTTTTTGTATTCCTCGATTGTGATAAGGTCGGCAAAACTTTGCAGCGGATGGCGTGTCGCTGCTTCCATACTGAACACCGGTCTGCCGGAGTATTTGATGAATTGGTTCAGAATCTTTTCCGAATAATCGTCGTCCTTGCTCTGAAATTGTGCGAACGACCGCACGCCTATGACGTCGCAGTAGCATCCCATCACCGGAACTGCCTCGAGAAGGTGTTCGGGCTTGTCGCCGTCCATAATCACGCCACGCTCTGTTTCAAGTTTCCATGCTCCTTGGTTCACGTCGAGAACGATTACGTTCATGCCGAGGTTCATGGCTGCCTTCTGAGTGCTGAGTCGTGTGCGCAGCGATGAGTTGAAGAAAATCATCAGCAAAGTTTTGTTCTCTCCAAGGTGTTTGTACCCGAAGCGGTTGGCTTTCACTTCCAATGCTTCTTTTACTGCGGCTTTCAGGTCGCCGATATCGTTTACGTTGGTGAAATTTCTCATATTCCTAAAATTAAATCTTTTTCGGGGATGAAGATACAAATAAAATCCACACGCACCGTGTTTTTAAAACATAAAATAGTATAACGTTTGCTTTACTCCCGTTTGGGAGGTCATGCCGGGCGAATATTCCGCCCATTTTGCTTTTTTAACAAAATTGGCATTGATGTCACAAATTTAGCGAAAAACCAGCACGCTCGGCGCTGACGTGAAGAAAAATTCGTAAATTTGGCGAGCGATAAAAAATTTTGTATCAAAATCCTAACTAAACCTAAAAAACGAATTTTTCCTCATTATTGAAGCGCAGTGCTTTAGCTGCCGTTTTGCTGGCGATAGCGGCATTGCCGATGTCGTCGGGCGTGAAGAGAGAAGTGAGATCCGTGTGGATGGCAACAGTGTGGGCTCTCGACTGGCCAAGCAGCACCAGCTCAACCACAGCGCAAAAAAACGAGATGGTCAAGTATCTCGACGTTTTGCAGAAAAACAATTTCAACGCCGTCTATTTCCAGGTGCGCACAATGAGTGACGCATTCTATAAATCAAGCTACGAGCCATGGTCGAGTTACCTTACGGGAACTCGCGGCAAAGATCCGGGATGGGATCCGTTGGCGTTTGTGGTTGAGGAATGCCATAAGAGGGGAATGGAGTGCCATGCGTGGGTCAATCCGTATCGATTCTCTACAGGAAGCAATTGGTCGACAGCGCAGGACCAGGCTTTGAAGTCTGCGGGTATGTTGTTGGCATACACCAAAAGTGATGGTAAGACAACCACGATTCTGAATCCTGGATTGGAGTCGGTGCGTAAGCGTATCGTTGACGTGTGCAAGGAAATCATCAGCAACTATGATGTTGACGGACTTGTGTTTGACGATTATTTTTATCCAGAAGGCATTCCTGTGACCAGCAGCGCCGGCGATTACGATCTGTGGCAAAAATCAGGCGCGTCGATGACGTTTGGCGACTGGCGTAGAAACAACGTAAACCAGATGGTTGCCGATGTCTACAAAATGGTGCAGCATCAAAAGCCGTATGTGCGTTTCGGCATAAGCCCTGCCGGCGCGGCGTGCACATCAGCCGCTGTTGCGGCAAAACACGGCATCGACCGTTGCCCTGTGGCAAGCGACTGGCAATATGATGGAATTTTCTCTGATCCTGTGGCATGGCTTGAGGCTGGAACCATAGACTACATCTCTCCGCAGCTGTATTGGAAAACCAACCACAAGACCAATCCGTTCGGACCGATGGCAAAGTGGTGGTCGTATGTGGCAAAGCATTTTGGACGCCATCATTACGCAAGCCATTCAATTTCGTTCTTGAACTCGTCAAACACAACCAGCGATTGGGAAGAGATTGGAAAGCAGGTGCAGTTCTCACGCGACTATACGGAAAACGAGGCTCCGGGAGCGGTGTTTTATTCAGCGGCTTATGTAACAGGCAAGAAGCAATCCGGTTTTGGCGAATGGCTGCAGGTGAACAAGTTCCAGAACAAAGCGCTTACGCCTGCAATTGATTGGAAGAAATCCGATTTGGAGAAGGTGCAGGTGTCGGCGCTCAGCAAGCGTGCCACGGTGCTGTCGTGGGCAGGAGTGGACAATGTGCGCTATTCGGTGTATGCAGTGCCGGAGTCTGTGAATGTGGAAACTTTGGATTCAAATATCCCTGCGGAATATCTGCTCGGAGTGAGTTATAAAACCACATATACAATGCCTGACGACAAGAAGTCGGGATATAATTATGCAGTCTGTGTGCTCGACCGTTATGGCAATGAGTATGAGCCGGTTTATTATGGACAGTCGGGCGTTGAGAGCATTGGCGAAAATAGCGGTTTGACAGCTGATTATGCCGAAGGTGAGTTGCGTTTAAGCGCAGTGGTCGACGAGGTGTTTGTATATAATGAGGCTGGAGCCCTTGTTGCAAATTCTCGCAATTGCAACCGTTTGGCGTTGTCGGTTCAGGCTGGCATGTATATTGTCAGAATGATTGGCAACGGCGGGGTGTCGACTGAGAAGATTATCGTGAAGTAGGGTAGTCTGAAAATAAATTACGATATGGCAGTTTTGGATTTTTTTATCTGGAATTGCCATATTTTTTATAGATGCATTACCTTTGTAGAATAAAAATCTACAGATGCAGATGAAGAAGACAATATTATCGGTGATGTTGGCGTGTATGGCTGTTGTGGACGCAGCGGCATGCACCTCGGCCATCATATCAGGCAGCCTGACTGCCGACGGCAGGCCAATTTTGTGGAAGCATCGCGACACGAGCGATTTGAACAATAAGGTGGAACGGATAGATGCCGCCGGAAAAATTCCTTATGTGGCGCTTTTCAACAGTTCCGACAAGGAATGCAAGGAGGCTTGGATGGGAATGAACGATGCTGGGTTTGCCATAATGAACACGGCGTCCTACAATCTGAAGAACGACACGGTCTCGGTAATGGATAAAGAGGGAGTGGTTATGGCAATTGCTCTGGGAAAATGCCGCACGGTGGATGATTTCGCATGTCTGCTCGACACGTTGCCGAAGCCTCTTGGCGTGGAAGCCAATTTCGGTGTGATAGACGCCTATGGCAATGCCGCGTATTTTGAAACCGACAATTGGAGATATGCCCGTTTTGACGTGGGGGATTATCTGATCAGAACCAACTATTCAGACTCGGGAAGGAAGGGAGAAGGATATGGCTATGTGCGCCGCCGCACAGCCGAACATCTGCTTGCTCCGTATCTGGCAAGCGCGTCGGTGACTCCTGCGGTTATGACTGAGGTGCTGTCGCGCTCATATTATCACTCGTTGATAGGAAAAGATTTCGAGACGGATACTGTGGAATGGACCACAGACAATGATTTCATCCCACGCCGAATATCTTCTGCCTCGGTGGCAATACAGGGTGTCGGCACTCCTGAAAAAATTAAAGACATGGTTATGTGGACAGTGCTTGGATATCCTCCTTGCGGAGTGGTGTCGCCGGTCAGAGTCGACAGTGTGCCTTTGGATCTCCGAGCAGACCCGGCAACAGGTAATGCTCCTGCCTGCGACAAGGCAAACGAGTTGAAGAAACAGGTGTTCTCGTTTACGTATGACAACGGGAAGAATTATATCAATCTAAAAGCGTTGTTCAAACCCGACGGAACGGGAATCAGCCAGCAGTGCCGTCGTGAGAGTATGGCTGTCTATGAAAAGTATGGAATAAAACTTGGTAAATGATGAATTCTGCGATATTGACAATATTGATGCTTGTTGTGTCTAATGTGTTTATGACATTGGCATGGTATGGACATTTGCGTTTGGGAGAGCTTGGCATAACTAAGAATTGGCCGCTGTATGCCGTGATACTGTTTTCTTGGGGAATCGCCCTTGCCGAGTATGCGTTTCAGGTGCCTGCCAACCGCATCGGCTATGCCGGAAATGGCGGACCGTTCTCGTTGGTTCAGTTGAAGGTGATGCAGGAGGCAATAACGCTGGTTGTGTTTACGGTTGTCGCCACATTCGTGTTTCAAGGGCAGTCGATACGATGGAATCATATCGTGGCATTCCTGCTTCTTGTCGGAGCGGTGTATTTTTCATTCCTCGACACGTCTAAATGATAGAGTCAGAAGTCTATAAATTGTCAGCTGGTGCCTATATGCGGCAGTTGTTTCCTTTGTATTTGAAGCGGAGATGGTGGCTCTTTGTGCTTGTAGCCTTGCCGTTCCCGGTCTTGGCGTTGTGGAATCTGAATTTTCTCTACGCAGCCCTTATGGTTGAGTTTTTCGTGATTCCGATGATGCTCGGACTTGCATATTTCTATTATGCGTTGAGCGAGGAATGCGTGTCGTCGATACGCCGTTGCCGTGTAAGGATTGGCGAAGGCGGAATCG
>ERZ1027188.898-NODE-898-length-10520-cov-3.598758_pt1 | contig 10520 bp, 5 predicted proteins | sample MGYA00519273_ERZ1027188 | MGnify/ENA primary metagenome ERZ1027188 (study PRJEB26926, sample SAMN06164623) | human gut metagenome | biome: ENVO:00009003; feature: ENVO:2100002; material: ENVO:00002003 | host: Homo sapiens | place: USA | collected 2012 ... | reverse complement strand
GCGTCAGATGTGTATAAGAGACAGTTATAAGGGCGTGCGCAGGGGCGGTGTTTCCAACGATACGGATTTGCACCAGAAATACAACGGCTGGTCGGCGGAGGGCGGCTTGAATCTGGGTGTCGATTTGTACGCAAACGGCAATCCGCGCGCCAAATCGCGCTACCTGCACATGCGTCCGTACGTCGCGGCGAACTACGCGCGCAAGCATCAGGGCGCATTTACGGAAACGGGCGACGACGCTTTCGCTTTGCATATCGGCGATGCGACGGACACGTCCGTCACGGGTCAAACGGGCGTGATGATCGGCTTCGGCGGTCCCCGTTTTGAATTCACGCTTGACGCGGCGTACCAGCATCTGCTGAAAGGCGACGCGCCGCAAGTGTCCGCCTATTTCGCGTCCGACGTGACCCGCACGGCGTTCACATCGACGGGCGAATTGGGCGACAAGGACTTTTTCGTGCTGGGCGGCGGCTTTGACATTCGCTTTACGGACGGATTTTCAATGAACGTCTGGGCGGACAACCGCTTTTCCGACAACACCCGTTCGCACACCGGCATGATAACGCTGAAATGGCACTTCTGATTGAATGAAAAAGGCGGGTTTGAAGCCCGCCTTTCGCCTGTCAGCCGAAAATGACGATCAGGATTTCGATGATAAGTTTTAACATTGTTAAAATCTTAATCATTTGCCCTCTGCTTTGTGAAAACATGACCGCGTTGGGAAGGAGCCAACTGAAAACAGATGGAGTTAGGTAGTTAGCTCCTTCCAGTTAGAAAGATGTCCGGCGGTACAAACACCGGACTTTTCTTTTACAGGCGATTCGTTTTCACCGGGCAAGCGCGAAAATTTCTCAAAGCGTGTGCCGCGCGTTATTTTTTAACGTTTTAGGAGAGGAGGTGGACAAAATTTGCATCATGGCAACTTTTTTACGTAGCGCCCCTATCGGTTCAAATCCTTGATTTTTACCCCTCAACAAAAAAAAGAACCGCACGCGGCGGTTCTTTTGCAATTCCGCCTAAACGCACCTACGCCTGCCGGCTTGGTTTGCTAAGGCTCATTGATTAAAAACAAAAAACCTGCCATTCAAGGCAGGTTTTTTAAGTTTTTAATTGGTCGGAGTGAAAGGATTACGGCGTTTCACGCCTTGTCGCGCCGTTTTTTAGGACGCGCTTCAAGCGGTCGCCCGCTTTCGCTTGTCAACAAAACGGCGGGCTTGCAGACAAAAAACTTGCCGTATGGCAACTTTTTTGCGTAGCGCCCCTATCGGTTCAAATCCTTGATTTTTACCCCTCAACAAAAAAGAACCGCACGCGGCGGTTCTTTTTTTGTTGGTCGGAGTGAAAGGATTTGAACCTTCGACCCCTACGTCCCGAAGGCGTTCTTATGCCTATTTATTAGGCATTATTTTCTTTTACTTATTGCCTATAAATGGCTCATTTCTGCGAAAAATCTTTACATATCATTTTTACGGTCATAGACTCGATTTTATCGATTTACAGGTAACAATGTTACCTGTGTGTTACCTGTAAAATGACAATAGGGATGAATTTGAAATGCCGAAAATCAATAAGGCTTTTATCAACAAACTGCGTTATGACGGCAAAGAAAAAACGTATTTCGATTCCGAATTGAACGGCTTTGCCATTCGCGTTTTGGAAAAAAGTATGAGCTATATTCTAATGTATCGAAACGAATATGGCAAACAGAGAAAGTTGACGATTGCCAAAACGAACGAAATCACGCCGGAGGAAGCCAAGAAAATCGCCGCCGAAAAGTTGCTTTTGATTAAGCAAGGCCGCGATCCCGCCAAAGAAAAAATCTCAAACCGGAACGCAATGACCGTTTCCGAACTGTGCGATTTATATTGGGAGCAAGGGACGCGTCATAAGAAAGCTTCGACGTTGGCGATAGATTACGGGCGTATCGAACGCCACATTAAGCCTTTGACGGGGAATTGGGTCGTTAAAGACGTTTCTCATACCGACGTTCAGCAGTTCTATTACGACATTGTCGATGGCAAAACGGCAAAGAAAGTGAAAACGAAAGCGCGGGGCTTGGCGCGCGTAACGGGCGGCGCGGGGTCGGCAAACCGCGTCATCGACTTGTTCAGCGCGATTATGAGCTTTGCCGTTAAACGCGATATTATTGCGAACAATCCCTGTTTTGGAATCGACAAGATCAAGTCCGACAACATTCGCGAAGCCGTTCCCGAAAGCCGAATGAAAATTCTGGGTAAAATTTTAAAAGACGAATTTGTAAAGCATCCGTTGGAAGTTTCCGCTTTGCGCCTGATCGCTCTGACGGGGTGCAGAAAGGGAGAGATTTTGGAACTGACTTGGGACGAAATCGATTTCGCCGAACAGACTTTCCGTTTCAAAGACACAAAAACGGGACGGCAGAATCGGGCTTTCGGGACGGGAGCGTTGCTTGAATTGGAACGCGTTAAACAGCTTTTTCAAGACGAAAGCGAAAAAGGCTATGTTTTCCCTTCAAGCGTTCATAAAGGTTGCCATTTGGACGACATTGCCAAGTATTTGGTCAGTTTGTGCGCCGCACATCCTGAGTTCGGGAAATATACACTCCATCAGTTCCGGCATACATTCGCGACGACGGCGGCGGAAATGCACTATGCCGATACGACGATCGCCGGTTTGCTCGGCCACGCTCAACGTGGCGTGACAAGCCGCTATATCCATGCCGTTGATAAGGCTCTGATCGTTGCCGCCGATGATGTCAGTATGAAAATCCGCGAATGGTTGGACGGAGAAACAACGGCGGTTGATTGATAAAATAGCTTTCTATCAATTATAAAACGCGATATTATGAGTTATAGAAAAGGATTCTATCGCTCATGTGGATTTGGGAAAACAAAAATTGGTATCGTTTCACCTATGACCGCTCCGTTTTGGCAGAAGCGGAAAAAGCGTGGCTGAAAAAATCGGGCGAAGGTATCGGTGCGTTTAAATGCGTATCGGACGGCGACAGAGAAGCTCTGAAAATAGAACTGATTGCCGATGAAGCGACAAAAACGTCCGAAATCGAAGGACAAATTTTGAACCGGAACAGCGTTCAGTCTTCGTTGCGCAAACAAATGGGGCTGTCTTGCGATCAAAGGAACATTCCCCCCGCGGAACACGGCATAGCGTCGATGATGACGGATTTATACGGATCGTTTGACAACCCTCTGGACGATGAAACTCTTTTTCGTTGGCATAAACACCTGATGAACAGTCGAACGGATCAAATCGTTGCCGGAGCTTATCGAACGGGAGCGGAACCGATGCAGATCGTCGCGGGAAACTATTACGATCGGCGGGTTTATTATGAAGCTCCGCCGTCCGATCGCGTTCCGGAAGAAATGCGGCGGTTTATCGAATGGTTTAACGCTTCAACGGAAATGAACGCTTTGGAACGGGCGGGAATTGCTCATTTGTATTTTGTTCTGATCCATCCGTTTGACGACGGGAACGGACGCATCTCCCGCGCTTTGGCTGAAAAGGCGTTGTCGCAATCTCTCGGACAGCCGGCTTTGACGAGCTTGGCGACGACAATCAACGCCGAACGAAAGAAGTATTATACCGCGTTGGAAGCGGTGAAAGCTTCTGACATAACGCAATGGCTGATTTACTTTGCCGAAACGGTTTTGGCCGCACAGGAACACACGTTGCAAAAGATAGATTTTGTCATCGGGAAAACTAAACTGTATGACCGCGTCCGTGATCGGTTGAACGAACGTCAGGATAAAGCCTTAAAAAGAATGTTCCAGGAGGGATTGGCAGGCTTTAAAGGCGGATTGAGCGCAGACAACTATATGAAAATCACCGGTGCAAGTCCGGCGACGGCAACGCGTGATCTGGCGGATTTGGTTGAGAAAAAAGCTTTGTATAAGACCGGAGAGCTTCGCCATACACGGTATTTTTTGAATTTGACGCCATAAAACTTTCCGAACAACACGAAAAAAAAACGGGTTTGGGACGCATCTTGCGCCAAGCGGAAAGTTATCACCTGAAAACGCCTGATTTTATAGAGATGGACACGGCTTTCCACGTTAATTTATACCGTGTGAATGATTCAAAAACTAGGGAGAAAATGTTGGTCAAAAAATTCGATACATACGTATAATCTAATTTTTATATACTCTCATACTTGCGCATAATCTAATTTTTTGATATTTTTAAACATGCGCATAATCTTTAAAACAAGAGGAAAAGATGTTTTATAATCGCAAATTTTATAAAACTTTGCTGGCGTGGAAAGAAGAAACCGGCGGAAAAAAAGCAGCCTTAATCGAGGGGGCGCGCCGGATCGGGAAATCGACTCTTGTTCAGGAATTCGGAAAGAACGAATATAAATCCGTTCTGGTTATTGATTTTGCAAAAGCCTCCGATACGGTCAAAGAATGGTTCAAAACACAAATTAACGACCTTGATACGCTGTTTATGCTGTTGTCCGCGGAATATGGCGTTCCTTTGTTTAATCGGGGATCACTGATTGTTTTCGACGAAGTTCAAATGTGCCCGAAAGCAAGAGAGGCGATTAAGTATTTGGTTGCGGACGGGCGGTATGACTACATTGAAACAGGCTCTTTGATTTCGATTAAAGAAAATGTGAAAGACATTCTGATTCCGTCGGAAGAACGCCACTTCAGAATGTATCCGATGGACTTTGAAGAATTTTGCGATGCTTTCGGAGAAAAGGGGATAATTCCGTATATTCGGACTTGTTTTGCCAAACGGGAACCTTTGGAACGCGTTTTGCACAACAAAGCGATGCTTTTATTCAGACAATATCTGCTGGTCGGCGGCATGCCGAAAAGCGTCGAGGCTTTTCTTGAATCGGGCAAGGATTTTTCAAAAGCGGATATTGAAAAGCGCGACATTCTTGAATTGTACCGAAGCGACATCGCAAAAATCAAAGCGCATTACCGTTCCAAAGTCACGGCGATTTTCGATCAAATTCCCGGTTTGCTTTCTCAACATGAAAAGCGCGTTGTCTTTAAAGAAATATCCGCAAAAAGCTTTGCCGATCATTATGAAGACACTTTTTTTTGGCTGGGCGATTCAATGATCGCAAACGAATGTTTCCTTTGCAACGATCCGAATGTCGGGCTTTCGTTGAATGAAAACCGCGCTTATATGAAATGCTATATGGGCGATACGGGATTGCTGACCAGCCATGCTTTTGATGAAAACGAACTGTTGGAAGACAGCGTCTATAAAGAGATTTTAACCGGAAAACTGTCTTTAAACAACGGAATGCTGTATGAAAACGCCGTGGCTCAAATGCTGACCGCCAACGGACATAAACTTTATTTTTATACGCATTACAATGTTGATGCGCACCGGAACGATATGGAAATCGACTTTTTGCTGTCAAATAACAGCAAGCTGAAAACCAAACTGTTTCCGGTGGAAGTCAAATCGGGCGAACGGTATTCGATTAAGTCGCTGTTGAATTTCCGTGAAAAATTCAAAGATCGTATCGGCGAATGCTATATTATCCACCCGAAAAACTTCACAATAAAAGACGGTATCATCTGCCTGCCGCCGTATATGACGATCTGTTTATAAAACTGTTCTATGCTTCTATTAAGTCTTCAATGAATTCCGATCCGGGGGAGGTGCCTGTAATAAAAAGGGCATCTCTGGCGCGTGTGCACGCTACATAAAGCAGATACCGTTCCGTATTATAGACTTCTGCCAAATCGGATTCTTCCGTCACGTTTTCGATACGGACAAGAGACGGAATAACGTCTTCATCACAAGACATAACAATAACAGCTTTGAACTCTAGTCCCTTTGCCTGATGCATTGTTCCGATAATTATACATCCTTCTTTCGGATCCATAAAATCGTCGATACAATCGCAACTTTCCCCGCTTAATTTCACAGCTGCGTTTGCTTGTTCCAGTTCTGCGGCAGAACGAACAAAAATACCGATTTCGTTTTGTTGTATTCCGCGTTTAATCCATTCGGTTATTTTTGAACTGACGGCAGAGATTTCATCTTCTTTTGTCGCAAAAAGCTGAATCTGCGGCGTTGGACCGTCAAAGATTGAAATGGTACCTTTTCTGGTTTCAATATTCCCGTCAACATCCGATATTTCATTAGGAAGCAGACGATCAGCCTGCAATCTGATTTGATGGGATGTTCGATAATTGATTTTAAGCGTTGATGAACGTCCTTGAATGCTGATCCCTAATTGTTTCCATGAAAAAGGCGTTTGAAAGATACGTTGTCCTATATCTCCCGCAAAGAATAAACTGTCCGGCCTGTTTTTTCCTAAAGCAGACAAGAATTTGAGTTCGGGAATGCTTAAATCTTGGGCTTCATCGACAACTGCAAAATCAACGGGAGAAGTTTTTATTTGATTTAAGAGGGCAAAATCCTTTTCATAAACTTCCGAAACAGTCATTAAATTCCGATTTGATAATTCCTGTTTAACCAATGTAAAGATTTGCCATAAAACTTTTCTTTGCAGTTCCGGAAGACGTGTTTTTCTGCCTAATCGAACAACATCACGATATTCTTCCCATGTTTTTAACCAACGAGCGTCCACGATTTCGTTCCATTCGGACAAGACGAAAGCCGGGCTGAACTTATGTCCTTCAATATTTTTACAGGCGGATGTGATTATGTTTTTTAAATCTTCATCAGAAACTATATTGGGCTTTTGTCCTAAACGGGCACGGTAAAAATTCAAAGCGTAGCTTTTCAACGGTTGAATTTCGATTTGTTCCCCGATTTTAGGCGCACCTTTTAAGAGCCAGCGCAATCGAACACTTAACGCGTTTGCAAGTTGTTTTGTAAATGTTGTAAGCAAAATCCGGGTATCGGGATTCTTTTTAGCCAAAGCAACCGCCCGATGCAAAGCGACTACCGTTTTGCCGGTTCCTGCCGAACCTGAAACCCGAGCCGGTCCGGAAAAATCTTTTTCGACCAGAGCCTTTTGTGCCGGATGCAGGAAAACGATCCATTTTTCCCACGGGGCGGCAAAAGCCTGTTCCAGTTCGTCCCTGTTATTGATGATTCTGAAGTGTCGTAAAGCGTCCGGATGATTAAACGGATCGACATCGGAGGCGATTGTTTCGGGAAAGGCGGGTGTGTTTCCCGTAGCCAATTCCAACAAAATTTCGCAGGATTCTTGCGGCAGATGATCCGTCAATCTGAACAAGTCTTCTTCGTTTTGAACGGCGCGCACCATCGGCACGGATTCAACCGGAATACCGTATTTAATCAAATCATCATCGGAAACGTGTTCAAACAACGGTTTTTCAGCGGGATTTGCGGTGATATATGCCGGTATTTGACGGATAATTTCCTGAATCTCCACAAGCTGGGCCGCGCCGGTTTTAGGGTGGGTTTCCAATTTACGCCGACGAGCCCATTCATACGCTTCGTCATGCTGATCGACATAACAGAGAAGCAAATTATTTGCCGTTTTATGAACGATAATTCGTAAATCGCTGCTGACCCTGACGGACCAAAAATTGGGATCTTTTGATTTTTCCACCCTGTGAAAACTGGAACCGTTCCCGGACGGATTGATTTGCAAATCAAAGACCGTTGTTTTGACAAGTTTTTGTTCTTCATTCGTTAAGTGAGCCAAACTGTCCGTAAAGGTATCGGCAATACGAAATTCCATTTAATTACCCCATATTTTTACAAAGCAGTTTTACCCGACCTTAAAAATCTTCAGAACTTCATCGCCCAAATGATTGATGACTTTAACGGCGATTCTGCCCGAAGACGGTTTATCAAACGGTCGCGATAAATCGCTATGCAAGGATTCCCAGGCATCTTTATCAATTTCCGCGTTTAATGACTTTTTCAAAGCCGAATAGGGATCGTTTGCGCCCAGAAAATAAGCCTGCCGGACGAAGAAACTTTCTTCGTTATAATCCGTATCGACAAACCAGCACGCGATTTCATCGGGATCGCTGCTTTCTACTATACCTTCATTCGGGCGGAAGACGTCAACTCCCTTCAGCTTTACCTGAATCTGATTATTTCCCGCGTCAACGATTTCTATATCGGGTTCGCCGAAAACGACAAAGAGATTGCCGTTTCCGGTGTTTTTCAGTTCTCCCGCCATATGCAGATCGGCGTTCATACGCGCTTTTAAGACGGGGATTTTCCCTAATTTATTAAATTCGGAGGAAGCCGCGTCAAAATTGAAAGCACAAGCGACCAGAACATCAAAGCCTGCATCTGCCGCTTCGCGAACGGCGGAAACAAGATCGGGTCTGGCGACGGTTCCGAATTCCGGACCGATAAAAATAGCGGCGCGACGTTCCGTTTCGCCTTCCTCATAGCGACCTTCCGCGCAAATATACGTTCCGGGCCAGGGTAAAACCGATAAAAAGTCGATTTTGTCGTCTTTATGCGCCTGCTGAATTCCGGAAACCTTTAATGTTTCCAGAATCATGTTAACGAATTTACCGGTTTCGTTTCCCTCGTCACTTTTATCATACAAAACCGGATTGTCGTCTTCGTCCACGGGGATATAACGATGCGGAGAAAGACTTTCCACCGTGAACGGTCCGGCGACGCGGACTTTTTTATTATCGACATACGGACGGTCGTAAAGATATTCAAAATCAGCCTTTGCCGCGATGGAAGCGTCTATTTCCTTTTGACGTTGAACGCGTAAATTCAGCCATTCGATCAAATCCGTAATCGCTTGGGACTTCCATGATTTATCAGGTTGACGGGGCATTTCCCATTCTTCAAACGAATTTCCGGTCAACGCATTTATTTCCGCACGCAGCGATTCCATTTTTTGCTGAAACTTATCATAGATCACATCAATTTCGGCATTGTTGGCGATTGATTTTAATGTGATATGCGGAACGCGTTCATAAACAAAACCGTGCCGGATATTACCCGTTGTCGGTGTTGTTTTGGGGGCGGTATGTGTGATTTCCGCCTCTTTTAATTGTCCCTCCTTGCTGTCGGCAAGCAGATAATACGGATATTTTGCCCCCATGATTCTGGCGCGGGCCAAAGCCAAAGCGACGCGGCTGGTATCGATCGTTATCCATCGCCGCCCCCATTGTTCCGCCACATAAGCGGTCGTTCCCGAACCGCATGTCGGATCAAGGACTAAATCACCGGGATCCGTTGTCATTAAAATGCAACGTTGGATAACAGTTAATCCTGTTTGGACAATATATATTTTATTCCCTCCGAATTGATTCTGACCAACTGTGTCTGTCCAATTATTGGGAATAGGCATTTCAGGAAAATCGTTAAAATAACGAACATAACCTAAATTTTCGTTGCTACTAACATCTAATCGGTTAGCTTTTTTCAAACGTTCTATTCCTGTTATAGACGTTTTCCAACTTCCTTTCGAAATAGTATGAGTTTTCCCAAATAACATAATTGGAGGACGAGAGCCTTCTCCTCCTCCTTGGCTGGTGATATTATCTAACCCATATATTCTATAATTCGGTTCATTCTCCGGTATAAATTGTTTGTTTTGTTCTTTTTCCCATTGTGCAATACTTATTCGTTCACAAGAATTACTCTCGACTTTTTTATAGGCGGATGCTCCTTCTGATCCAAAAATTTTGGGTTTAAACAATTCTCTATATTTCATTGTTTCTTTACCGTTTTTTGAATACCACAGAACATAGTTTCCTACATCTGGCGGAGCCAATAATTTTGAGGGACTTCCTGCTCCTGTTGTGGTTTGAACAAATATCATACTTACAAAATTATCTTCTCCAAAAACTTCATCCATTAAAGTGCGAACTCTGTGAACATTTTCACTACCTATTTGAACAAAGATCGATCCGCTTTCCGCCAAAAGAGAACGCGCGACAATCAGGCGGTCGCGTAAGTAGGACAAATAGGTGTGAATTCCGTCCCGCCATGTGTCACGGAACGCTTTGACCATTTCCGGTTCGCGGGTAATGTCTTTCCCGTCTTTGACGTTTGTCGTTGTCGTTGACCATTGAAAATTTGAATTGAATTTAATCCCGTAGGGCGGATCAAGATAAATACATTGAACCTGTCCCTGCATTCCCTCCTTTTCCGCCAAAGACGCCATAACATACAAACTGTCCCCCAGAATCATTCTGTTTTGCCAGTTGCAATCGTGTTGATAAAATTCCGTTTTCGCGTCTTCGTTCGGCAATCCGTTAAAATCGGCAAACAAATCGGGAGTGGTATCTTCTTTGTCGGAACTGTTTTTTGTTGCTTTGCGCAGATCGTCGATCAATGTTTGCGGTTTGATTTTTTCCTGAACGAACAAAGGCGGGGCGGTCACATCCAATTGATCGTCGCCGTCATATTTTCCGCGCCAGATCAGTTGCGGATCAAGATCGGGATTCCTTTTTTCATAAGCGACGCGAACCGGTTGCTTATCCTTTTCCGTCATAATCGACTGCATTTCCTGTGTCGGAATGTTTTTTCTTTTTGCCTCTTTGTGCGTAAAAGACGTCACTTCGGTCATCGTGTTGCTCTGTTTAGCCACTGTCTCTTATACACATCTGACGCTGCCGACGAATAGC
>ERZ1027188.893-NODE-893-length-10562-cov-3.979347_pt1 | contig 10562 bp, 6 predicted proteins | sample MGYA00519273_ERZ1027188 | MGnify/ENA primary metagenome ERZ1027188 (study PRJEB26926, sample SAMN06164623) | human gut metagenome | biome: ENVO:00009003; feature: ENVO:2100002; material: ENVO:00002003 | host: Homo sapiens | place: USA | collected 2012 ... | reverse complement strand
GCAGCGTCAGATGTGTATAAGAGACAGGACGCAGACCATCTTAAGCGAACAGCTTGCCGCGCTGAAAACGCGCAGTGACGCCGCTAAAACCGAAGCGCAGTGCAAAAAATTGTGGGGAGCTGCCGAAGACGCGGCGCGCACCGCGCGGCTGACCGTCGTGGGGCAGGATAAGCTGCTCTCGGCGGCAGAAGCCAAATGGAACCAAAACAGCGCCGCCGCGCTCGCCACAGGGCTCACGGACGGCACGCCCTGCCCCGTTTGCGGCGCGGTGCACCACCCCGTGCTCGCCGTGCCGTGCGCAGGCGAGACGACAAAAGAAGAACTTGATGCGCTGCGCAAAAAGCTTGAAGACCTGCGGCAGGAGCAAAGCCGCGCCGAGCAGACGGCCGCCGCCGCAAAAGCGCGGCACGAGGTCGCTTTCGCACAATTAAACGCCGCAAACGATGCCGCAAAAAGCATCACAGAAAGCGAAGAAGCGCTCACAGCGGCCTACACTGCGGCGCAAACGGCGCTCAACGAAGCGCAAAAGCTTGCAGCGCAGGCGCCGGCCGCACACAAGAAACTTGAGACACTCAAAGCGGAACGCGAAGCGCTTATGCAGGTCGAAAGCCGCCACAACGCCGCGCTTGCCGCCTGCCGCGCCGCTTTAGAAGAAAAGCGCCGCCAATTAAGCGCCATGGACGCCGTACGCGATGCGGCGCAAATCACATTGGAGATGACCGAAATACAAAAGCGCATTCGCGTGCTCGAGCAGGAGACCGCAGCGCTTGAGGAAGCGTTCCACGCCGCGGAAAACGCGCTTTCTGCCGCAAACGAGGCCGTAAAAGCTGCCGCACAGCAGATGTTCGCCGCAAAGGAAGCGAAAAACGCCCTCGGCGCAGCGCCGGAAAAGGACCTCCCGCAAAGCAAAGCGGAGCTGGACGCAAAAAGCACCGAAACGCAGACGCTTTCCGTGCAGCTTGGGCGCTTTGGCTCCGACCTGCGCACCATTGCGGAAAGCGCCGCCGCCGTGCAGCAATACACGGAGGAAGCCGCCGCGCTCGACGTACAGTACAGCCGCGCAGCAAAGCTTGCGGGGTACGTGACCGGCCGCAGCAACGCCTTGCGCGTGCCGCTTTTGCAGTACGTGCTCGGCATGATGCTCGACGAGACCATTCAGAGTGCAAACCGCTTTTTCTCCGTTTTAAGCCGCGGGCGCTACGCCTTGCAGCACAAGCAGGGCAAAAGCGGCGCGGGCTACGGCGGGCTTGACATTGAGGTTTTGGACGGCATGAGCGGCACGTGCCGCTCCGTAGAGACACTTTCGGGCGGCGAGCAGTTTTTGGCATCCCTTTCCCTTGCGTTCGGGCTTTCGGACGTCGTGCAGAGCTACTCGGGCGCGGTGCGGCTTGATTCCATTTTCATTGACGAAGGCTTCGGCTCGCTCGATACCGACACGCTCGATACCGCCATGCGTGCGCTCGAGAGCATCCGCCAAAGCGGGCGCGTCGTCGGTATCATCTCTCACGTTTCGGAACTGCAAAGCCGCATCCCGACGATGATCCGCATTTGGAAGACCGCTTCGGGCTCCGCCGCAGCAAAAGTCATCGCGGAAGACTGAACCGTTTTTGAACAAAATGAAAAAGCAGAAATGCAAATTGCAAATCCGCCTTTATTATGCTATACTGAAAGCAACTAAGCGCAGGATTTTCTGCGCGGCCATGCAAAGCTAAAAGAAAGGATCGCTTCCGGGCTCCTTCGGAAGTTTCGGTGAATGAATATGGTAAAGCTTTATGACGGCGGCTTTTACCTTGTGAACGGCACAGAGATCGTGCCGGAAGCCGCTGCACCCGAGACCTATCAAAAAGACACGGCAAAACAGGGTACCATCGCCTATTCCATTTTAAAAGCGCACAACACCGCAGAGGATATGCAGAACCTGCGCTTAAAATTTGATGCGCTCGCCTCGCACGACATCACGTTCGTCGGCATCATTCAGACGGCGCGCGCCTCCGGCATTATAAGAGACAGCATCCCCTACGTGCTCACAAACTGCCACAACAGCTTGTGCGCCGTGGGCGGCACCATCAACGAGGACGACCACGTGTTCGGCCTTTCCGCCGCGCGCAAATACGGCGGCATTTATGTGCCGCCCCACATGGCGGTCATTCACCAGTACATGCGCGAGGCCATGGCGGGCTGCGGCAAAATGATTCTCGGCTCCGATTCCCACACGCGCTACGGTGCGCTCGGCACCATGGCCATCGGCGAAGGCGGCGGCGAGCTCGTCAAGCAGCTGCTCGAAAACACGTACGATGTCGCGTACCCCGGCGTTGTGGCGGTGTACCTCACCGGCAAGCCGCGCCCGGGCGTGGGCCCGCAGGACATCGCGCTTGCCATCATCGGTGCAGTGTTTAAAAACGGCTACGTAAAAAACAAGGTCATGGAGTTCGTCGGCCCCGGCATCAAGAGCATGACGACCGATTACCGCAACGGCGTGGACGTCATGACGACCGAGACCACATGTCTCACCTCCGTCTGGTGCACAGACGACGACACGAAGGCGTACCTCGCAAAGCACGGCCGCGCGGACGATTACCGCGCGTTAAAGCCGGCCGATGTGACATACTACGACGGCTTGGTCTATGTAGACCTTTCCACCGTAAAGCCGATGATCGCGCTGCCATTCCACCCGAGCAACGCGTTTGAGATTGACGAATTGAACGCGAATCTCGGCGACATCCTGCGCGAAGTAGAAAAGGAAGCCGCGCGCTTGACGGAAGGCAAGGATATCGAATTCAGTCTGACGGATAAGATCACCCCAAAGGGTTTGCAGGTGCAGCAGGGCATCATTGCGGGCTGCGCGGGCGGTACATATACGAACGTCATGGCGGCAGCGCACATCTTAAAGGGCGCGCAGTGCGGTCAGGGCGAATTCACACTGGACGTCTACCCGTCCTCACAGCCGGTGTTTATGGACCTGCTCGCAAAGGGCGCCATTTCCGACCTCATGGCGACAGGCGCCATCGTGAAGACCGCATTCTGCGGCCCGTGCTTCGGCGCAGGCGATACACCGGCGAATAACGCGCTGAGCATCCGCCACGCCACACGCAACTTCCCGAACCGCGAAGGCTCCAAGCCGGGCGCAGGCCAACTGAGCGCCGTTGCACTCATGGACGCACGTTCTATCGCGGCAACGGCGGCAAACGGCGGCATTTTGACCTCCGCCGAAAAGTACGCGGACAACTATGAGGTGCCGGAATACAACTACGATGATTCCTCCTACCGCGCCCGCATTTACAACGGCTTCGGCAAGGCAGAGCCGGAGGATAAGCTCATCTACGGCCCGAACATCAAGGATTGGCCGGAGCAGGAGGCACTTGCGCAGAACATTCTGCTGCGCGTCTGCTCGAAGATCATGGATAAGGTCACAACGACCGACGAATTGATCCCGTCCGGCGAAACGTCTTCGTACCGCTCCAACCCACTGGGGCTTGCGGAGTTCACACTCTCCCGCCGCGACCCCGGTTACGTGCAGCGTGCAAAGGATGTCCGTGCACTCGAAAAAGCGAGACTTGCGGGCGAAGCACAAAGCGATGAAGCTCTGAAAAACGCACTCGGGAAAGTGAAAAACATCCTGCCCGACGTCGATGAAAAGACAATCGAAATCGGCAGTGTCATTTACTGCGTGAAGCCCGGTGACGGCTCCGCGCGCGAACAGGCGGCAAGCTGCCAGCGCGTCTTGGGCGGCCTTGCGAATATCTGCTCCGAGTACGCCACCAAGCGCTACCGCTCCAACGTGATGAACTGGGGCATGCTGCCGTTCCAGATGAAGAATGAACCCGCCTTCGAGATCGGTGATTACATCCTCGTCCCGAACGTTTTGGACGCCATGGACGGCGATATGCAGAGCATTAAAGCGTATGTGCTCGGCGATGAAGTAAAGGAGATCGAGCTTTACATCGCCCCGATGACGGACGACGAAAAGAAGATCGTCAAAGCTGGCTGCCTCATCAATTTCAACCGCAAGAATTAAAGTAAAGCATAAGAAAACGGCGAGTCCTGTTCAGGATTTCGCCGTTTTCACGTCTTATAAATGTAAAAATCTTTGATTAAACTTTCTTCAGAAGGTTTATAGGGTCTCGGGGCAAATCCCTGAGGCGCTTTCCTCTGCGTGCTCGAACTGACTGTTGTAGAGGTTTGCGTAGAAGCCGTTTTTTGCGAGCAATTCTTCATGCGTGCCCTGCTCCACGATGTCGCCGTCCTTCATGCAGAGGATGAGGTCAGCGTTGCGGATTGTCGAGAGGCGGTGCGCGATGATGAAGCTTGTGCGGCCGCGCATCAGGTTATCCATCGCAGTTTGGATGGAAAGCTCGGTGCGCGTATCGACGGAGCTTGTCGCTTCGTCAAGGATCATGATGCGGCTGTCGGACAAAATCGCACGGGCGATGGTGAGCAACTGCTTCTGTCCCTGCGAGACATTCGTCGCTTCTTCATTGAGGATCGTGTTGTAGCCGTCCGGCAGTGTGCGCACAAAGTGGTCAACCTGCGCCGCTTTTGCCGCCTGAATGACCTCCTCGTCCGTCGCGTCCAAGCGGCCGTAACGGATGTTCTCCATGATGGTGCCGCTGTAAAGCCACGTGTCCTGCAGAACCATGCCGAATTCTTTTCTGAGGTCACTGCGGGCAAACTCCGTGATGTCCTTGCCGTCAAGGTAGATCCTGCCGGATTTAAGGTCGTGGAAGCGCATGAGAAGCTTTACCATAGTCGTTTTGCCTGCACCCGTCGGGCCGACAATAGCGATCTTCTGGCCTGCTTTCACATCGGCGGAGAAATCGTGGATGACCGTCTCGTCGGTGTCTTCGTAGCCGAAGCAAACGTGGTCAAAGCGAATGTCGCCGCGGATATTGCTGTTTTCCACGGTGTATTTCGGTGTTTTTTCGACGATCTCAGGCTCATCAAGGAAATTGAAAATGCGCTCTGCCGCCGCCATGGTGCGCTGTACCTGACTTGAGATGCTTGCCATCTGGGTGATGGGCTGCGTGAAACTGCGCAGATACTGGATGAACGCCTGAATGCCGCCGATGGTCATGCTGCCGCCTGCCGCCATAGATGCGCCCAAAATGCACACCACAACGTAGCCGAGATTGCCCACAAAGCCCATGATCGGCTGCATCAGGCCGGAGAGAAACTCCGACTTCCAGCCCGCGTTATAGAGCTTTTCGTTTTCGCACTCGAATTTCTCCATGGAGCGCGCTTCGCCGTTAAACGCCTTCACGACGACGTGCCCGCCGTACATTTCCTCCACGTGGCCGTTCACCGCGCCGAGGTATTCCTGCTGACCGATGAAATATTTCTGCGAGGATTTCACAATGCGTCCGACAAGCAGCAACGAAATCGGGACGATGCACAGTGCGACAAGCGTCAACTGCCAGCTGATGGAAAGCATCATAATAAGCACGCCGATGATAGAGCACACAGACGTGATAAGCTGCGTGATACTCTGGTTAAGACTCTGGCTGAGCGTATCAACATCGTTCGTGATGCGGGAAAGCACGTCACCCTGACTCGTTTTGTGAAAATACGAGACGGGCAGGCGGTCGATCTTCTCCATAATGGCACGCCGCATGTTGTACGAGACCTTTGCCGAAACGCCGGACATCGTAAATCCCTGAATGTAGGAGAACAGCGCGCTCAACGCATATAACCCCACAAGGAACAGTAAAACTTTCGCGATATAGCCAAAGTCAATGCCCTCCGCAGCGCCGGTGATGATGCGCATCAAGCCGGCCGTCAGCTCATCGGTCGCTTTTGCGAGGATCTTCGGGCCGACGATCGTGAACACGGTGGAAAGCGCCGCGAAAATGACGACGATGAGTATTGTAAACTTAAACGGGGAAAGATACGAAATAAGCTTTTTAAAGCTGCCTTTGAAGTCCTTGGCTTTTTCGGTGGGCATCATGCCTCTGCCGGGCCCGTGCGGACGCGGTGCGTTTCTTTTCGGTTCGCTCATGCCAATTCCTCCTTTGAAAGCTGACTTTCCGCAATCTCGCGGTATTCCGGGCACGTTTTCAAAAGCTCTTTGTGCGTGCCCTTGCCGACGATTTTGCCTTCATCCAGCACTATGATCTGCTCGGCGTTCATGATGGTGGAAACGCGCTGCGCGACGATGAGCACGACAGCGTTTTCCGTGTATTTCGTCAGCGCACGGCGCAGCTTTGCATCCGTTTTGAAATCGAGCGCGGAGAAGCTATCATCGAAAATATACACCGGCGCTTTTTTCACGAGCGCACGGGCAATGGCAAGGCGCTGCTTCTGGCCGCCGGAAACGTTGCTGCCGCCCTGCGCGATGGAGCTTTCCACGCCATTCGGCAATTCGCTGACAAATTCCGTAGCCTGTGCGCAATCGAGCGCTGCCAGCACCTCGTTCACATCGGCGTCTTCCTTGCCGTACTTGATGTTGGAATCGATTGTGCCGGAGAACAGCATGGCCTTCTGCGGCACGTAGCCGATGTTATCGCGCAGTTCCTTTTGCGAAAGCGTGCGGATATCCTTGCCGTTCAGGTAAACTGCGCCGCCGGTGACATCGTAAAAACGCGGGATGAGGTTGATGAGCGTCGATTTTCCCGCACCCGTCGCGCCGATAAATGCCGTCGTTTGGCCGGGCTTGGCGGTAAACGAAATGTGGCTCAAGGTATCTTCCTCGGCGTTGCCGTAGCGGAAGGAAACGTCGTCAAAACGCAGCTCACCGCTTTCATTACCGAGTGTAACCGGGTTTTCCGGCTCTTTAATGGAAAGCTCCGTCGTCAGCACCTCCTGCACACGGTCTGCGGAAACCATGGCGCGCGGCACCATAATGAAGATCATCGCAATCATCAGGAACGACATGATGATCTGCATTGTGTACTGGATATACGCCATCATGTCGCCTACCTGCATGGTGGATTCCGCAATGGCGTGCCCACCCACCCACATGATGAGCAGCGTGACAAGATTCATGATGAGCATCATGACCGGCATTGTAATGCTCATCACGCGCTGGGTAAAGCGGTTTGTGCGGGTGAGATCTTCATTCGCCTTATCAAAGCGCGCCTCCTCGAATTTCTCATTCGTAAACGCGCGTACCACGAGCATGCCGCTCAAATTCTCGCGGCTGACGAGGTTTAATCTGTCCGTCAAACGCTGCAAGCTCTTGAATTTCGGCATTGCAACATTTAAAAGTACGATGACAAGCCCCAGCAAAACGATGACCGCGAGCGCGATGATCCAGCTTAGCGAAACGCTTTTTTGCAGCGCGAAAATAATGCCGCCCACGCCCATGATCGGCGCGTAGCACATCAAACGCAGACCCATGGAAATAAGCATCTGCACCTGCGTCACGTCGTTCGTCGTGCGCGTGATGAGCGATGCGGTGGAAAATTTATCGAACTCCGTGTTGGAAAAGCTTTCCACCTTGCGGAACACATCGCTGCGCATCTGCTTTGCCACGCCGGACGAAATGCGCGACGCGAAGAAGCCGACGAGCACCGCCGCCAGCACGCCGAGCAGCGCAATGCCGAGCATCTCGAGACCCTTCATCACAATGTAGCGCACCTGCTTTGCGTCCAAATCGACGCCGAGTTCCTTATAGAACAGCTTTGTAAACGTTGCGCCCACCTGCGAGCCGATCATCGACTGCGCGTTTTCGGCAGAATCGATCGCTTCGCTGAACGTCTCTTTCGGCATCTGCTGTAACATGGGGATAACAGCATAAAGCTGACCCATATCCATGTCCTGCACGCCGCTTTCGGTGTCCACCGCCTGGCCGGTCTGCGCGCCGTAATCCTTCAGAAACGTCATGAACGCATACGCCGCTTTACCGTAGGCATCGCCCACCGCCTGCACGTCTGCATCTTCGCTTAAAGCGACCGCATCAATGTCCTTGATATTCTCGTAAGTTTTCGCAAGCTTCGTCTCTTCATCGCTGCCGTGCTCCACGGGCGTGTAGGCGTTTTTAAACGTCCCCGCCTCCGCGTCGTTCATAAACAGCGTCAATAAGTCAACGGCCTGTTGGTTCAAAACCGCAGGTGCAGCCTCATCCACGCCGCCAAGCTGAATGCCGGTGTTCACAATGTCGCTCATCACGTTCGGTAATGTCAAGTCACACATCGCCTGCCCGAAAAGCAGCAGAATGCACGCCAGCACCAGCGCCGCAAACGGCTTTAGGTACGTTTTCAGCAATCTCATTCGGTTTTCTCCTTTCTCATCTCCGGGTATCTGCCCGTCTCGTTAAAGTTTTCAAGGTTTCGCCGCATTTGCTCTATGACGCGGTGGAAGACCTGCATGTCTTCCGGGCTGACACCGGCGCACATTTTTTCATAATATTCATGCTTCAGCTCTCTGCACCGCTTAACAGCCGGCTCGGCCTTCGGCAACAAAACCAAATGTACCATGCGACGGTCGTTTTGGTCCGGTTTTGTTTCAATCCATCCGCCGCGCACAAGGTGGTCTACCGCCTTACTCATCAACGAGCGCGAAACACCCATGCGCCGCGCAATGCGCCCGGCCGTATCGACCTTTGTTGTGGAAAGGCACATGATCACACCGGATTCCACCGCAGAAAGGTCTTCATCCGCCAGCACCTTGCGCAGCTCCGTATGGATGATGCGCGCGATCTGCGTTAAGTGCTCCGCAAGCCCGTCGTGAAACGGTACGGTCGTACACGCTTGCTCGTCTCGCTTCATTCCTCGCACCTCCTGTTGCTTACTGCTGAACATCTCCAAAAGTTCTTAACGATGTCCATTTCCAAAAAACAGTTTAAAACTGAATTGTTCATTTTTGAACTGTTAAGGAATGAACATATTATAGACCGATAAAAACAAAAAAGCAATGACTATTTTGTGAACAAAGATGCCAAATTATATTTCAGAAAACCATATAACCGAAAAGAAAAAAGACCCGCAAACACAGCGAACTGCATTTGCGGATCTTAAATCAGACAATTATAAGGTGAAGTAAAAACTTACTTCAGTTCGACCTCAGCGCCAGCCTCGGTGAGCTTCGTCTTAAGAGCCTCAGCGTCGTCCTTGGAAACGCCTTCCTTAATGGTCTTCGGAGCCTCGTCAACCATAGCCTTAGCTTCCTTCAGGCCCAGGCCGGTAGCTTCCTTAACAACCTTGATAACGTTGATCTTGTTTGCGCCAGCAGACTTCAGAACAACGTCGAACTCGGTCTTCTCTTCAGCAGCCGGAGCAGCAGCGCCAGCGCCAGCGACCATAACCGGAGCAGCAGCGGAAACACCGAACTCCTCTTCGATAGCCTTGACCAGCTCGTTGAGCTCGAGAACGGTCATGGACTTGATTTCTTCAACAAACTTTGCGATATCAGCCATTGTAATATCCTCCTAAAATTTTAAATTGAAAATTATCCTGCAAACTTATGCAGTTTCCTGAGCCTTTGCAACTTCACTAAGTGCAATAGCAAGACCACGCGGGCCGGATACGAGAACGCTAAGCAGCATCTGAACAAGACCTTCCTTGCTCGGGAGATCTGCGATTGCAGCGATCTCTGCCGGAGACATGACCTTACCGTCCATGTAGCCGGACTTAATCACGAACTTACCGTCGGAATCCTTTGCAAACTTGTTCAGGATTCTTGCCGGAGCGATCTGATCCTCGTGGGAAACAGCCAGAGCGGTTGTGCCTTCGAGAACCTCGGACATACCCTCGAACTCGGTGCCTTCGATAGCACGCTTGAGAAGAGTATTCTTAACGACAGTGTACTCAACGCCGGCTTCACGCAGTTCCTTACGGAGCTTTGTGTCGGCCTCTGCAGTGATACCCTTGTAGTCTACGACAACACCGGATACGCTGTTAGCGACCTTATCCTTCAGCTGAGCAACAATTGCCTGCTTTGTTTCCAAAACGCTTTTACTGGGCAAAATATTCACCTCGCCTTTCAGTTATGATTTGGAAAAGCGCCAAAATGAACGATTTTCCTCGGTGCGAAAACTAAAAATGCCTTCCCACTTACCGCAGGAAGGCATAAAAAGTACAAAGTAACTTTTCCGCTCCCTCGGCAGGCGGTAAAACCTTTCAGCCCGGAAAACCGGTGCACCTGCTGTCTTAGGTAAACAGCTTTGTAATTATAGCATGGCAGAAGAACTCTGTCAAGCCTTAAATTTAAGATTCAGACGAATCTCAGCCAACCTTGTTCGGGTTGATCTTCACGCCCGGGCCCATCGTTGCAGCAACAACGCAGGAACGGATGTACTGGCCCTTAGCAGCAGCCGGCTTTGCCTTGTTGATGGCTTCCAGCAGCGTGTTGAAGTTTTCCGTCAGCTTCTCTGTGCCGAAGGAAACCTTGCCGATCGGGCAGTGGATGATGTTGGTCTTGTCAAGACGATACTCGATCTTACCGGCCTTCGCTTCGGTGATTGCACGTGCAATGTCCGGAGCAACGGTGCCGGCCTTCGGGTTCGGCATGAGGCCGCGCGGGCCAAGGATCTTACCGAGACGGCCAACCATACCCATCATATCCGGGGTCGTGATGAGGCTGTCTCTTATACACATCTGACGCTGCCGACGAATAGCCTTGTGTAGATC
>ERZ1027188.889-NODE-889-length-10578-cov-6.368336_pt1 | contig 10578 bp, 10 predicted proteins | sample MGYA00519273_ERZ1027188 | MGnify/ENA primary metagenome ERZ1027188 (study PRJEB26926, sample SAMN06164623) | human gut metagenome | biome: ENVO:00009003; feature: ENVO:2100002; material: ENVO:00002003 | host: Homo sapiens | place: USA | collected 2012 ... | reverse complement strand
TGATACGGTCAAAAATATTTATTTCTGATTGCGTGGTATTCTTTGATACAATCGCCACTTTTATACAGACCATTGCAGGGTGGATTATACTGACAGGAAAGAACATGGCACAGATTAGTAATGGAATATCCAATCCTGTCGTTGCCGGAATTGTATATTGGCTGATAAGAATACTGATCTGCGGTGGATGTTTGGTGGGTGCTGGAATACTTGTAGCATTTATAGAGATAAAGATTGCAGAGTTATATAAGAAGTGCTGTTGGGATATGATTACCATAATGGTAATACTTATAAGCATGGCAACAGCTATCTACTTTGGGAAGTGGATAAAGACAACATTGCCAATCAATCTGCTATTTCTCTTATTATTCGTGCAACTGGTATATGTTGGAATCAGGTGGTATGTAAAGGGATGGCGAGAAACAAGGGGATATCATTAAAACAAAAATACCGATATTTTATTGGTACTATATGCCTTTACTTTCGTGCTAATATATATTATCATATTAGCATGAAAGGAGAATGCGTATGACTCAATTTGAACAATTAGATTTATTGCTGAATGAATATGGAGGAATAATTCAGACCTTTCAAGTTATAGATAATGGAATTAGTAAGCCTGTATTTTATTCTTATGTAAAAGAACGAGGATTGGACCAAGCTGCTCATGGTGTGTATGTATCACCAGATACATGGACAGATGCGATGTATATTTTGCATTTACGTTGTAGTCAGGCTGTGTTTTCTCATGAAACTGCATTGTTTTTCCACGATTTAACAAACAGAGAGCCTTTGAAATATACTATAACTGTAAGAACCGGGTATAATCCGAGCCGTTTGCAGGAAGACGGTTTTCAAGTGTATACAGTTAAAAAGGATTTACATGAAACAGGGATTACGATTATGCAGACACCATTTGGGCATTCAGTTCCGGTTTATGATATGGAGAGGACAATTTGTGATCTGCTTCGCAGCAGGAACAATATAGAAATGCAGGTCTTTCAGGATGCCTTAAAGCAATATGCCAGACGCAAAGATAAAAATTTGAGGACACTTATGAAATATGCATCCATGTTTCATGTTGAAAAGATATTAAGACCATATTTGGAGGTATTACTTTAGATGATAACAACAGCAAGGCAAATATCTTATAACGATAACGAAAGGACTATAATTCATGAGCAGAATACTTTTGTTGGAAGATGACACAATGATTGCTTCGGGGATTCTGTATGCACTTGAGTCAGAAGGTTATGAAACAAATCATGCCACACGTATAAAAGATGCCAGAAGTTTAATTGAACATTATAAGTTTGACCTGGCAATTATAGATATGCAGCTTCCGGATGGAACTGGATTTGATGTAAGTGAGATATTCAAAAATAATGCTACATCTGTGATTTTCCTGACAGTTGTGGATGATGAAAATACAATTGTGAGGGCATTTGATGAAGGAGCACAGGATTATATTGTAAAACCTTTCAGAATTAGAGAACTTTTGGCGAGAGTTCGGCGCATTTTATCTGTCAATATCAAAAATGGAGAGAAGGATAACATAATCTATATGGGGCATGCAGCCATCCATACAGATGAGGCAAAGGTTTATGTGAATGATAAAAGCATAGAACTTACAGCATTGGAATATCGGTTGCTGCTTATTTTTGCGAGTAATAAAGGAATCCTTTTGACAAGGCAGCAGATTCTTGACAAAATATGGGACGCAGACGGCAACTTTGTTGAGGATAATACACTTACCGTTTATGTGAAACGGCTGCGGGAGAAACTTGGAGAGGCAATACACATTGAGACTGTGAGAGGAATGGGATATCGTGTGGATTAAGAAAAAAGAGATAGAACAGTTGTCGGAGTTTGTGAAAGGCTATAGTTCTGGCGAGGAACTGGATATTCGAGAGAATAAGGAAGGCTCTTTTAACATATTAAAAAATGATATTTATGCTCTTGTGAACACGAAAAATGAACAGATAAAGGCAGTTGAGGCAGAAAGAGATAGTCTCTCTGATTATATGGCAGATATTTCCCATCAGTTAAAAACACCGATTACTTCCATGATGATTATGGCAGATTTACTGGAGGAGGCAGATCCGGAAAAACAGGAAGAGTTCATTCATAACATTCAGGTTTCGCTAAACAAAATGGAGTGGCTTGTAGGGGCACTTCTTAAGATGGCAAAGCTTGATGCCCATGCAATTGATTTTATCAGAAATGACATCCGCACGTCAGAACTTTTAGAGGCGGTAAAACCATCGGTGGAAATTCTATTGGATATCCACAATCTGACCATAGAGCTGAAACAGGATTGCATCATACATTGTGATAAACGCTGGACCACAGAAGCACTTACGAACATTATCAAAAATGCAATCGAATATTCACCGGATGGAAGTGTGATTGAGATTGACAGCGGAGAAAATCCCATGTATAGCTGGATTTCGGTTAAGGACAGCGGTATGGGAATGGACAAAACTGAGTATGCTGCTCTTTTTAAACGGTTTGAAAATTCTACCAATGAAAATGGATTTGGAATCGGAATGCCGCTTGCACTCTCTATTCTGAAAGGACAGGGTGGAGATATTGATGTTGATTTTGGAGGCAGGGGAGAGGGAACGACTTTTATTTTAAAATTTTTTAAGTGAATTGTTTCTAAGTGACAAAATTGTCACAATAATAAATTCTTTTGTCACGGAACAGTCATTTTGCATTGCTAGGATGGTATTTGAAAAAGGAGGACTACAATGGCTGTTTTAGAAGTGAAGGAATTAACAAAGAAATATGGTGAAGGCGAATCGGAAGTGATTGCGCTTGATCATGTGTCTTTTTCGGTAGAAAGAGGAGAATTTGTTGCAATCATCGGAGCATCCGGTTCCGGGAAATCGACACTTATGAATATGATTGGCGGAATTGATTATCCAACAAGCGGTTCTATTATCATTGATGGAAATGAGATACAAGCAATGAGTGAGGATGAACTTGCAATTTTCCGCAGAAGAAATCTGGGAATTGTTTATCAGTTTTATAATCTGATACCCACTCTTACTGCGGAGGAAAATATTGCGCTGCCATGGAAATTAGATGGAAGAAAAGAGAATAAGGAACGGCTTTCTGAGATTGTGAATATGCTGGGTCTTGAGAAAAGGGCAAAACATCTGCCAGGACAAATGTCAGGAGGTCAGCAGCAAAGAGTATCCATAGGAAGGGCACTTATAAACGAGCCGGCATTTATTCTTGCAGATGAGCCGACGGGAAATCTTGATAGTAAAACAAGCAGAGAGATTCTGGATATTTTGAAGTTCACCAATCAGAAATATAAGCAGACTATTCTTCTTGTCACACATGACGAAAAGATAGCGCTGCAGGCGAACCGAATCATCACGATCGGAGATGGAAAAATCATAAAAGACGAGGTGATGAAGTAATGAAAATAACAGCACAACTCGCCTTAAGCCAGATGAAAGTGAATAAGAAAAGAACGATTGCAGGAATTTTTGCAATCGCACTTGCAACGTCACTTATTACAACTGTAATGTGCTTTGTGACAAGCGCAAATAAGATGCTTACGGATTTCCTTGGCTCGGATTATGGAGAATATGGAGGAGCATACTCTCTCATGCTTGCAATACCGGCACTGCTTTTAGGTCTTCTTATTGCAGCAATGTCGATTACTGTAATATCCAATATATTTTCTGCTAGTGCCAATAAGCGGATTCAGGAGTTTGGTATTTTAAAATGTGTTGGTGCAACAGGCAGACAGATAAGGGCAAGTGTTATCTATGAGAGTTTATGGCTTAGTCTGACAGCCATCCCGCTTGGACTCATTGCAGGAACTATACTTGGTTATATTAGTGTAAAATTTACAGGACATTTTATTTCCGATATCAATGATGCTGCAAAAGAAATTATTATGAGACCTTTTACCTTTTCCCTTCCCTTCCATATATCTGTGTGGACATATTTGTTTGCAGGTGTATTTTCGTTTTGCATAGTATTATTCTCTGCATACAGACCAGCTAAAAAGGTTGGTAAATTTACTGCTATCCAGTGTGTAAAAGGAATTGGAGCAGGTACAGTTTTAAAAGAGATCCAGGTAAAAGACAGCTTTATCCAAAAAATATTTGGATGTGAGGCTGCAATTGCCTATAAAAACATGAAAAGAAACAAATACGGCTATAAGGCAACGATACGTGCATTGTCACTTGGAATTTTACTTTTTCTGTTAACCGGAGGATTATCCGGTCAGGCAAAGGAATTCCAAGAATGGATGACACCAAAATCAAAAGAAATGATGGTGGATTATTGCTCCAATTATGATACCGGGGTAAATGCGAAAACAGGGAAAGAAGAGAGAAAAATCAGCCGACCTGTTACATCAGACCAATATAATGAAATCACACAAAAGCTGGAAAAGTACGGGATAGACGTATATGGTGTTGGAGCAGATACTTTTACCTACAATGCGCTATTAGATAAAAATACATTAACAGAGGATATGCTGCAGGTTCCGAAATTTTCTGATGATAATGGGGAAACAAGGACAGAAATCGTGTCCGTTGATGATGAACTCTATAAAAAATTGTGTGACAGGGCAGGAGCAGAATATGGAAGTATTCTTCTGCTGAACACTTACCAATATAATGACAATGGAGAGTATGTGTCGATAAAACCTTTTAAAGATGATGTGACACAGATTTCCCTGATAAACGCAGCCAATGAGAAGAACACACTTACAATTGGTGGTATTTTAGAACAGTCCGATTTAAAGGAATATGGTTTTTTGGAAATGACACCATATCCGGTCAGAATTGTCGTACCTGATGCGGATGCGAGGAGTTTTGACTGGTTTAGTATGCCATCAGATGAAGATGATTATACAGAATATGCCAGAAGTGTCATGGATGAATATTTTCCGATTATGGCAGAGGATTCTTATGTAGAGCAGGGATATACCGTGAGAATTGCCCGCACAGATGCTATGGTTAAAATGCTCAATATAGCTATAGTTCTTGCTGAAATTGTGATGTATGGTTTTGTTATCCTGCTCATTCTCATGGGATTTACAAGTGTAATTAGTACGCTGACAACAAATATAAGAATCAGAAGCCGTGAGTTTGCTGTGTTAAAGAGTGTTGGAATGACAAATAAATCACTTTGCAGGATGTTATATAGTGAAAGTATTTTTTGCGTTTTAAATGCACTTGTTCCGGGAGTGATACTTGGAATTGCAATTCCATTTTTAATTAATTTATCCATTCGGAAGGCTTTCCCGGTATTGTATCATATTCCGTGGGCGACATTATTTGGTGGTATATTTGTTTTGATAGGAATTGTGTTTTTTATCACACGAGCTGAAATTCACAAGTTAAGAGATAAAAGTATTATTGATGAAATAAGAATGGATATTGTATAAATGTCAATGCTGTTGTGGTACATGTTGTATTCTGCGTAAATGGTATTCATGTTGTGTCTCCTTTAAACCAATAAAAATATAGAAGCATTTCAATCAGTTCACAATGTCACTTTTATTTTGTGTTATACTGTTTTATATAATTTTCTTGCCCTTGTTTTTGCCCTTATCAGAGTTCGTAAACACTGGTGGGACGATATAACGCAAGGGAAACAATAAGGGAAAGCTCACCTGCGATAAACTTTGTGTTTTCAAGGGATTGAGAGATATTTGATAATAAAATATAACAGTTATTAAATCCCTTGGAATATATGAAATCTCAATTCCAATTTGTTGGAGAGCAAATAGAACAATAACTCAGGATCTATAGTACTGTTAGAGCATTGAAAAAAGAGATTATTCATGATACAATATCCGAAAAATCGGAAATGGGAAAGCTGAGAAAAGGGTATTGCGCCATGAAAATATATGAGAAAATATTTGCAAGACTTGAAGAATTACATATGAGCCAGACGGAACTGTCCAGAAGAACAGGTATCGCAACCAGTACGATCAGTGACTGGCGAAAGAAACAAATCAATCCACAGGCGGATAAACTGGTGTCTATATGCAAGGCACTAGATATGACGCTTGTGGAATTGCTTTGTGTAGAAGAAAATGAAGAACAGACTGCAACCAACGATTATGCGTCAGAAGAAAATTATATGATTGAACTGTTTCGGCAATCTGATACACAGAGTAGACGAAGAATCATCAGTTATCTAGCACTTTTTGAAGTTTGTAAACAAATCAACGATAGTAACCAGTCACAACAGAGGAATGTTTCGGTCGTTCAGGATATTGATGGGAATAGTATTGTGGTGATTAATGATATCCGGTTTAAAGGAAAACGTTCCATTGATTGGAAGGAAGTGAGGGCATATTTGAAAGAATATGTCGGCGATTTTTATAAGGTGGCGTCTACCGGCGATGTTATATATATCGGATCTGATCTGCCAAGTGAATATTCGGGATCAGTATATACCAAAAGTCTGAATGGAGCAGTTGCAAAGGCTAAAGCAAATGCAACACAGGGAATTCCTGAAATGATAGAAATTTCAACAGGCAGATATTTTAGAGAAAATAATAAGGGGAAACATAATTGGAATGCAAGGAATGGCTGGTATAGATATGATACTTATTTTGCATTACCGGTATATGGTGATAATGAAGATATTGAAAGATATAACGTATTTCATGCATCTTTGATAATAAGGCATGCAAATGATGGAAAAATGTATTTGTATGATATTCTGGATATAAAAAAAGAAACGAGCACCCCGTTGGAGCCATAAGGCTTTACTTGGCACAAAACCCATTTCTTTTATGAATAGATAATACAATATGGTAGAAGAAATGTCAATCCGAATATTCGAAAATTAAGACGTTAAGATGGTGTTTATGTATAATATAAGTAGCATAATTGCAGCTTGCAATATATTGGCTTAGATTCTGCGTTGGTGTACGATGATTTTGGAGGTGGTCAAGAAGGATTTTTTCGGAAAAACAACAGTTGATTGGTAAAATAAAGGGTTAACGCAAGAAGAACTGGCAGAAAAATTATCTGTATCAAGGCAAGCTGTGGCAAAATGGGAATCGGGACAGGTATATCCCGAGATTACTAATTTTATTCAGATCAGCAATTTATTTAATGCGACAATAGATTATTTAGTGCTTGAGTTAAAAGATGGATTTGTTCTCTATCATGGAAGTTATTGTGAAGTAAAAGAGCCAGATCTAAAGAGATATTGACAGATTTTCTTTGTTCAAAGACAGGAAAAGCACGGTATGATGAAAAAACATTTTGGATAAATACAAGGTAAAAGTAAACCCCAGGGCAATCCGTGAATTAGACCAGATTTACGAATATATTGCAAATGAGAAATTGGCTTCTGAAAATGCCAAAGGACAGGCAGACAGAATTAAGAAGGGGAATGTCAAAGAAGCTTTGCGTTATCATACACGCACTGTAAACAGATAATTGCTTTACTTAATATGCAATTGTCATATATGATTTGGATGCGAGGAGGAAATTATTATGAATATTGGAAATCAGATATCGGCAATTCGAAAAGAACAGCAATTAACACAAGAGCAATTTGGGTCGTTATTTCATGTGACACGGCAAACAGTTTCAAACTGGGAAAACGAAAAAAGTTATCCGGATTTACAAATGCTGATAGATATAAGCAATCGATTTGAAATCTCTCTTGATACGCTGATAAAGGAGGATTCAAAGATGGTAAAGGCAATAGATAAAGAAAGAGTATTGGGAAAAATAAAAAAAGAAAAATCAATCATTGATTTTTTACGGGTGCAGGCACAGGAATTATTGTATCCTGCCTGCTTTCACCCGATTCCATACGCCGAACTGTAGTAATAATTATTGGACTTGTAATGATTGGAATTGGCTGGTATAAAAAAACAAGGTATGATAATAAAGTTTTCAGATATATGGAAGAGTTCGAAGAAGATTCGTAACAGGTAAATAACTCGCCTGCCTGAAGCTTTTGAAACAGAACAACTACCCAATGAAATAACCTGAAAAATAAATTTTATTGGGTAGTTGTACAGATATTATGAACTGCATTATTTTAGCTGTGTTGATTTTTTCGATACAGCAGGAATAGCATAAACAAGAGGATTACTGGAAAAACAAGTCCGAATCCCATACCAATCTGAATATTATTTTCAGCATTCTGGGTGATATGACCAACAATTCCGGGTCCAATGCTGCCACCCAAATCTCCTGCCATGGCAAGAAGAGAGAACATAGCCGTTCCACCTGTTGGAAAGGTTTTCGAGGAAATACTGATTGTTCCAGGCCACATAATTCCAACTGAAAATCCACATGCAATACAACCGAAAAGTCCGATAACAGGGCTGGATGACAAGGCGGCAAGAAGATAGCAGATAACACATAATATGCCTGACCCACTCATAAAATTCATTAAATTTAACTGTTCGCCATACTTCCCAAAAATCATACGGCTGATTCCCATTGTTACCGCAAACATACAGGGTCCTGCTAAATCCCCCAGTGTTTTTGACAATCCCAGTGCTGATTCTGCATAAGCAGAAGCCCATTGAGCCATTGAGAGTTCAGAAGCTCCGGAACAGATCATCAGGCATATTGCAACCCAGAAAAATGGTTGGGAAAACAGATTCTTAATTCCCATTCCGGAACCATTGTCAACCAGAGGTTCAATCGGACAGATTAAGAAGTTATAGGCATTAACTGCAGGAATGATTGCCCATATTACGGCTAGCCATTTCCAGTTGTCTATTCCAAATATCAGGAAAAATAAACTGGAAATTAAAATTGTTCCAACAGCTCCCCAGCAGTAAAACGAATGAAGCAGGCTCATAGTCGCTTCTTTGTTTTCAAAGGGGCAGGCTTCGATAATAGGGCTGCAAAGTACCTCTATTAAACCGCTTCCGATGGCATAAACAATAACACTGCATATAATTCCAATAAAAGGATCAGATAACAAATCAGGTAAAAATGCCAGCCCAAGCAGACCCAATGCAGAAAATATTTCTGATGCAACAATGCACACACGATATCCGATATGATCGACAAATTTGGCACAGAACAGGTCAACCAGAAGCTGTGTAAAAAAGAAGAAAGTGGATATCAGAGCAATGTTACCGAGCGAAATATGGTAATCACTGTGAAATTTCAAAAAAAGGAGCGGTGTGAAGTTTGCCGCAATAGCCTGTGTGATAAATCCCATATAACAGGCGAGTTTTGTCTTGTGGTAGTCTGCTTTTTTTACAACATTCATTTGTTATTTTCCTCTCCGGATATTTTTAACAGTTTTATGTTCGATAGAAAGATGTTTGATTTGATTATATAGCAAATATCAGATATATACATTGAATTAAATTGTAGAAATACTGTATAATATCGTATAAAGGAAAGAATGTGATATGAAAATGGATTATAACAAAACTTATAATAAAATACTTACAGACGAAGAGTTTATGGAAATCAAACAGCATGGAAGCAGTGATTATCCATTTCAGTATTACTATGATAATCTGGAATTGTTTGATTTTCATTGTATTGAATGGCACTGGCACAGAGAATTTGAGTTTTTATATGTTGAGTCCGGACAAATTATATGCGGGATAGGGGAAAAACAGATTATATTGTCAGAAGGAGAAGCAATTTTTATTAATTCTAAAATATTGCACCGTTTTTACGCGTCATCAGGTGGTATCATTCCTAACTTTGTATGTATGCCGGAATTTATTGCACCGGAGAACAGTCTGATTTATAAAAAATATATCTTACCAGTCATTTCATCGAATATATCTTTCCAGCGTTTTCAGATTGATGAGCCATGGCAGGCAAGGATTATACAAACTATGATAAAAATAATGGAAATACAGGAGAATGAAAAAATAAAAGAACTTGCTACTTTGGCATTGGTGCAGGATTTATGGCTGACTTTTTATGAAAATGTAAAGTTATCTGGTAAAGAAGATGTGCAGACAGTTGATGAAGCTGCACAGAAAAGAGTACAGTTAATCATGCAATATATACATGAAAACTATAGTCATAATTTGTCTTTGGATGAAATTGCTTCACATATCGGAATCAGCAAAAGTACTGCACTTAATTTGTTTCACCGTTTTTTACATACTACACCCGTTAGTTATCTGATAGGATATCGACTTCAGGCAGCTTCCTGGTTATTGAAAAATACGAATAAAAAAGTAAAAACAATTGCCTATGAAAGCGGATTTCATAACGTTGATTATTTTTGCAGATTGTTTAAAAAGCATTATCATTTAACACCATCAGAATATCGTTGCATATGCTTAAAAAGAGTATAATCGCATAACTTCCCGGATAGCTTTGCTGTGGAGCCGCTGACAGGTGAAGTCTTTCGAATGCCGCATGAGACAGAATTAGGAGATACCCATACGATACTATTGCAAAAAAGAAGCAGGCACGGTATAATGTGACCAAGAAAACAAAAGTCACTGTAACGGTGCAGGAAGTTATTTGAATAAGCCGAAAGGCCGCAGAAATGCGGCTTTTTCCAAATATGGGAGTTAGCTAATGCTAACCTGTATGTCTGTCTCTTATACACATCTGACGCTGCCGA
>ERZ1027188.884-NODE-884-length-10592-cov-3.927494_pt1 | contig 10592 bp, 7 predicted proteins | sample MGYA00519273_ERZ1027188 | MGnify/ENA primary metagenome ERZ1027188 (study PRJEB26926, sample SAMN06164623) | human gut metagenome | biome: ENVO:00009003; feature: ENVO:2100002; material: ENVO:00002003 | host: Homo sapiens | place: USA | collected 2012 ... | reverse complement strand
AGACTTATTAGACTTATTAGACTTATTAGACTTATAAGATTTATAAGACTTATAAGATTTATAAGACTTATAAGCCGCGGCTACCTTACCGGCAGGGTCAGTGAGGCGCTTTTGAGGCCTTTGGCGGTGGCGGTGAGGGTAACTTTTCCGGGTTTGGAGCCGGCCTGCACAATGGCAGTGCAGGCGCCGGAGAAGAGAGGCATCTGCGGCAGGTGGAAGAGGTCAAGAGAGGTTGGGTCGCCGTTGGCAGCCGCCCGGTAAGAGCCGTCGCCACGGACGCTGAAACGCACCATGTTGTCGGCGTAGGGCACAGGGTTGCCCTCCTTATCCACCGCCTGCACCGTGATGTAAGCCAGGTCCTCACCGTCGGCGCTGAGCGAGGGCATTGCCGACGAGAGCTTAAGCGCGTAAGGCTTTCCGGCCGTGCGCATCACCTTCTCAGCAGCCTTGTTGCCGTTGGCGTCGTAGGCCACCACACGCACCTCACCCGGCTCATAGAGCACCTCGTTCCACATCAGGCGGTAACGGTTCATGCGACTTGAGTCGTTCTTTTCGCGCATCCCCTGACTGCGGCCGTTGACGAACAGCTCAGCCTTGGGGAAGTTCGTGTAGACGAACACCGGCGTGACTTCGCCCTCGCGACCCGGCCATGTCCAGTGAGGCAGGATATGCAACGTAGTGTCGGCGCGGTTCCAGCGCGAGCGATAGAGGTAATAGCGGTCCTTGGGCAGCGACGCCAGGTCGATGATGCCGAACACCGAAGAGTGATTTGGCCACGCGTCAGTGTCGTAGGGCGAAGGCTCGCCGAGATAGTCGAAACCCGTCCACACAAACTGACCGATGTTGTAGTCGAGCGAGTCGTCGGCGAAGAAATCGTCGTCAGGGATGTTTGACCACGAGCAGTATTCCACATCGTAGCTGTTGCTCTGATGGTCGGGGTGAACAGCGTTGGCGGCGAGCTTTACCGGGAAGTGGTAAACACCGCGGCTCGACACCGTTGAGGCCGTCTCCGTGCCCAGGAGCAGCCCTCCGGGGAGCTTGCCGATGGCTTCCGGATAGCGGTTTACCTTGTAGTTGAAGCCCGGCAGGTCCATGGCGGCCGCGAAGCCGTTGTTGATGACCGCGTCGAACTGGTCCATGCCCTGCGTAACCGGTCGCGTGGGGTCCTCGCGATGCACGATGTCCTGCAGGAAAGAGAGCTCCTTGAGGCCGTCGGGACCCCACTGGCTCGGCACCTCGTTGCCGATGCTCCACATCACCACAGAGGGGTTCGAGCGGAAGGCACGCACCATGTTGACCATGTCGCGTTCGGCCCATTCGTTGAAGAGAGTGCCGTAGCCATTCTCGCTCTTGGGGCGGAAGGCCCAGTCGTCGAACGGCTCGATCATGAGCATCAGGCCCATCTCGTCGCAGAGCTCAACCAACTCAGGCGCCGGCATATTGTGACTTGTGCGCACCGCGTCGGCGCCCATGTCCTTGAGCATCTGCAGCTGATGGCGGAGCGCCGATTTGTTGACTGCGGCGCCGAGAGGGCCGAGGTCGTGATGGTTGTTGACACCCTGAATCTTGCGCTTGATGCCGTTGAGGTAGAAGCCGTCGGCGGTGCGGAGCTCTACGGTGCGGATGCCGAAGCGCTGCGTGTGCGAGTCGACCACATTGCCGTTGACCACCACGTCGACAACAGCACTGTAGAGCGACGGCGATTCCGGGCTCCAGAGCTGCGGAGCGGGCACCTTGAGATACTGCTGCACATCGACTCCCGGATAGTAGGAGTAGGGGTGCGTGTCAGTTGCCACCACCTTGCCCTGCGGGTCCGTCACCGTGGTTACGAGCGAGAATTTCTCGCCCTTCTTCAGGCCTTCGAGCGAGGTGAGCAGCTTGACGTCGGCGTATTCGCGGCTGACGTAAGGCGTGGTGAGGTAGATGCCCCAGACGGGTATGTGGATGCGGTTGGAGGTGATGAGATGCACGTTTCGGTAAAGACCGGCGCCGGGGTACCAGCGCGAGGATTTGGGGAGGTTCTCGAGGCTTACCTCGAGCGTGTTGACGCCCGGGCGCGCCACCCCGTCGAGACCGGCGGTGAACGACACGTAACCGTAGGGGCGATAGGCCACCTGACGGCCGTTGACGTAGACGTGAGCGTGGCTCATGGCGCCGTCGAAGAGTAGCGTGAAGGCTTTGCCGGCCGTGTCGGGCAGCGAGAAGGTGGTTTTATAATAGCCTTTGCCAATGTATGGGAGGCCACCTGTGCGGCCTGTTTTCCAAGTGGCTTCCTTTTCGCCGTTTTGCTCCACGACGACCTTCTGGAGGTCGTTGTCGCGGCTGAAGGGGCCGTAGATGGCCCAGTCGTGAGGGATGGAGACGGACTGCCAGGAGATGGAGTCTTTGGAGAATTGCCAGCCGTTTTTGAGCGGGACGTCTGTGGCGGCGAAGAGGGCCGGAGAGGCGAAAAGGGCGGCGGCAATGAGAATGTTTTTCATAATCGGGTTTTCTTTAGCGGATGGGTAGTAGCTAAGGTAGCTATTGTAGCTACTGTAGCTACTGTAGCTACGGTAGCACAAAGTTAGGGAAAAAAGGGGGTGAAATCAATAGTGGTAACAAAAATTAACGGGGTAAAAGAGTTAAAGAAAGTTAACGTGAAAAAGCTAAGTGGCTGAAAACTCGGGAGGATTCAGATTTGCCTGAAAAATTACCTGAAAATATATTTGCATAAAACTGAAAAAGATATTAACTTTGCAGCAGATTAATTCAGATAACACTTAGAGAATATGAAAGCAACAGAGAAAATTGGCGCTGAGGGCGCGGGCGCGAATAAGGAGCTTAAGGAATTTAAGGAGCTTAAGGAATTTAAGGAGCTTAAGGGGGGCGCAGAGGGCAGCGGCGCGGAGGGCGCGGAGGCTGAGAGCCCGGAGCCTGCGGCAGAAGCTAACCAAGCTGAAGAGAGCGCGGCTGAAGCTAACCAGGCAGGGGCTGAGGCTGAGGCTGAGGCAGAAGCTAACCAAGCAGAGAGCCCGGAGCCTGCGGCAGAAGCTAAAGAAGCTACCCAAGCTAAAGAAGCTACCCAAGCTACCCAAGCTAAAGAAGCTATCCAAGCTACCCAAGGGGAGGCGGAGGCATACAAGCGGGGGCGCAATGATGCGATCAGGGAGTTTATGCAAAAGGACACAGCGAAAACGCCGGCCTTGGAGGCCCGCAACCTAACGCCGGGAGTGCCCAGCACGCTGCAACCGCCCGAAGACCTGTTTCTGGCCCGGCTCTTCAGATTGAGGCCCTCCGTGTGGGAGTATGGGCGCAACTAAGCCAAGCCAAGCACAGCGAGCGCTTAAACGACGGAAGATACGCGGCTAAAGCCTGCGCCCGACGATATTCGCGGCTAAAGCCTGCGCCTGCACCAAAATTGCAGCAAGCTGATTGCTACAAAGGCTACACGGCTAAAAAAGCTAAAAAAGCTAAAAGAGATACACACAAAAAAGGTATTTAAAAAATTAAAAGAGAGAGAAAAAATGAGCAAAAACATTACCACCGGCATAGCCGGTAACCAAAACATTGTGAGCGGCGCGCCGCTTACCACTCAACTGGCCACAGAGGCATCGCCCACGCTGATGGGCGCAAGCATAGACCGCGCAGTGACGCGGGTACGCCCCATGGCAACGCCCCTCGACCAGATTTCGCGCCTGGGGCATGTGCGCAACGCCGACGCCCTCGAGGTGGATTACTACTCGGCCGACATCCGCGCCGACTCTACAACCACCGTGGCATGGGGTACCTTCTCCGACACCGACGACGGTATGCAGACCTCCACGGTGAAGGTAAATGACTCCTCGCTGTTCGAGCCGTCGGAATGTGTGATGATTGAGTGCGCCGACGGCAACAACGAATCGGCCTACGTCAGCGACAAAGACGACACCTCGCTGACCCTCATCGGCCCGATGAGCGGCGACACCGCCAACTACACCGGCAAGATTGTGCGTATGGGTCGTGCGGCCACGCAGCTCGACGTACAGACGCCGCAATACAGCGTGTTGCCCCGCAAGCGCACCAACTTCTGCCAGATCTTCAAGATGCAGATTGAGCAGAGCATAGTGATGAAGCTGAGCCACAAAGAGATTGGCTGGGACTTCACCGACCAGCAGGAGGCCGCCGTGTACGACATGCGCCTCGGCATGGAGAAACAGTTCCTCTTCGGCCACCGCATGAAGGTGTACGACCCGCGCAAGCAGGAGACCGTAACCGTAACGGAAGGCATCTGGCACCAGGCCGGCAAGGAGGTAGAGCTTCAGCTCGACTCGCTGAAGGCCGCCGACATGGTCGACGTGATGCGCACCGCCTTCACCGGCAACAGCGGTTCGCGCCGCAAGGTGCTGATAGCCGGGTCGGGGCTGATAGCCGCCCTGAACAAGATGGAGAGTACGAAGATGCTCTCGGCGCTCGACCAGGAGACCGTATGGGGCATCGACTTCAACGTCATCCAGAGCAAGTTCGGCAGGCTGTATGTGGTCTTCTCGGAGGTGTTCGACGCCATGGGTCGTCCCGACGACGGCATCATAGTGGACCCCGAATACATACAGAAGCACGTGTTCATCCCCTTCCGTGCCGACCGTCTGGACCTGCGCGGCAGCGGTCAGCGCAACACCGAGGCGATGGTGCTCACCGAGGCTTCCTGCCTGACCCTGCGTTACCCCAACGCCCACACCCGCATCCTCGGCCAGCGCAGCGCCTCACTGCCCAAAGGGTAAACGACACTGCCGCCACAACATTTAAAATTATTGTCTGACAACCGGGCGGCGCCGCACATTAAATCTGAAAACAGCCGGCGCCGCCCATTTATTAAAAAGCAAAGATGAAGAACTATACAGAAACCGAGATGCTGAATCTCTACCGCAACCGCCTGGGCCTGAGTCGCACGCTGATGCTGCCAGCCGAGAACGAGCGCCAACCCCTTGACCGCGAGCTCCTTGACGTGCTCCATGCCCGTTACCGCCACCTGTTGGCCACGGCGCCCATAGAGTATCTGCCCGTAGAGAACCTGGGACCCGCTTGCACGGCGCAGATGCTGAGCAACGACCGCATGAGCATCACCCTGAGCGACCGGTGCATCCGTCCGGTGAGCCTTCAGCTCGACACCTGGGAAGAGGCCGTATATCGCTTCCACGAGGCCGGCACCAACTACCACAAGCGCCAGCGGCTGAGCCTGTTGCGCGGCACACGCCTCAACCCGGCCGTGTTCCGCAGTGCCGACCGACTCATCGTCTACGGCGTGGGCACGAACCTGCGAGTCATCACCCCCGGCTACGAGCTGAGAGCCGTTACAGAGCCGGTGGACGGCACCTTCCGCCTGTCAGAAATCCTCTTACCCCAGATGCTTGAGCCATGAGCAAGAAACTGATAACCCGCTGCGAGGATGCGTGGATGACTCTGGAGCCCTTCCGCCGCGGGCGGCGCCGCTGCAAACGGCTGAGCTACGGCACAGAGGGCACCTCGGCCAACAACCTCATCCGCCAGCTGCTGAAATCTGTTGTGGGCCGTTACCGCTACCTCCGCGCCGGAACGCAGGTAAACCTCGATTTGGACGTGCGCAACGACCTTGACCTCGACGCCCGCAGCCTTGAGGAGTTCCTCATCAGTGGCATGACCGTGAACCGCCTGCGCCTTGACCCCACCGAGGGGAAGACAGCCTTTGTGAACGTGTCGCCCGACCGTATGTTCTTCAGCCGCTTTATGGAGCCGGACGGCAGCGACGCCACCATGATAGGCATGCTGCACGACTTCAGCGCCACGATGCTGCTTCAGCACTTCGGCAACAGCGATCCTTACCGCTGCCGCGCCCTGATGGAGCATTACCGCGGCAAAGAGGGGAGCGAGAGCTCGGCACCCTGCTTAGAGGAGAATATAGACTGGCAGATACCCTCTATGGGGGGCTACGTCAGGGTGATAGAAGTGTGGCGTCGGCAGCCCGTGCATACCCTTCACTGCCACGACCTGAAGCACGCCGAATACATCACCCTTCCCTTCAGCGAAGAGGCCATGAACGGTCTGGAGCGCCTTCAGGCAGAGCGTCGGCGCGACGGCGAGCCGGGCGTTACGGTGCTGATGAAGACCGATGCGGCATGGCTGCAGACGTGGCTCTCCCCCTCGGGGCTGATACTGAAAGAGACCCTGCGCCCCGACGGCAGTCTCCCCTTTGTGATGCGCCTCTATCCGATGACCGACGGCGAGACACATTCGCTTGTGGCCGACGTGGCGCCGCAACAACAGCACATCAACCGCCTTGTGGAGCTGCTTGACCGCGTCATCGACCAGAGCGCCAAGGGAGTGCTGCTCTTTCCCACCGAACAGCTACCCGACGGCTTCACCTGGCGCGATATGCGTCGCATCTGGGCCGAGCCGGGCGCCATCATCCCTTACAAACGCACCTCGCGGCAGGTGTCGCCGCAGCAAGTCTCGGGAACGGGCTGGAACCAGGGCGCCGCCGAGATGCTGAAGACCCAGATAAGCCTCTTTGCCGAAGTGAGCGGTATGGCACCCTCGTTCAGAGGTCGCGAAGCCGCCTTTGCAGGCTCGGAAGCCGCCAAGGTGGACAGCGAGAACGCCTCAATAGCCCTGCTCGACATCATGGGCGCTTTCCACGCCTTCGTGGCGCAGAGAAACAAATTATTAACCCAACTTAAACCCCAAACACTATGATACTCGACAATATGCAACAACGGAGCTGGCCACTCCATATTCACGGCAACGTCATGGACCTGGAAAACAGTCGTCCGGACACCTTCGACTGTTTTCACCCCGTGGTCCTGCCCACCCTGCTGGCCATTACGGGCCGCAAGATGGTGGGTATAGACCGGCGCGGCGAGTTCGACAATATCATCAGCCTCGACGCCGAGAAAGGCATCCTCTACCTTGAAGGCACCCTTGACCGCTACCACATCTATATACAGCGCGAGGAGATTATAGACGGACAGGCGGGTGCCGTTGAAGAGACCTCGCCGTGCGGCGATTTCCTTGTCTGCCGCCGTGCCGACGGCACCCTGCGTTTTCTGCGCTGGGAGGATGACATCTCCGACTACACCGCCCTCGGCAGCCTGCCTAAGGACCTGCGTTTCACCGTCGAGTACGAGGCCGAGACGCCCGTAACCTTCAGCATAGAGGCCTGCACATGGAGCCGCAAGGTAGCCGACCTGCGCACCGGCGTGCCCGAGAGCGTGCGCAGCCAGACCGAAGGCGCCGTGAAACGCGCGTGGGAGAAGGCCCTGGAGAGCTGCCGCAACGGCGGCCGACTGGTGCAGCCCGTAACCGTGAAGGTGATGGCCAGGCTGTGGGACGGCAGCGTCTTCTGCGTGTCGGAGGGAGTGCGCGTGCCCACAGCGCCGTGGCAGGGCTACGACCGCATGATGCTGCCCGTAACCTTCGACGCCGACGGCAACGCAATCGGCACCACCGGCGGCAGCTTCGCCATCACACCCTACCGCGTGAAAGTAACCCTGGAGGCCCCGGCGGAACCCCTGTGGAACGAGTTCTTCAAAGATGTGGAGATATTCGTCGAGCAGGAGAGCAGCGTGCTGTCGGGCGCCGACATGAGCGTTGTCTATCTGAGCGACCGCCGCAGCATGAGCTGCTTTCTGCCCACCCGTCCCACGGCAGAGTTAGAGGCCGATTTGGGCAACGGCCCGTGGGTGGAGGCCGCCGTGCTGAAACCGGGCGTTACGGAGCCTGTGTACATCGGTCCCGGCACAGGCAAGGTGATGGAAGTGCTGCCGGCACAGGCTGCGGCTTCCGGCCTGGGCGACCGCATCATGGCACACGGCCCTTTTCTGCACATAGCGCGCGGCGATGTGCTGCAGACCACCGAGGCCTGTAACCCCATGGCGATACAGTCGGAGACGCGCCTGGGCAGCCGCATCCTTGCCATAGCGGCCATGCCCGGCGGCGGCGGCGCCTACACCCGTCAGTACCTGTATGTATGCACCGAGGAGGCCGTGTTCGCCCTGACCCACGACGCTCTTGGGCGCCATACCAACTGTCGCCCGGTGATACGGCAGACGGTGCGCGAGCCGCGAATGCTCTGTGAAGCTGACGCCTGTGTGTATGCGCTGAGCGACAGCGGCTGCCTGATGAGGCTGGAGAATGCGCGTCCGCAGATACTCTTCCGCGGGCTGCCCGACTTCCTCGCACTGCAGTGGGACGGCACCGCCGACGAGCTCTACTTGGTGCAGAGCCAAGATGCCCCCGCCGAAGCCTCAACGCTCGTGCTGCAGCTTGCGGGCGCGCGCCGGGCATACCGCCGCAGTGTGCGTGCCACCGATATTGTGCGTCAGTCGGGCCGTGTGCTGCTGCGTCAGGACAACAGTCTGGTGATGGTTCACTCGTATCCCGACTATAGCGAGATGCTCCATGACGTGGAAGACGCCACGGTGAGTCTGCAGCTCGAAGCCCCCGGCGGGCGCATTCTCAAGCTGCACGGAGCGGTAACGTCGCCTGCCGACCTGAAGCTGCGGCTGCGCGCCGAGGATGAGACGCTTGCGCTGACCACCACCCCCATAGCCGACGATATGCTCATAGACATCAGCAACACCGAGGCCGACTGGCTCAGCATAGGTCGCCGCCGCTATGTGCTGCCCTTTGCGGCGCCTGCCACCGGGCGTATGGCCTTGGGGCCGACTCTCTACCGCCTGACCCTGACGGGACGCTGGAGCGTTTTGGAGACGCCGAAACTCTCCTCCTTAGAGGCGAAAGGAAGGTCGCGCGTTAGCGCAGGAAGAGAGAGGAGGCGTTAACGCAGGAAGAGAGAGGAGGCGTTAGCGGAGGAAGAGAGAGGAGGCGTTAACGCAGCAGGTAAAGGCGGTCGGAAAGGCGAATCTTGGCAGGAACGGCAACAGAGAAGACGTCCCCTTTGACAACCTTGTCCGTAACGCCCGAGTCGAGTCGCAGCTCACCTGCCTTGAACTCCAAGGCGCCCGTGGTGGGACCCGTTACCAACAGCTCGTCGCCGACACGAATTTCGCCGGCCTCGAGCAGGAACTCGGCCACCCCCAGGCGCGGGAAATAGCGCAGCGGCCTGGCAGCGTACGACTTGGTGCGCGTGGCTGATGAGCCATACTTGCCGCTCCATTCGCCCAAGCGCTGCCCTAAGTAATACCCGTTCCAGAATCCGCGGTTGAAGACACGCGCCAGACGCTCGTCCCAGCCGCGGACCTTCTCTTCGCCGAAAGAGCCGTCGCAAATGGCACGCAGAGCCTCATCGTAGCAGCTCACCGTGGCCGCCACATATTCCGGACCGCGGGCGCGCCCCTCAATCTTGAATACCCGCACCCCGGCGTCGACCATGCGGTCGAGGAAATGGATGGTCTTGAGGTCCTTGGGGCTCATCAGGAACTCATTGTCCACCTCAATCTCATTGTCGGAATCCTTGTCGCTGAGACGGTAGGCGCGGCGGCATATCTGCGTGCAGGCACCTCGGTTAGCCGAGCTGTTCATGGCGTGGAGGCTGAGGTAGCACTTGCCGCTGACGGCCATGCACAGAGCGCCGTGGCAGAACATCTCTATGCTCACCGGCTTTCCGCCCGGGCCAAGGATGGGTTCGCTGACGATGGCGCGGTGAATGGCTTCCACCTGCGTGAGGTTGAGCTCGCGGCTGAGCACCACCGTCTCGGCCCATTGCGCGTAATACCGCACCGCCTCGGTGTTGGAGATGTTGGCCTGCGTGGAGATATGCACGGGTACGCCGCGGCGGCGGCAGTAGAGGATGGTGGAGATGTCGGTGGCTATGACAGCCGAGATGCCGGCGTCGGCGGCCGCGTCGATGATGCGGTTCATCTGCGCTATGTCGTCATCGACGAGGTCCACTCGCTCATGCGCGGCGACCGTGGCGGGCAGACGCTCTGCCTTTTCGAGCGGCTCTCGCGCATGGCAGGCGTGCAGCCCCGCCGCATCGGTCTGTCGGCCACCATCGGCGACCCCGAGCGCACGGGCGCTTTTCTCTCACAGGGAACGGGGCGCGACTGCGTTATCCCCCGCTTTGAAGAACCGCGTCGCGTGTGGCGTATCTCCATGGAGCACTTCTACAACTCGGGTCCCCAGGCACAGCAGCGGGGATTCGAGAGCATGGGTCCTCAAGAGGCCGAAGTGCTTGCATGCGAGCGCATTGAGGCAGCGGCACCCGCGGCGCTGCCCGCGTCCGGACAAGACATGTGTCACAGCGGACAGCTCACACAAGAGGAGCGCCGTCAACGTCGTGAGCGGGCACGGGGCAAAGCCGCTCCCAAAGACCGTCGCACTTCCTCGGCCCCCGAGGGCGAAGTCGACATCCCACGAGCGACCGAGCAGGCGCTTCTCAACCCCACCGACACGGCGCCCGACAACGCCGACCCCGGTATGGGCTATATCTTTGAGCATACGCGCGGCCGCAAGTGCCTGGTCTTTGCCAACTCGCGCGAGGAGGCAGAGGCCGTGTGCTCCATGCTGCGTAGCTACTGCGAGAACCGGCACGAGCCCGACCGTTTCCTCATTCATCACGGCAATCTTTCGGCATCGTTGCGCGAGACGGCCGAGGAACTCATGCGCGATGAGGAGCAGGCACAGACAACCGTCACCACATC
>ERZ1027188.882-NODE-882-length-10596-cov-4.646049_pt1 | contig 10596 bp, 14 predicted proteins | sample MGYA00519273_ERZ1027188 | MGnify/ENA primary metagenome ERZ1027188 (study PRJEB26926, sample SAMN06164623) | human gut metagenome | biome: ENVO:00009003; feature: ENVO:2100002; material: ENVO:00002003 | host: Homo sapiens | place: USA | collected 2012 ... | reverse complement strand
ATTTTATATTTTTTTATAAATCCTGTTTAGACGGCTAATTTTGATTGACAATTTTTATTTATTGCGGTTAAAATAATATTGATGGAAAATTTGACGCACGAAAATAGTTATAGCAAACTTGCTGCTTTAATTAAAGTTATCGAAAACGATTATCGCATAATTAAGGAAAAATGGAAAAAGTCGGGTGGATATAAAAAAATCAATTTATCGAAAAAATTAGTAATAGATGTTATCGATTCATCACGAAGTCCAGAACTTTTATCGGTTATATATGATTATAGGGATTTTTTGTCAGAGACTACTGTATATTTGAGCGTTAAATTGGGTGAGCAAGGGTATGATTCGCGAGTAAAAAATCCGAATTCAATTCAGAGCAAGCTTGATGTGTATTGTCACCGAAAAGAGCGTGGAGAAATCGCGTTAAAAAAGTGTTTAAATGATCTTTACGGAATGAGATATATTATTCCGCAAGATGAAAACATTTCGTTGATTGAAATTTTTAAATATTTAAAAGAAAATTTTTCTTGTTATAAATGTACTGATGCGAATAAAGAAATCGGCTATCGTGCCGTACATTTATATTTTAGTGAAGATAACTTTGATTTTCCTTGGGAATTACAAATATGGGAAGCTGAGGACGCCACAAACAATATAAAGTTGCATAAAAAATATAAGCAAGCTTATACTGCGTGGGAAAAACAATCTAAAAAGGAGGGCTGATATGTTTAAACATTATATAATTTTAAGTAGTTCATATACACAAGGCGAAAGAATTGCTCTTGATTTTGTGAATATTGGTGCCGAACAGGGCGAAAAACTGGTGCAATTGATTCAAAACATCAGGTATGAATGCGGCGAGAACGTTTCGGCTTCCTTATATGTTGTAGAAACAGATGGAGCGGAATGGGAAAGCGTGGGAAGGAAAAACCCGTTTTTCAAGGATGTGTGCTTAATTGAAAGTGAACAAGAATTTATCGACTTGATTAAAGCGGATCGTGAATTAAACGGACTTGATGTAGCAAAGCTTATTTTATCCAATAGGGACATAAAGTGTACACATTTAAAATTGGAAAAATTGGTATACCTTTGTTATGCGGAATATTTGTGTGAAACGCAAGGTAAAGAGCAATTATTTAAAGATGAAATTTATGCTTATCAATACGGACCCGTGGTTAAAAGTGTATACAGTATATATAAAAAGTACGGAAGTGATGAAATAAGTCAAAGAGAAATACCGTCAAGAAATTATGTTTTATCTGCGCGTAGTCGGGTTTTGTTTTCTCGTGGTGGGCTGGAAAAGTTACAATCGATTACACGGACGTTGGAGAAATACGGCAAATTAACGGCTGGGCAACTTGTAGATATAACGCATCGTAAAGAAACGCCGTGGGCGCATTGCGATTCATCAAAAAACAACGAACATATTTCCGATGAATTGATATTACGGTTTCATTGTAAAGAAAATTGAGAATCTATTATTTTAACAAAATCGGCGCAGATAAGCTTGCGAAAGCAAGAAATCTGCGCCGATTTTGTATGTTATAGAATTAAAAATTATTTCAAGTTAAGAATTTACAAAATATTGTTTTCCGTTTACGGTAACGTTGTTGTCCGAAACGGCAGGATTGCCTTTTCCGCAGGCGCGAATTAAAATGTGGTGCGAATCGGCGTTCGCTTTCGGAATATTGCCGAACGATAAATTTTCTTCTTTGGCAACGGAAACAATCTCAAAGCCTTTGCACACGAAAAACGATGAAAATTGCCACAGTTTTTCAAATTTACCGTTGCTGTCGGCAATCAGGCAAACGTTCGAGTTTTTGTGATAAGCGGTAATGCGATAGTAGTGATTCATAGTAAAATCTCCTTGTAAAATTAAAAATTTATTTGTCGTATTTCATAAAGCGCGGATATTGCAGGAAAAAGGCTGGCGTTTTCCAAACCGACCACGTTTCTAAGGTAAGCGAGTTCCGGTGTCGGACAATCGCGGGAACGCCGGCAAGAGCCAACTGCAAGTACGTCATATGCACGCACCGTAAATCGATGTCGGAACAATCGATAAAGCAATGCCGGGCATAATTGATATTGTAAGTATTTTTCAAAACGTCAAGAGCGGCAATCGCCATTCCGCCTCCGCCGCAACACGGATCGCAGATAGAAATAATGCCGTCGTTTTCGGTTAAGGCAATCGCGTCTTTTTCGGCGAGCGTTATTTCTGTCATAAACTTTGAAATATGGTACGGAGTAAAAAATTGCCCCTTATTGTCGTTTCCCAAGTTGCACCGCATAAACAATTCGCCCAAATGATCGCCGAAGCGACCGTTATCGTAAACGCAGGACGAAAGCAGAGCAAATAGTTTAGCGAAAATGCCGGCAAGTGCTTGTCTTGCGGAAAGCGGGTAGGCGGACATAACTTGCTTGTAACGTTCTTCGCGTTTATCTTTTTGCATTAAATCTACGGTGTTAGCAATCGCAAGCGCACCGCATTCGAATAAGTCGGAAACGAATTTCGATTTATCCACGTTGCGGCTTTCGTTGTCGATATCCTTGATAATTTCGTCGAGCGAAGGAATCGGATACGGGCAAAGGTTTTGCGGTTGCCCGGGGCGTTTAACTGCCTTAAAAGTTGTTCGCAAGTCAGCTTCGGAATAAAAACAAGTGCCGAAATCGAAATCAAAAGTAAAAGGTTTCATAAATAAAAGATCTCCTGTAAAAAGCAAATCATGCGGCGGACCTTTGAATTTTGCGAAGTTTCTTATTCGCATAGGGCAGCCACGTGAGATTGACGAATTGTAAAACGCCGTCGTCGGGCGTAGAATCGTGATATGCGTAACATTGCAGTATTTTTCTTCGGCTCGGCGAATATTCAACGGTAACGAACGGTATGTCGGGTTGTTCTTTCGTGCGGATAAAGAAAATCAAAGATTCTTCCCGCGCGAATTTCTGATCGTAGCCCATCCGACCAACGCAATGATTGAGCAATTCACCTTCACGGATAAGTTCGGCAGGACTTTGCGCAATCACGGCGATATAAAGGGATTTGTTATCGTATTCAAGCCCCGAATACTTGTTTGCGACGGCGGCGAAAGTATCGTAAAAGGCTTTCCGTTCTTTTTCGTCTTGTACCGCTTTTGCGGTGGCGTATTCGTCAATGCGGATATCGTGCCAACGCTTGAAGTCGTGAGGATAACGATTCTTTTCAATCGTCATATCCAGATTCAGATAACAGCAAGCTTCGAAATAATCTTTGTAAGAGTAAACGGAAATTTGTTGTTTATTGAGATACAGAATCAATTTCTCTATGTCGTTTTTGAAAAAATCACGAAGTTCGCCGGTGTTTTCCGATTTCAGTAACTCCAGACGGCTTTTACGTAACATTTGCAGTTCGGGTAAGGCTCTGCCCGTTTTAAACGCGCGAAGGATCACGTCTACGTAATACTGTTTTTCCGTAAGTTTCGCGTGGTTTTTCATAAGCCATTTTGCAAATGTTTTGTTTTTGCCGATGGTTTTTAAAATCTGCGTTGAAAAGACGTAGCGATTAAGTCCCGCTTTCATAAGATATTCGATTTGCGGATATGTTTCATAAAAGCGTAAATATTTCAGTACGTTTACGCCGTTGTAAAGATTTACGGCAGAATATTTGTATTCGGGAAATTTATTTAAGTATTCCCGGTTTACGATAGTGGCTTGCGGATCGAAATATCTGTCGTAAGCAAAATCCCATGCGGTTCTTTCGTACCAACGCGGAAATTTTTGTGCGCCTTGTTCGTACCAGCCCACGAAATAGCCCCAGATATTATAAAAAACCATATCTTTCACGAAGCATAAATCGGAATGAATCCCGTGTACGGCGACTTGTTTATAAAGCCATTTTTTATACCGATATTTCACGGCGACGGTAATTTTTACGAGTTCGCCGTCGTTTTTTGTAAGGTAGGCATAGAAACGCGTCCGGTGGGGCAGCGTTACATTGTTTTGCTTGTCGGCTTTTTTGATGCGGGCGAGTATGTATTTGGGAATAGGTTTAATTTTTTCGATTTTCATAAGACTGTACCTCGGTTAAACTAAAATAAAGCAATCGCCGAGCAAATCGGCAAGCGCGCAAACGGCTTCGGGTTCAAATGCTTTGGCAAACGCCTTTTCTTCTTCGAGTAAGGTATTTTCTATGTCGGTTACGTTCGGTGCGGGTAAATCTTCTACGAGATGAGGCGGTTCGGTAATATCGCCGTCGAATTCTTTCATTTCTTCGTAGGAAAGGATTTCGCCCGTTTCTTCGTCTACTTCTTGCGGTTTCGGCTCGGGCAGAAGTTTTATTTCGTCAAGTCTTTCGCAAACGGCGATTTTATGCCCGTGTTCGATGATTTTCGATATGTAAATGTCGGCGGCGTGATAGGGGAAGCCTACCATAGGCACACGAGTGTCGAGTCCGCAATCGCGGCTTGTCAATGTCAAATCGAGTTCTTTTGCAACCGTAACCGCGTCGCTTCCGAGAATTTCGTAAAAATCGCCCAGACGGTAGGCGACGATACAATCGGGGTATTTCTCTTTGATTTTAAGATACTCTGCGTAAACGGGCGATACATTGCGCGGTTTTGGCGGCTCTGCAACTATTTCTTCGTTAGCCGTTTCTTCAAGAGCCTCTTGTAATTCTTCGGGCGTAGGCTCGTCAGACGGCGTTGGTTCGGAAACGGATTGTTCGGAGGAAAGCATATCGAATAAAGATTCCTGTTTGTTTTGCGGCGTTGAAACGGCAGGGGTAGTAGCGGAAGCAACGCTTGTTTTTGCTGTTTGTTTGGATACGTGCGCGGACTTTTTCTCGGGGATATATTCCGAGCCGTCGAGCGTGTACAACGTGCCTTCGATGGAATCTTCTTCGAAATAGTGAATCGCCCACCCGTACACCACGGAATCGTCTACGCACGCGGCGGTTTCGCCTTTCGCGGCAAGCTTTCTCGCTTCGCCGCAGGCGTATTTCATAAATCCCGATAAAGATTTTTTGTTTGTCAGCGGCTTTCCGTCTTTTTCGAACGGCGTGCCGTTGTTTATCTTTTCGGCGAGCGTTTCGCTCGCGTTGTCTTGTAAATATGCGAGTATCAATTCTTCCTGCTTATTTGTAGCGGTTAAATTTATTTTCATAGGTAGCATTCTCCTTAAAAAGGTAAATCGTTCAGAAGTTCGGCGGCAGTGCCTTCCAAGTCGAAAAGCGTTGTATAATTGTTAAATCCGCCGCGATAGTCCGTTTCGTTTTCAGCCGTGCGAATGAGTATGTGGTCATACCATTCGTTGGAAAAGTACCGAACGTCGGATATGGATATGTAAACGCATTTGTTTTCCGCACTTTTGATAAACGCCGAAAAGCAGTAATGATTTTTACCGACATTTACAAGTCGCCAGTTATTATTTTTGCAAATCGAGCGAAGATAGTTGATGTATTTTGTCTGAAAGGATTTGTAATCGTCGCCGGTGTAACAGCCCGACGAAAATTCGTAACCTATGTATTTTTTCAAGTCTTTAATCGTTGCCATTGCCGGTCTCCTTTATAACAGTGTAAATATCGTCGGCGTAATATTCGCAAACGAACCAATTAAAAAGAGCGTGACATTTCACGCCCTTGTAGTCCACAATGTAATCGTTATCGCCGACTTCTTCGAGTACGGTTATTTCAGCCATTTCGCCGTTAAGCGAATGTATGTGTGCCATTGCTTTATACATTTTGTTTTTCTCCTTATAATTGATCGTAGAATTTTTCAAGTATATCGTACCGAGATAAATTTTTAATTTTATCCCAATTTTCAACCATGAAATCTGCTAACGCACCGAGCGGTGTTTGGTTGGAATCTTTCAAATAACATTCACTTACGAGAAAAACGAAATCTTTTAGTTCGTCCGGGTGTGTTTTATCAAAGTCGTTATTGATAGCAGCACTGAAAATAAATGCCTCGTAACCGTATTCGAAATAGTAAGTATTGTTTTCGTATTCAATAGTAATTCTCATTGTTTTCACCTCACGCAACACGTTTAATTCCACCGCCGAAAGAGCGGATGCCGATAGTCCCGAATTCAGAACAAAAGTCATCATCAACGTTCCAGACGTAGGCAAAAGTGTAATACATATTGCCTTGCGAATACAGCATTTCGTCCCATTCTTCCTCGTAGTCGGATATGTAGAGAAAGTCGTAGCACTCGCCGAAATCCGTGTATTCGTGCGTAACGGCGTATACGAGAACGTTGTATTGTGTTTCAAATTCTTTAATTTTTGCCATCAATTCGGGCTCTTGATAAGCCCAGAAACCGCCGAACGCTTCAAAAAAGCATACTTGATTTTCTTCCTGAAATCCGCGGATATATGGCGCGTAAATATCTAATTTTTGCATAATTTGGATTGCTTTTTGTTTCTTTTGTTCGTTTTTAATATTCATAATGTTTTTCTCCTGTTAGTTATAAAATTTCTATAAGTCCGTCGCTGTATTCGTGTACGTAACAATCGCCGCAGGCTCTTCCGTATTTATCGAAGTCGATATAATCTTCTAAAAATTCGGGAATTTCATATCCGCAGTCATCGAGTCGTTCTCTGCCGTAATCATCCCAGTCATAGCCCGAGTACAGGTAAATATCGTCATTCCAGTTTTCGCCGCGTTCTTCTACTTTTCTTTCAAAATCGTCGAAATTGCGGATTTCGAGAAACGCGCAGAATACTTTGTATTTGTAATCGTTATCGAGAATGCCCGATTCTTTTAAGGTTTCAAACAGCGTTTCGGGGTTGGTATAATCCCAGTTGCAGCAACCGGAAGGGATACCTTCTATGTCCTGAATGAATAATTCTTCGTCGATGCCGTCGAGTTCGAAACCTTCTTTTTTCAGTTCGGCAACGATTTCTTCCCAGTCGTAAAATTCGGATAAATCGAGCCATTCCGAGCCTAACGCGCGCTCGTTACATTCGTTATAACTGCCCCAAGAGCCGATTACGATTTGAATGTTACCGTTCATTTTATTTGTCCTCCGCAAGTTTGTACCAGATTTTATACTCGACTTCGAGATCGAGCATATCGTATGCGCCGTCTTTTTCGCGGTACACGGGAACGTCGGTGAAATACATTGTAACGTAACCCTGAAACTCGTTCGGACGATCTTTCAAAGGTTTACAACGATTGACGACGTCATCGAACACGCGAATGTACGGCTTGTTGTTCTTTGAGATGCAAGGGCAGAGCAGACTGCCTTCGGCAAGATAACCGAAACCGGATAATTTTTTATCCGACTTGCTGCGAACGGACTGAATAGAGAAAACTACTTTTTTCATTTGGAAGTTACCTCCGAAAATAATTTTTTTTGCCTTTTCGGCAACAAAAAAACAGCACGGAGAAAACTGAGAATCCGAGATAATACAAATAGGGGAAGCGCGAAAGTCAACGAGGGAGCAAGAAATTATTGCATACAAGTTAAGCAAAATTGAGAAAAAGGGGAAAATAAAAAAAGCCGAAATTGAAGCAAATCAATTTCGACTCTCAAATTATATAAAAATTATAAGCAATAATTTTTGCCGTTGACTTTTGTTTTTCTCTGTGCTACACAAAACAAACCGAAAAGGCAAAAAATTTTTCGGAGAAACAGAAAAAATTTTCAGTTGAAAATCTCCGAGAAAAAAGATTTCACAAAAATTTCACAAATATTTATAATAAAAGAACGAGATATCTTCGAGTTGAAAGTATCTCGTAAATGTTGAAAGAGGAAAAATCGGGCAAAAAAGCCTGAAATACCGCTTAAACGTATGAAAAAACTATCCGAATCTCTTGATTTCCGTCAAAAAAGTTCGGATAGTCCCACTTTGGTGGAGATAACGAGATTCGAACTCGTGGCCTCCTCGTTGCGAACGAGGCGCTCTACCAACTGAGCCATATCCCCAAAGCACTCAATCATTATACCGTTTCTTGCGCTGTTTGTCAAATGTTTTTTCGTAGTCTTTTAAAGATTTTTCTTATTTTTTTGTTTTATAATTGTTGCGAAAGGCGGGGGTGAGAGAAAAAATAGATTTTTTCCTGATTTCAGTACGTAACCAAATTGACAAAATACAAAAAAATCGCTATAATGTTTGTGTCGCAAAGCAAAAACTAAAGGAAAATACGGTGCGCGGCGGAAATCTTGCGGCGGAAATCTTGCGGCGGAAAACTTATGGAATCTTCGATACAAAACAATATACGGAAAATCCGCGAGGAAATATCCGAAAATCCGTTCGGCGAACGCGTGCATATCGTCGCCGCCACAAAAACGCGTACGGCGGAAGAAATCAAAGAAGCGATGGCGGGCGGCATAGACGCCGTTGCCGAAAATAAAGCGCAGGAATTCCGCGATAAAAACGATATATTGCCTCCGTTCCCGCGCCATTTCATCGGCAGACTTCAGGAAAACAAGCTGAAATATATCGTAGGAAAAGTACAGCTGATTCAATCGTGCGATTCCGAAAAAATCGCGCGGGCAATTTCTGCGATGTCTTTAAAACGCGGCGTTGTTAGTAACGTTCTGCTCGAAGTGAATATCGGCGGAGAAGAAAGTAAAGGCGGCTTTTTATATGAGGATGCCGAAGCCGCGTATCGCTTCGTGCGCGCGCTTCAAAATATCAGACCGTGCGGTTTCATGGCAATGCTTCCCGCCGGAATCGGTGAAGAGGATGGCGGCGCCATGGTGAAAAAAATGCGCGCGCTGCTCGATAAAATGAAAGCGAACGACGCCGATATGTCTGTGCTTTCGATGGGCATGAGCGGCGATTATAAATTGTGCGTGCAAAACGGCAGCAATATGGTGCGGATCGGTACGGGCATCTTCGGCGCCGGAGAACAAAAATAAATAACATATAGCGCCGTACTGGCGAAAACGTAAACGCAAAGGAAAACAAATTGAGTAAATCGGGCGGCAAATCAACAAAAATCAAACGCGGCGGGGCGTATCTTACGTTCCTGCGCGTTTTTGCGTGCTTTACCGCGTTTTTAATGCTTGTGCTTATCGGCGTGGAGGCTTCCACGCTGATTTCCGACGCAACCTGGCGGCAGTGGACGCCCGATTACGATTTTGCCGATTTAACCGCCACGTTTGAAAAATCGCAGAGCGAGCTTACCGAAGAAGATTATGCGTTATTGTACGCGCAGACGGGCTTGACGAAAATCGGGGCGGACAGGCTTTGGAATAACGCCAGCGGGAAAAATCGGATCAGAACCATTCAGAAATGTTATATGGAAAAAGTGTCGGTGTATCGCGAACGTTTCGCCCCGTGGACGTGCTGGGAGAAGCTGGAAGCGGGAAAAAACGCGGCAATCGGCGCCGTGCGCGAGGGGGATATCATCGTAACTTCGGCAACGCACGTTCTCGGGTTCCGTTACGGGCATGCGGCGCTTGTGGTATCGGACGACGGACTGATTGTAGAAGCGAATACGCCGGGCACCACCAGTCATTTAACCGCCGTGAACGTATTCAACGATTATGCCACGTTTATGGTACTGCGCCCGAATCCCGAAAAAATATCGGATGAAACGCGCAAAGAAGTGGCGGAATATGCCAAAAAACAGCTGCTCGGGGTGCCGTATACGGTATTCGCGGGTATTTTCGGCAAGAAAAATCAACAGCCGTTAAAGGGAACGCAATGCGCGCACGTCGTGTGGTATGCGTATAAACAGTTCGGAATCGATCTCGATTCAAACGGCGGCTGCGTGGTAAAGCCCCGCGATATGGCAAACAGCGAATATATGCAAATCGTGCAGATTTACGGCTTCGATCCCGAAAAAGTGTGGACGTAATCGTTTTCCGCGGCGTTTTAAACAGAACAACGGACAAAACGGAGCAGACGGGATCATGGCGGAAAATTGCATCATAATAACGGGCGCGACGGGCTATCTCGGCAAGGCGTTCATAAACGAACTGATTTACAGTAAAGAACTAAAAAGCGGGCTCGAAAGCGGCGAAACGTCGCTGGTACTGACGGGCAGAAGCGAGGAAAAACTTGCCGCGTTGAAAAGCGGTATTCCGTTCCGCGCGGAAATATTTACGAAAGCAATGGATCTATCTTCGGAAGTAAGCCGCGGCGAATTTTTCGGAGCGCTTTCCGCGCGCGGCGAACGGGTGAAAATGCTCATCAACGTCGCGGGGGCGGATATCCAGAAACCTTTTGAAAATTACACGCAGGAAAAACTGCTTTTCCAGTGCCGCGCAAACTTCGAAGGTGCGGCGGCTATGTGCCTTTACGCAGTGCAGCACGCGGCGAAAAAGGCGAAAATCATCAATATTTCCAGCGTTTCCGGCATTTATCCCATGCCGTATTTCGCCGTTTATTCGGCAACGAAAGGCGCGCTTACTTCGTTTTCGCAGGCGCTTTCGCGCGAAGTAAAAAAACGCGGAATTACCGTAACCGTCATTCTTCCCGGCGCGATGCCAACGCGCGAGGACGTGCGCGAACAAATCCGGGGGCAGAAAGCATGGGGCAAACTTGCCGCAGAGCCTCCGTCGCTGGTGGCAAGAAAGAGTCTGCGCGCTGCGGAAAAGGGCAAACGAAAAGCGATTATCGGCTTCTGGAACAAGCTGATGAACGCCGCAACGACTGTCTCTTATACACAT
>ERZ1027188.877-NODE-877-length-10604-cov-4.701204_pt1 | contig 10604 bp, 8 predicted proteins | sample MGYA00519273_ERZ1027188 | MGnify/ENA primary metagenome ERZ1027188 (study PRJEB26926, sample SAMN06164623) | human gut metagenome | biome: ENVO:00009003; feature: ENVO:2100002; material: ENVO:00002003 | host: Homo sapiens | place: USA | collected 2012 ... | reverse complement strand
CGCCTATGTCGACGCGATCAACCGCGCGTGGATGGCTTACAAGAGCGTGGCGACGGGCGAAGCCCCGACCGACACGGCGTCCGGAGCGACGGCCGCCGCCGGACAAAACAACGAGCCTGCGGCTCAGGAAGGAGGTCAAAATGAATAAACTGCAAATTATATCGAGCGGCATCGTCAAGAACAACCCGACGTTCGTGCTGGTGCTGGGCATGTGCCCCACGCTGGGTACGACGACTTCGGCCGAAAACGGCATGGGCATGGGGCTGGCGACGATGGCCGTGCTGATCATGTCGAACCTTGTGATTTCGCTGATCAAGAACATCATTCCCGACAAGGTCCGCATCCCGGCGTTCATCGTCGTGATCGCCTCGTTCGTGACGATCATCCAGATGCTGATGCAGGCATACGTGCCGTCGCTCTATGCGTCGCTCGGCGTGTTCATCCCGCTTATCGTCGTGAACTGCATCATCCTCGGTCGTGCGGAGGCGTTCGCATCGAAGAACGGAGCGTTCGACTCGGCACTCGACGGTGTCGGCATCGGACTCGGATTCACGCTGTCGCTGACGGTCATCGGTGCCGTCCGCGAGATTCTGGGCAGCGGCTCGATTTTCGGGGTGTCGCTCGGCATCGGCGACTACATGCCGCTGGTATTCGTACTCGCACCGGGCGGATTCCTCGTACTGGGATTCCTTATGGTATTGTTTAACAAATTCGCAAAGAAATAGGCTATGGAGATTTCGTATTTCGCAATAATAATAGGTGCGATATTCGTGAACAACGTCGTTCTCGCACAGTTCCTCGGAATATGTCCGTTCCTCGGCGTGTCGTCTAAGGTCGAGACGTCGCTCGGCATGGGTGCAGCCGTTACGTTCGTGATGGCGTTGTCGTCGCTCGTCGTATGGCTTATCCAGACCTATATTCTCGCGCCGCTCGGCATCGAGTACATGCAGACCATCGTCTTCATCCTCGTCATCGCCGCTCTGGTGCAGATGGTCGAGATTATACTTAAAAAGGTGTCGCCGTCGCTCTATCAGGCACTCGGAATCTTCCTGCCGCTCATCACGACCAACTGCGCCGTACTCGGTGTGGCGATTCTGATGATTCAGAAGGAGTTCAACCTGTTGCAGAGCGTCGTTTACAGCACCTCGACCGCCATAGGATTCGCCCTCGCGCTGGTGATTTTCGCCGGACTGCGCGAGCGTCTGGAATTCGAGGAGGTGCCGAAGGCGTTCCGCGGAGTGCCTATCGCGCTGATTACGGCTTCGCTGCTGGCTATGGCGTTCATGGGATTCTCGGGAATGGTTTAGCAGCCACTCACGAAAAAACGACCTTAAAGTCTTTAAGGTCTTTAAGGACCTTAAAAAAATCAGGAGCAATAGTTTATTGCTCCTGATTTTTTACATACCGTCAACTCCTCATACCCCCGTCCATCGACACAAACCGATACAAAAAAGTCCCCCGCACAGGCGGGGGATTTAGGGGGTGGGTAACACGAAGATAAGAACTAACAAACGGTTGGGTTCTAGAAAACCGAGATTGACGGCATCCGGATAATCGGCGTCATAAAACATCAATCCCCCGCACAGGCGGGGGATTTAGGGGGTGGGTAACACGGAAAAAAGCAAAAGCCTGATTTTGCTTGTATTGAAGTTTAACTACCTTAAAAATTTTAAGGTAGTTAAACATCAGTACTTGAAACTGCTGCCGCCGATGAATTCGCGCAGAATCGACGTTGGCGGAATCTCGTCGGTCTTGATTGGAGTGAAGTTGTCGAGGAACTTCAACAGCCTCGCCGCCTCGCCGTATTCGGGTACGGTGTCGGGAATCTCGCGCAGAATCGGTTCGGCGACGGGGCGCAGCACCGAAATCTCGTAGAACAGCGACGAGTTGAACATCACGTCGGCATTCTCCTGATACGGGAATATGTGCTTCTCCTCGCCGCGGCGGACGCTGCCCCAGCGCGACAGCGTGGCGTAGGCGTCGTTGCCCCGTGTCGCATAGTCGCGGGTAAGGCGGCGCAGCAGGCGGTTGTCGGTAGTCGGGATGCGCGAAACGTTGTCCATCGCCACCGACGTGAAGCACGAGACGTAGATTTTGAACTTCGCGTTGTCGGGGATGCTCGGCGTCAGACGCGGGTTCAGACCGTGGATGCCCTCGATGATGAGTATCGAGCGGTCGTCCATCGTCAGCGGCGAATTGTGCCACTGGCGGGTGCCGGTTATGAAGTCGTAGCGCGGAATATCGACGCTCTCGCCCGCCGTCAGCCGTTGCAGATGGTCGTTGAGTTGGGCGAGGTCGATGGCTTCGAGCGCCTCGTAGTCGTATTCGCCGTTCTCGTCGAGCGGCGTGTCCTCGCGATTGACGAAATAGTCGTCGAGCGAAATCAGCACTGGGTGCAGTCCGAGTATGCGCAACTGGATGCCGAGACGTTTAGCCGTCGTGGTCTTGCCGCTCGACGAAGGACCGGAGATGAGAACCATTCTTACGCCGCGCGACGCGTTGGCTTCATTGACGGCGTCGGCGATTTGCGCCAACTGCTTCTCGTGGAACGCCTCGGCAATCTTGATGAGTTCGCTCGCATCGCCCTGAGCGACTTTGGCATTGACATGCCCGACGGTCGGAACACCCATGATGTCCACCCACGAGTGGTACTGGTGGAAGATGCCGAATAGTTTGTCGCGCTGCGGCGTCTTGCCGATTCGGTGGGGCGCGGTGCGCTCGGGCAGGGCGAGATAGAAGCCGTTATAGTAGGGTCGCACCTCGAATTCGTCGATATAGCCCGTCGACGGGGCGAGCGCGCCGAGGAAGTAGCCGACCATGTCGCCCAGCCGGTAGATGTTGCTGTACAGCCGCGGTCGCGAGCGCAGAAGCGCGATTTTGTCGTCGAAACCGAACCGCCCGAACTCGGCTATCGCCTCCTCGGTCGGCACCTTGCACCGTTCGATGCGCAGGTTCGCGGCGACGATTTCGCGTGCCTTCGATTCGATGCGCAGACAGTCGCTCTCGGTGAACTCGCCGATGCCGTCAATCTCGCAATAGAATCCGCTGCCTATCGAGTGGCGCACGTGGAATTTATGGTCGGGATAGAGCGACCATACGGCAGCCTGCATGATGAACGACACGGAGCGTTGGTAGACACGGTAGCCCTCGAAGCGGGTCGCGTCGATGAACCGTATCGAAATCGGAGTGTAGACCTTGTAGTTCAACTCCTTGATGCGGTTGTTCACATACGCGGCGAGGAACGGATATTCGTTGTCCACGTCGAGACGGTCGCGGATGTCGAGCAGGGAGGTTCCCATTTCGACTTCGATTTGCGAAGAGGTGTTTTCGCAATATACCTTGATGATGTCGTTCATTGCAGATGATTTTTCGTTTCCCAAAATTAACGGTTTTAATTCGATTTTCAAAAGACGTACCCGCCGTTCGTGCCTTCGGCGACATTTCGTGCGCTGCATCGGCGGTCATTATGATGCAAAACGGCGCAATCGGGCGAAATATTTGCCGGCGACGAATGTTTTTTCTAACTTTGGACGCTAATACTCATGAACCGATGAACAGAAAATATTCTATTACGCTGTTGCTCGCGGTACTGGCACTTGCGGGCATACTCTTTTATCGCACGACGCTCCGCGAGCGCGAGGTGGTGATACTGTCGACCAACGACATTCACGCCAACATAACCAATTTCGCACGGCTTGCCGAAGCCGTTGAGCAGTGCCGCGACACCGTCGCCACGGTGCTTGTCGATGCGGGCGACCGCTGGACGGGCAATGCGTTCGTCGATTTGGCTGATGGGCGGCGTCCGATTTACGACCTGATGAACGAACTCGGCTACGATGCCGCGACGCTCGGCAACCACGAGTTCGACCGCGGGACGGCTTTCCTGCGCGATGCCGTGGAGTATGCCGACTTCGACATCGTGTGCGCCAACGTGAAGAATGTGAGTGCCGATTTCATGGACATGCGCCCGAGTGTAACGATAAAGACCGACGACGGCGTGCGTATCCGCTTCGTCGGCGTGGTAACCAATTACGATAACGGGCATCCCGACGGCAATAACGAGATTTTCGAGGGTCTCGAATTTCCCGACCCGATGGAGGCTGCCTGCGCAGCCGCTGCGGACAGGGACGGCAGCGAGGTTCTCGTACTGCTGTCGCACATGGCGCGAGACAAGGATTTCGAGTTTGCCGAGCGGTGCGACCGCTACGACGTGATTATCGGCGGACACTCCCACGACGTGGTCGATACGCTCGTGAACCGCACCGTGATAGGGCAGACGGGCAACAAGTTGCGGATGGTCGGTGCGACCCGCATCCGGCTGAAAGGCAACAGAATAAAGAGCATCGATTACGAAAACATTCCGCTCGACCGTTACGGCGAGGATGACGACTTCGCGGAGCGTGTGGCAGAGATTCAGAGCAATCCCGATTTGCTGAAAAACGTAGGTACGCTCGGTGTCGCGCTCGACAGAGTAGGACTTGCCGATATGGAGACTACGCTCGTCGCCCGAGCGATGGATGCCGACATCGGATTCTACCACTACGGCGGCATCCGTCTTGCCGAACTGCCTGCGGGCGGAGTGTCGATGGCGACGCTGTTCGACCTCGAACCGTTCTTCTCGCAGATTTATACGATGACGATGACGCCGCAGCAGATGCGCGACATGATTATCACGAAATACAACGATACGGGCAACGCCAAGGAGTCGCACCGCATAGATTTGTTCAGCACGACGCCATATACGATAGTCCTCGACGAGCGCGGCGAGGCGACTGACGTTCTGTTCCCGAAACTGCGCGAGGGCAAGGCTTACAAGGTCGCCATGGCGGACTATATCGCCAAGAAATACGATTATGAAGCCTCCGATGTCGAGCGGCACTCCGAGAAGGTACTCGATGTCGTGGCGGAGCATTTCCGCGACTATTCGCCGGTCGTATTCTCCAATGTCCCGAAGCAGAAGACCGTCAGGCGATAGCAGGGGGTGTTGAGTAAACCGAGCCGACTTTGAAAAGCCGGCTCGGTTCGTTGAGGTCGTTTTTGGGGCTGCCTGTTATTCCTTTACGCACCTTACGACTCCTGCCGAGGCGGGATACCATAACATTTCGCCGAGCATCGACGATGCCAGCACCTCGCAATAGTTGGTCGAGGGCTTGCTCGTCAGATAGTAGGTGCTGTAACCCGAATAGCGCACTCTGCCGCCGCTGCCCGACGAACCCCAGCCGTCGCGGCATCCTGCCGGCGGATAGTACGCGCCGTTGCAGACGAAGCCGTTGAGCGAGCCGGTAGGTGCGGAGTGGTCGCGCAGTCCGACCCAGGTGTTTGCCGCGCAGTCGGGTACTTTGTAGCCCGCAGGACACGGGTCGTAGACCGTCTTGCGGTTGGTCGTCGTGCCGTGTTCGTAGCCCCACAGAGTGGCGAACTTGATGTAGTAGGAGTTGAACCACGTTCCCGCGCCGCTTTGCAGGTGCGCCGTATCCTCGCCCGACGGGTCGCCGTCGTGGAAGTTCGACGAATAGTATATCATCGTCGTCGGATGCGCCGTGGCGTATTCTACGCTCTGTCCCGTAGGGATGCGGGCGTCGTCGTTGCCGATGACGCGGAACGAATATGCCGCCGACCTCGTCGGATTCGTTACCCATGCGACCTCGCCGAATGCGGTGTCCTCGCGGTAGCCGCTGACGGTTTCGCCCGCTTCGCCGTTGCCGACGAACGGGTCTTTGCGCCCCCACTGGTAGTAGAGCCCGTAGGATTCGGGGTCGTCGGGAGTGCTGCACAGCGCGCCGAGATTCATGTTCATCAGCGCGTTCGAGCCGCCTGCGTAGTGGTGCGATGCGCGCGGGTCTTCGCGCGGAATCCAGATATGCCAACTCCATAACACTTTGTTCGCGTCGTCGAACAGTGCCACGAGCGCGTTGCCGCCACGTTTCACTGCCGCTTCATCGACACTGAATGCTATGCAGGCATCGGCGGGCGTTCCCCACAATGCCGTGCCGTCGGGACGCGCCGCGCGGAAGCAGTAGTTGCCAGCCTCGGTAACTATGTAGCAGTTGGCGCAGCCTCCGTCGCTCAGATTCCTGCCCGATGCGCCCGTCTGCAATGCGACGTTGCGAATCGTGTTGTCCGACGTCTGCCACAGCCAGTCGGCGGTCGAACGCAGCGCGATTTCGTACTCGGCGGCGAACTTCTCCTGAGGATGATTGTATATCGTGCTGCGGCGCAGCGTCTTGCCCGTAAGAATGCCGTTGGAGCGAACCATCGCGCCAGCCGACGTCTCGAACTCGGCGGAATAGCCGTAGGCATAGGTCTGCGGCGGCACGGCGACATAGAAACTCTTCGGTTCGGACGTCAGTACGGTGTTGCAGTCGAGCGTAACGGTCGTTGCGTCGAAAGGCGCGCTGTAAAATCCGCCCGCATTGAACCGCATCGTCGGGTCGGCTGCTCCGCCGTCGGTGAGTTCGACGTAGAACTGTCCCGCCATAGGCTCCTCGTTGTTGCCGAAGACGTTGATGCGGTGCAGGGTTTCGCCGTTGCCCGTGAGCGTGAATTTCAGAATCGCGAACAGGTTCTTGAACGCGAACGATGCCGTTTCGTCGTACATCATTCCTGTTTTCGCCGTTGCGACCATGAAACCGCAGTTGCGGCAGTCGAATCCCTCGCCCGTGCGGTGCTGTACCGACGGAGCGTTGAGAATCATCGTGCGGTCGCTGTCGTAGTAGAACTCGGCGCGTCCGTCGTAGGGATAGTAGGCGAAGTATATGTCGCTGCTCATCACGTCCTGATGCAGCCAGCCGCTGAACCGTCCGACGGTCGAGCCGCCGCGCTCGATGCGCAGCCGGTTGTTGTGGGCGTCGATTTTGTCGCTCATTGTGAATACGCCTATCGCATCGCCGTCCTCCCAGACGACCTGAGCCGCGCTCTCGCCCTCGTCGAGCGTCGTGCGCACGCAGTCGGTGGTCGCCGTTACGGTTATGCTGCGCGACTGCTGCGGCTGTATCGGCAGCGTGTCGTCCTTCGCGCAGCCGGCGAGAAGCAGTGCTGTCGCGGCGAAAGGTAGGTATCGTGTCATTGTCGTTTTTTTGCGGAAGACCAGAGAGGGGCTTCTGGGAGAATTGGGAGAACTGGGACATTAAAGTCTCAGAAATCCCAGAGGTCTCAGATGTCCCAGAAATTTCATAAATCCCTTGCCCCGGGTCTTCCCGGTTTACTTTATCTTCTCGCAGCGGATAGGGTAACCGTTTGCAATATTTGCAGACGTGTTGAATTTAGGATTTACCAAATTGGAGAGGAATCCTTTATCCGTTGTTTTCGTGTATGTAATTTGCAAAACTTGCGCTTTCGGAATACCGGATACTTCCGCCATTCTGGACGACGGCACGAAGAACCATTGTCCGAGATTCTTGATACAGCCCTTGTTATAATCGCGGTAACCTGCCAACGGATATGTTACTCCGCTTGCATTGTCTGTCGCACCGAGTTCGGTAAACGTGAAATTGGCTTTTGCGTATCCTGCCCAAGTAACGTTGGCGTCTTCCGGAATCCTGTATCCTGCCGGACACGGGTCGTAGGCACTCTTCGTGTTGCTTACACCTCCCCAAAGGTCGGAGAATCCGTTATAGTCGCTTGTGAACCAAGAGTTTGTCCCTCCACCGTTTATGGCGGCATTGGATATAATGAACGTCATTGGATTTGCGATTGAGAATGCGACGCAGTCTGCCATGGTTGCAGATGTCTGTTCGGTAGCGAACGATACAGCGTTTCCGACGTATGATGCTGTCAGTGTGCCGAATGCCTTGGTCTCCGCAACTGCAGGGTCTGTCGCTTTGCCGATGAACAATCCGACCGAATTAGCGCCGATGAACGGGTCCTTGCGGCCCCACTGGTAGTAGAGTCCGTAGGAAGCCACATCTCCGATTTCGGTCGATGTCGCGCCGAGGTTGCGGTCCATGACGGTGTGTCCCGCTGCCGCTGCTCCCGTGCCGACTTCGTCGGTAGCCCAGATATGCCAACTCCATGCGATGCGGTCGTTCACTTTCAGTGCGATGACGGCATTGCCCTTGGCTCCCGAAGCCTTGAACGAGATGTACTTGTCTTTCAGCGCGTCGGTAACCGCTTCGCCGTTGCCCTTGGCGATTTTGAACTTGTAGGTGCCTGCCGCGTTGACCATGTAGCAGTTCGCCGCGTCGCCGAGGTCGGTCGCGCCGGCTGCTTCGTCGAGCGTTACGTCCGAAATAAGGTCGGCAGAGGTCTGCCACAGCCACTCCGCCGAAGCGTCGCCGCCGGTAGATTGGCTGACGAAATCAACGGTCGGAAGCGTGTAGACGGTCGAACGGCGGATAGTCTTCGCCGCGCCGTTGCCGACGGTCTTCGCGAGTTTCTCGCCGTCCTGCGCCTCGAACTCTACGGTATAGCCCTTGGCATATTCGCCGGCAGGAACGATAAGACGGAATGTCTGCGGTTCGGCAGTGAGTTGCACTCCGCATGCGAGGGCAATCTCCTTCGCGCCGTCGGCGACGAATTGTGTCTTCGTGATGTCGTCGGCTGCGAAATCGACCGTGAACTGTCCTGCAACCGTTTCGCCGTCGTTGCCGCGGAATACGATGCGGTCGAGTTTCTTGTCGCCCGTGAGCGAGAGTTTCAGTATCGCGTGTACGTTCTTGAACTCGAACGAAAGGTTCTTGTACGATGCGTTTTCGTGCTTTGCGACCATTGCGCCGTTAGCCGCGAAATTCGCTGCGAAGTCGGCTACCTGCGCTTCGGCGAGTTTCAGCGTATATGCCGTCTTGCCATGCGAATATGGCTGCATGCTCACCATGCTGTACGGATAGATTGCGTAGTAGTCGTCGGTCTCGACCATGTTTATGAGCGAGGTCTCGCTCGCATCCGAGAAGAAGTCGGCTTCCGTCTTGCCGGCGAACTCCGATTTGATGCCGAACAGTTCGGGCAGTGCGTAGCCTATCTGTCCTTCGGTGGCTTCGATGTCGGCGAGGCGGTTCTCGAACGCCTGTTTCATCACCACTCCGATGAAGTCGTTCGTCTGCCATGCCACCTGTGCCGACTCCGCGCCTTCGATGAGTTCGGTGCGCGAGACGTTTTCGATGACGGCGTGCGCCTTCAAGCCGTTTTTGTCCGAACCGGCGATTGCGGTCGCGTCGGTGTCCTGCTTGCTGCAACCTGCGGAAAGTATCGTCGCTGCGATTGCGACTGTCGAAAATAGTCTTTTCATCTCTGTGTCCTCCCGTAGTTTAGTCCCAGTTTTCGTTTTCGTAACCGTAGTTCTCGTTGCCCGTCGAGCCGGAGAATGCCGACGTGGCGAATCCGTGTTCCAGAGAGACGTGAAGTTCTCTGACTGCCGGTGCATGATATGCAGCACCCGTGATTGTCGTTTTCATTGCAATAAATGGTTTTATGTTAAAGTGTATTTTCGCACTCCGCCGGACTGCGGCTGCGCGAACGGGAGGGGGTATGACAATCCGAAACGGATTCGGAATGACGCGGTGCGGAATCGGTTCGTCCCGAAACGCAGGTCGCGGCAGAGTCAGATTATCCTGTCCTTCGCAGGTCGCAATCTTTCGTCGTCGGCAGGTCTTCTGACTCGTTCCGATTCCGACGCCTTCCCGACCGCACGCGGCGGCAGTGGCATATATGGTCGAAATCGTGTTCCGCACTCGGCGGAGTCGAACATCACAGCAGCGGGACTGTCCGGGATTCTCACCCGATTCCCTTTTGATTCGCAGCCGCCGCAATCATGCGGCGGTATCCGAAACCGACATCCGCAAAGGTACGAAAAATATGGATACGGCGGTTCGCACGAGCCGAAAATATTGCCGGAATATTGGAAACGAGGGAACTAATAGGCAATATAGACACTATAAGTAGTATAGGAAATCCTATATTACCCATATCACTTATAATACCTATATATATTATGCCCCTTCTTACCTGACTATATCCGATATCCGCACGTTCAGCGCGTTGCAGATAAGGCATATCGTTTTCAGCGTAAGATTCGTCCGTCCCGCCTCGATGCGGCTGAGGTTCGAACGCTCGATATCGCATCGGTACGCCACCTCCTGCACGGTCAGCCCTTTGCTGCGCCTTATATCTTTGATTCGTTTCGCAATGTTGTTGATCTCAATTTGATAATCTATCATTTGTCCAAAAAAAATGTAAAAAGATTTTGTAATGCAAAGTTTTGTTTATATATTTGCACCATGCGTATCATATATGATACACTAAAAGGGCGCAGGAGAACGGTCTGGATACGGTAGAACGGCTGTTTTACAAGTGTGTGTTCATGGTTTGCTCATGTGTCGGCAAAAGGAAAATAAGACTTTATATATATTTAATAGTATGAATGCTAAACGTTTGATTTCTACCCTCGTGGCGACTGTATTGTTCGTCGGGGTCGTCGGTGCTCATCAGAGCAAAACCGACAAGAGCGTCGAATTCCGACCTCACTGGTATCTCCAATTGCAGGGAGGTGCCGCATATACGCTCGGCGAGTCCAACTTCGGCGACCTCGTATCGCCTGCCGCTTTCCTTTCTGCGGGTTATAAGCTGTCTCTTATACACATCTCCGAGCCCACGAGACGCGTAGTAATCTC
>ERZ1027188.876-NODE-876-length-10605-cov-4.826161_pt1 | contig 10605 bp, 8 predicted proteins | sample MGYA00519273_ERZ1027188 | MGnify/ENA primary metagenome ERZ1027188 (study PRJEB26926, sample SAMN06164623) | human gut metagenome | biome: ENVO:00009003; feature: ENVO:2100002; material: ENVO:00002003 | host: Homo sapiens | place: USA | collected 2012 ... | reverse complement strand
TATAAGAGACAGCTTTATTATTCTATGGCCACATGATGCCCATGCGCCCAATCACGCTGTCGACGGCATCCCCGTTGCGACAAGAAAGTGCGTAGTAAAAGTACGAGTTTAATATATTAATATAGTGTACAAGTGCGCACCTAACTGCGTTATTTTCCCCTTTCCATAAAAGGAAACACCGCAAGATGAATCTTATGTATCATCTTGCGGTGTTCCTGTTATGAAACTAAGTTAATGAGTGTTTCAAACAAATAGCTGTAAAAAAGCACACAGTTCCCCCATATAAGTGTGGTCCAAAGACTTTTTATCCGCATTATTGAAGAACAGCTTACCTCATACTTTCATTTGCTGAATTGCTTTTGCGGCAAGTTGTAAAAAACTCGGCCATCGAGATTCCAAGCACCCTGCAAATTTGCTCAATGGTATCTACAGAAAGCTGGCTGCCTCTGCAGCGAGAGACGCGAAGCGTCGTGTAGGGGATGTTTCCGCTTTGACATAGCTGATATAATGTCATGTTTCTCTCATGTAATAATTCATCCAATCGTGCGTGCGTATTCAATGCTCTTTCACTCCTATCAAAAAAAGCAGGATAAACTTTTGATGATAGTATCATATCACAAACGTTGTCCAATAAACAGGACTTATAAGACTCGCCCCACAATTCGGAACTCCAGCTCCGGTGACGCTGGCTTCGGTGCATATGCTTTATTATAAGACACCATAACCGGCTGCATCCGCCGCACGCCGTCACTGCCAAGGCAGGTTTCCAGATCATCCGGCTCTTGTTCGGCGTATGCCTTGATATAGCCTTGTCCATCGTAAATCATGACGCCAACTTCGCCGGTTCGGAGTGTCTCACATTGCTGCACCCACACAATCTGACCGTCATGATAGACAGGCTCCATGCTGTCGCCAGACACCCGAACGCCAAATTCCGCACCATCTGGGATGCTGCTCTCCGGAAAGCTGACCATTTCGAAGTTTCCCTCGTCCAGAAACGCGCCTGTACCAGCGGATACCGGCAGGTCACTGACCGGCATGTCCAGATAGCGGATCTCCAGCACTGGCGGTACCTCCCGATACTTCCCGGATGCAATCAGATCCTCCCGATACTCTTTCACTTTTCGACGCCCCTCTGCGTTCAGCAGGGGGCGTTTTGTATTGCTCACAAAATAATCAAAGCCATCCTCCAGATGCAGCGCAGCACAGACGGCCAGAAGCTGATACGCACTTGGAATCGATATGCCCTTTTCCCACTTGTTCACCGCAACGCGCCCAATGTCCACGCCATATCCCATTAAGATCTGACTGAGCTGCTCCAAGCTCAATTTCATGCTTTTTCGCGCAGCACGAATCTGGTTGCCAATATAATTGCACTCACGGTCTTTTGCCGCATTGTAGTCCAGCAGATTTGCCTGATACGCAGCCAAGTGTTTCATTCCTGTTGTCATGATGTATTCCTCCAATTTGGGATGTTCTCATTATAGCCGTCGCAGGTATGCTTGTCAATGAAATGTTCTCGTGTGTTTACAAATGCGTCATTGACGGTTCTTTATAGCGTCTATATAATAAAACCATCGTCAATCCCATAACCTCTGGAACACGCGCCTCCACTCCTTGGGCGTGTCTGTCGAAGCCTCTCCAGACAGTTCTGTTCCGATCAGGGATTGTCAGCATACAGAATCGAAGTCAAACATGGAATCAGGAAAGAGAGGTACGCATGAAACAAGCAGTAAATTGTGCAGTGAAAGCAGATCGGGCGATCAGATGCCCGATTTGCCAAAGAGGACGGCTTCTCAACGCCGCCGAACATACAGACCTTCGCAGTCTGCGCCTGTTCCGACCGGAGCAGGCAGACCGTGCGCAATGGTTCTCCAAATGCCCGAAGTGCGGGCAGCAAATCGGGATTGCAATATGCCCGGTTGAAGTAATTATCTAAACCGTAATTCAAAATCCAAATACTATGATACCAGTCAAGCGCACCAACCGCCCACCTTAGAATGTGGGAACGCCGCGTTCGGAGCCTTACGGTAAGCTGTTCAGCTTTCCGTAGGGCTCTTTTTTGCGTTTATGCCCCTTTCGCTGAATAGCGGAAAGGGCATACATGCGCAGATGGTCTGAGAGCACAGCGAAATATCCGTAACTCCATCTCGAAATTTTTCAAAATTTTGAGATTGGAGCTTACGAATGTACAACTGGAAAGATACGCGGAATTACAGACGCTTCCGCGACGAAAACGGCAATGTCATTGCCAACATCATTTACGTTGACGGCGAGGAAGTCGCCGTTTCAGATGAAGTTTATGAAGCCTACGCAAGCATGGATCGCCGGGAGCGGTATCTAACGGATGAATCAGATACCCCGCAGGATCTCTCCTTTGAACGATGTGTGGAAGATCACGTCCCTTTTGAACTGTTGTATGAAAACGGCCGCGGCAGTTTGGAAGAAGATCTGGAGAGGAAAGAAATGCTTTGTATTCTTCACAAAGCGCTTCAATCGATCCCCGCAGAGGAACAGGAATTCATCCGTGAACTGTTCTTCCTGCATCGTACAACACGAGAACTTGCGCAGAAATATGGTGTTTCACAGCCAGCCATTGTCAAGCGCAAGCAGCGTGTGCTATCGACTTTGAAAAAATATTTTGAAAATTTCTGATTTCGTGGTTATCAAGGGGTCGTTTTTTCGGGAGGGATAGTGAGGGGATTCGAAACGCCTCTCACTGGACCTTGAAAAGTGAATACCAGCAACGCGGATCACACCGCAGGTTGGGAAACGCGCACGGCGCGCGCGACGACCCGGAAGCAGCGAGCTTCCGGCGAGCGAGAAACGCGCCGTGGGCAGCCTTGGCAGGCTGCATCATGCCGCCCAACCTGCTTGGACACACAACGTCCGGCCTGCACGTAAGACAGGCTGCCATGCGCTGGGGTTGAAAGCAGTCGAGACCCCAGTCACAGGCTGTGAGAGCTGCCAGGCTCTGTCTGCGCTGTTCCCCATCGCCGGGGTGCGAGCTGCAAATACGGCGGAACAAACTTTTCAAGATAGGATGAAAAATCATGATCAACGAACTTACCAGAAAAAACGCACATACCGAACTCGACCACATCTTCAAAACCATTCTACCTGCGCACGGCATGACAGAGCGGCCGGAGCAGATCCGTCTCAGCCACACCATGCTGGACGCCATGTTTGAAAACCGCATCGCACTGAGCGACGCCGGGACCGGTATTGGAAAGACCTATGCGTACTTAACCGCTGCCATCGTGTACAGCCACAGCCGGGTGGTAGACGGGCTGCCGTTCCAGCCGGTCATCATTGCAACCTCCAGTATCGCGCTCCAGAACGCCATTGTGCGGGAGTATCTGCCGTTCCTGTCGGATGCGCTGTCGGACGATCCGCATATCACAACACCCATTCTTGCCGCCTTGCGCAAGGGCAAGAGTCATTATGTCTGTGACGAGCGGCTGCGTCAGCACCTGCAGCAGCGTCCGGCAAACAAAAATCCAACGCAGAAGCATGAACTGTGTTCGCTGTACGGGATCTTTGATCTGGATGAAACACAGAAACTCAGCAGCTTTGACCGTGAGCGCGTCTGCGTTCCGCAGTTTTGTGACTGCAAACACCCGGACTGCCGCTATCGCCGGCACCTGACCGAGTGCGGGCAAAAACGGTATTTGTTCCAGATCTGCAACCAGAACCTCTGGCTGGCAGACTGTATGCACCGGGAAAACGGCTTGAGGCCCATCCTCCCGGATGCCTGCACGGTCATTGTGGACGAGGCGCATAAGCTGCCGGAAACAGCGCGGGAAATGTTCGGCACAACCTTGACAGCCGGAGAGATCCGCGGCGCAGTTGTTCGGCTGAAGCAGGACGGATACGCGCTGGCAGCAGACCGGCTGTTTTCGGCTTCTTCTATGCTTCTGCAAAAGATGGCAGAGCTGTCGCCGGAGTACCCTTTTGAGCTGCTCCATGATGATCTCAGCAGAGTCCTCTCTACGCTGTTTTTGATCGGCAGAAAGCTGTCTGCCTTTCTGGAACCTGCCACAAAGCGGGCACTGGAGCAGCTCACCGATAAAGTCGTGCTGTTTCTTCGCCCCAAGACAGACGCCATCCGCTACACCGCAGAGGATGACGACGGCAAGCTCATGCTGTGCAGCGTCCCGGCAGACATCACATCCAGAATGCAGAACACGGTCTGGAGCAAACAGATCCCGCTCCTGCTCACCTCCGGAACGCTTGCCATTGGCAGCAGCTTTCGCCGGTTTCAGGACGAATGCGGGCTATGCTGGAATCCGCGAGTTATGGAATCCGTTGCTGTCTCGCCGTTCAATTATGCAGACAACTGCCGGTTGTTCTTTCCCCGATATTCCGTGCGTCTCAGCTCCGAGCGGTATTACGATGAGATCGCAGCAGAAATTTTGCGGCTTCTATATACAGCAAATGGTCATGCGCTTGTGCTCTTTACCTCATACGCAGATTTATCCGCTGTCAACGAGCGGCTGGCTACAGCAAGAGTCCCCATTTTCTCACTGCGCAGGAACCACCCGCAGATCCTGCGGCAATTCAAGAGCACCCCCGGAGCCGTCCTCTTGGCAACCGGCGCTGCGTGGGAAGGCATGGACTTCCCCGGCGACTGCGTGTCGCTGCTCATCATTCCACGCCTGCCGTTTGCATTCCCGGACGCCATCCACGAGCATGAAAAGAAAAACTATCCTGCTCTGCATGATTTCATTCGGAGCGTCATCGTGCCGGAAATGCAGATCAAGCTCAAGCAGGGCTTTGGGCGCGCCATCCGCACGGAGACAGACACCTGCGTGGTTGCCATCTTGGATGAGCGTTGCAGCGCCAGAGGCCGCTACCGGCAGGATGTTTTGGATGCGCTGCCGGAAATGCCGATCTTGACAGAGGTATCCGATATTCGCCGGTTCCTCTACACCGTCAAGCCGCGGAGCTATTTTGAAGCGGCGGCATAATCAAATTCGTAAAAACAAAAAGGAGATCAACCATGTATAAACGGAAAACAAAGCTCAGCCCCATTCACATCAGCCTCATTGCGCTGGCCATCCTGGTGGTCATTGCCGTGATTGTCACCTTCGCCGTCAAAAAGGATGAACCGAAGGAGCCTACTACGCAGAGCGGCATTGTCTACGATGACTCCGCCGTCGAAGGCGGCTGGGAGACGCTCTCGCAGGAGGAAATCGAGCAGCGCCTCAACGACAAGGTGCAGGCGGGCATGATCAACATCAGCTGCAACACCGCGCCGTATTTTAAGGACGGCAAGAGTGAAGGCAACGTCATGCTGGTCAATGAGCTGAACAATCTCTACCCGCAAAAGGTAGAATTTTATCGCAATGACACGGGTGAAAAGATCTACGAGTCCAAAGCCATTGCGGTCGGCAGCAAAATCGAGCATGCAGCGCTCGACGTCGAACTGCCTGCGGGCGAGTACGAATGTACTGCCTACTTTTCCAACTTAGATCCTGACTCTGGCGCAACGCTTGGTGTTGCCGGGGCCATCATCCATATTACCATCCAAAACTAACAAAACGAAAAAGGAGAACTCACTATGAAGAACATGAAGAAACTCGTATCCCTGCTCCTCGCCGTCTGCCTTATGGCAAGTCTCGCCATTGGCGCATCCGCTGCCGAACCCACTACCGTGGATGTCTCCGGCGGTACCGGTACCTCCAGCGTCAGCCTGTCTTCCACCTCGGATGGCACCCTTGACGGTGATCCCGCTGCCACAAAGATGAATGTTGTGATCCCGACCATCCTCCCCATCGCAGTTGGTACGGACGGCACGGTCACGACGGCCACGGATATCCGCATCACCAACAATTCCTTTGGCGCGGTCAAGGTTGACAACGTCAAGGTCGAAGCCGGTACCGGCTGGAAGCTGACCGCGTTCGGCAGCAAGGACAGCCTTGCCAAGGTCAAGGTGGACAGCAACATGATCGGCTTCAAGCTCGCGCTTGGCGGCGGCGCGGAGCAGCTCACCAATGCCGAGAATGCGGCTTCCCAGACCCTCATCGACGGTGCCATCGAAGGCTGCTATATGTCCGGCAACGGCGACCAGAGCGCAAACTCCATCGGCATCGCGTATGACGCCATCGTCAGCCCGGTCTCCGAAGCTGTCGTCAACGCTTCCGTCGCGTCCGTTCTGTTCGTGATCTGCTGGGATGCGGTTTAATCCGCACCCATCCATCGCCGGGGGAACCTGCTTCCCCCGGCAGCTTTTATCATAGGAGGGATTCACTTTGAAAACAAAACGAATTCTTGCGCTGTTTCTGGCTGTCGTGACCTGCCTGTCTCTTGCCGTTTCCGCATCCGCGGCAAGCATTTCAGATTTCAAGGATGTGGACACAAAAGCATGGTACGCGGAAGCGGTAACCGCCGCTGTGGATAATGGGCTTTTGTACGGTAAGTCCAAGACGCAGCTTGACCCCAACGGTCTGCTGACCCGTGCAGAAATGGCGGCTATTACAAACCGTTCCTTTGGCTGTTACAAAACAGCGGACATTTCTGCGTACAAGGACGTTGCAAAATCCAAGTGGTACTACAAAGATGTAGCACTCGCCGTCCAGATGGGGACGTATAACGGTGTCTCCTCCACCAGCATGCAGCCGGATCGGGCAATCACTCGTCAGGAGGCCATTGCAGTTGTGGCAAGAGCCTTGCAACTCAATCTGGACGATTACGCCAAGACGGATCTGTCCAAGTTTGCGGATGCCAAGGAAGTGTCCGGATGGGCGCTGCCGTACATGAAAGCAATGGTCGCAGCCGGTTATGTGCATGGCCGCACGCAGGGACTTGTCCCGCAGGCCAACATCACGAGAGCGGAGTTCGCGCAGCTCTATTTCAACATCATTCAGTCCTATATCGCCAAGAGCGGCAGCTATGCGAAGGACTACAAGGGCAATCTGCTTGTCCGCACCAAGGACGTTGAACTGAAGGACATGTCCATTGACGGCGATCTCATCATCGGCTGCGGCGCTGCGGATGGTAAGATCACGCTGTCCAACGTAAAAATCTCCGGCCGCCTTGTCGTGTGGGGCGGCGGCACAGCGGCGGTCTATTGTAACGACGGCACAACGGCAGCCGAAGTCATCGCCTGCCGTGTGGACGGCCCGGTCAAGATCATCTTTGACCGCGAATCGACGCTGCTGGTCTATGACAAAATCAAAACCCGTATCACAGAGCGCGCAGGCAAATTTCCGGAAACAGAGATTGTATTTTACGTGATGGACGATCTGCTGAATGCGCAGCGCGACCTCAATAAGATGGTAGACGAGAATCTCATTCAGGCAGAGATCCCCGCGCATCTGTATGCCATCGTTGGCGAGCAGACGGTATCTGCCACACTGAAAAATAACAGCAAGACGGACAGCTATACCATCGAGATCCGCAGAGATTCCGACGGCAGCCTCATTGCAGATCCCGTCACCCTCGCAGCCGGTGCGTCGGTCAGCGCCATCACGCTGAAAGAAGCGCCGGAATACGGCAACGCCGCCTGCACCGCGACGATCACGGCCACCCGTGATGGCAAGACGGTCGGCACACTGGAGGTCAAGACTGCCCTGCATGCTGCATACCTGTGGCCGAAGGAGGTACTGTCAAAATGAGAACAAAGAAACTGTTTTCTCTCCTGTTGGCTGTTCTGATGCTCTGCTCGCTGTCGGTTTCTGCCTTTGCCGCAGAAACCGCGCAGGCCAGCGTCCCGGTTGTGCTGACCGTCGTGAACTCTGTCTCGCCCATCTCCGTCAGCGTTCCCGCCTGCCTGCCGGTCACGGTTCTGGACGGCTATGTTGTAACGGCATCCAACGCCGTCATTGAAAACCGCGCACAGAGCGGTGCGGTGCAGGTTGTTGCCGTCGATGTGCAGCCCGGCGCGTTCGCCATTGGAGACTATGAGAATTTCGGCAGCGAAGCCGGAAAGATCGCGTTCAGCATCAACGGCTGCAAGACGGTCAAGGAAGGCAAGCTGACGCTGGTCGACGGTGCATTCCCGGTCATTGATGCGGGCAAGAATCTGCGGATCGCATACACCGCGAAGGTCACAGCAACCGAAAAGGTGGAGAGAATGAACGCCGCGACGCTGATCTTCACCATCGCGCCCGCAACCGGCAATTCGTAAAGGAGGGAGGAACCGCTATGAAAACAAGAAAACTCACAGCACTCCTGCTTGCCCTCTGCATGCTCCTTTCGCTCAGTATCTCGGCATTTGCAGCAGACGATGCCGTTGCCAGCGGCACGATCCCCGACAGCAAGATCACATGGGAATTGGACAGTAAGGGCTGGTTGACGATCTCCGGCAGCGGGGACTGCAGCGCCTTTACAAGCAAAGACGACCAACCGTGGGCAGAATACCGCGGCCAGATCACGCAGGTTTGGTTCGACGGCATGGAGAGTCTGGCGATCCCCGATCTCGCTTACTGGTTCGAGGACTGTACCAATCTCACGACTGCCGAGATCCCCAGCACCACGCCAGTCATCGGCAGGCACGCCTTTTATAACTGCCCACTGCTGACGAAGCTGTCCATTTATTACGGAGAGCATACGCTGGACAGCATCGGAGAAGGTGCATTCTGGCGTGAAACCGACAACGGCGATACGCTCTATGTTGCGTACATCATTGGATACCCGGATTCTTCTGTGCCTTTCCACGATTATGACTGGATAGCATCCAATCGAAGCAACCGATATTTCCACGATCTTTACGGTGTGTATCAGAACGCAGATGCCGCCACCGCAGGCGGCATCAAGAAAGCGCCTGCACAAGTTTCCACCCGTGCGTCTACCGGCATTGTCGGCACCTGCCCAAGCTGCAAACAGTATTCTTTGCAGGGCACCTACGTTTCCACGACGCATACATCCAGAGGTCATCAGGAGTACTACGAGTGTTATAAGTGCCATTATGTAAAAAATCTTGGCACTTACGTTTACAAGGAGCACGGCGACGGCAGCTATGGGTCCTGGACCTGCCCTTCCTGCGGCAGCCATACATGGGTGCTGGACTACCAAAGCGACGCAACCTGCACCAGCAACGGTTACCGTTCGTACTCCTGTGCTTGCGGTCAGACCAAAAGTGAAACCATCTATGCGAGCGGCCATAGTTATAGCTACGGCTCTTGGGAGGAATATTCCAGCAGTCAGCACCGGCGCGAAGCCTATTGCCGGAACTGCGGCGATTCGGATTACGAATACGCCAGCCACAGCATGAGCTACGGATCATGGAGCAATTCTTCCTCCAGTCAGCACAGCCGGACGGTGTCCTGCCGCACCTGCGGATACAGTACCACGGACTACGGTTCGCATTCCTATTCTACGGGTTCGTGGAGCAAATACAGCGACACCCAGCACCGCAGAAGCAAGACTTGTTCTGGCTGCGGCGCGTCGACCTATGACTATGCTGACCACAGCTATTCCTACGGTTCATGGACGAAGGCAGATGATGTTCAGCACAGGCGTAGCAAAACCTGCGCCGTTTGCGGCGATAGCTCGACGGAGTATGGCAATCACAAGGATACCAACGCAGATGGTGTTTGCGATGATTGTGGCGCAAATGTCGCGCTGATCGTGACGTGGGACGCCTCGTCCAACGGCGGCAGCGTCGGCGGCAAGAACAGCGTGATGACCTCCGTCGCGCCCAACCAGACCGCCGTTGCTCCCGGTTACACGCCGGTCAAGGCAGGTCACACGTTCTCCGGCTGGTACACGGAAAAGGCAGGCGGCGTGCTGTACAGCACGGTCACGATCACAGCCGCGCGGACGTTCTACGCGCAGTTTGCCCCGGCAGAATATAAGATCACATGGGATCTTGGTATCGGCAAAACGGAAACTACCAACCAGACCTACGGCGAAACGCTGAACCTGCCCGCCGAACCTGCCCGCAAGGGCTATGCGTTCCTCGGCTGGTTTACGCAGGAAACCGGCGGCACGCAGGTAGATGGCAACACCGTATTCAAAGAGGTAGCTTCTACCACCTACTATGCGCATTGGGAAGAAGCAACCGTGTTCTCTGTCATTGTTCCGGCTGTGCTGCCGGTGACGGTCGATCAGAATGGAAAGGTCTACGTCTCCAATGCGGAGATCGTCAACCACTCCACAGCCGCTGTGCAGGTGTCCTCCGTGACCCTGACGGCAGAAAACGGCTGGACACTGGTGCCGTATGCTTCGGATATGTCCCACGCCAAGGTGGACAGCAACCAGATTGGCTTCAAGATCAACAGCGCACAGACCAGCAAGACCGGCAGCACGGAGCAGTTTGAACTCACTACCCCGTGGCAGATCAACGAGGAAGAAAGCCTGACGCTGTCCTATGACGCAGTTGTCAGCGCCCTGTCCCAGCCGGTCACAAATGCCAATATCCTCTCCGTCCTGTTCGTCGTCGAATGGGCGTAATTCTAACGAAAGAAGGACTTTACCATGCTTAAAATGATTGCCATCGGCAACCTGACGGGAGATCCCGTCCTCAAGACCAACGAAGAAACCGGCAAGCCCTATGCCATCATGCGTATTGCCTCGGATCGCCGCTACAAATCTCCGGATGGAGAAAAGCTGACCGATTTTATCTCGATCAAGGTGCGCGGTATCCTCGCAGAACGCTGC
>ERZ1027188.867-NODE-867-length-10693-cov-5.974337_pt1 | contig 10693 bp, 10 predicted proteins | sample MGYA00519273_ERZ1027188 | MGnify/ENA primary metagenome ERZ1027188 (study PRJEB26926, sample SAMN06164623) | human gut metagenome | biome: ENVO:00009003; feature: ENVO:2100002; material: ENVO:00002003 | host: Homo sapiens | place: USA | collected 2012 ... | reverse complement strand
GAAGACGGGGGAGGCGGACGCTGACCGGTAGGCGGCGGCAGCGGCGTATCCTCCATGCTGACGCGGGTGTATGTACCGCCGTCGCCCCGGATATACCGGTTATACATGGCCATCCCCCCAATCTATCAGGAATTTCTTGCCCAGATGGATGAGCCGCGCCAGCCGCGCCGCCCGCTCCACCTTGTCCTGCTTGCTCTCCTTGAGGAAGGGACGCAGGGCGTACAGCAGCTGCATGGTCTGGCTGTTGGAGCGGCTGTACTCCTGCAAAAGCGGCAGGAAGCGGGCGGCCACCTGCGGGTCGATGCCGCCCGGCGGCGTTTGTGCTGGCGGCGGCACGGCGGGTGCGGCAGCTTGGACAGGGGACGGCGCGGCGGCGTTCGCGTCCCCGCCCATGGTGGCGGAGAGCTGCTGCGCCATCTGCACGATCTGTGCCATGCTGCCGGGGTCGGACAGCAGCGCATTCAGTTTTTCGTCCAGTTCGGCCATGCCTCGTCCCTCCTCTCTCTACCGGCGCAGGGAATCCTCCAGCCGCTGCACCAGCGCCGCCCCCTCCGGTGTGGACAGCACCTGCCGGAGCATACCGGACAGTGCCGCCGTATCGCCGGAGGCAGCCTGCTGGGCGGCGCGTCCCAGTGCGGCGGTATCGCCGCCGGAGAGCATCCCCAGCAGCGCTCTGCCGTCCGCTGACTGCATGACGGACTTCAACGCCCTCGGGTCGCTTTTCAGCTTCTGCATCATGTCCTGTTCGTTCATAGTCGACCTCCTTACCACGGTCTTACAAGGCCATTGTATGTGGGCGGACAGAAAAACGTGCCTGCCGATCGCATCGGCAGGCACGTTTGGGTTATCCCTCAGTCGTAGATGGTATTCAGATGTTGGTAGATGGTATTCAGCGCCGCCATGTCCTTCTGGCGCAGGCGGTAGCGCACGCCGTTTATCACGGCGCGGCCGTCCTCCAGAATCTGGATGGCAGCGGTCGCGGAGCTGTCCGGCGACCGGGCGCGCAGGGTATACATGACGCCGGGATCGTGCAGCACGCCGCTGATGACGGGCATGGGACGGTTGAGCCGCGCGGCGTACAGCCAGTCGCAGACCTCCTGCAGCAGCTCCGGCTCCCGCTCCGCCGTCAGGGTGTAGTCCTGACAGAAATACTCCAGCGTCTCATGGACAGGTTCGATCCTCTGGAAATAGACCTCGCGGATACCCGCCGCCGACTCCGGCAGATGCAGGACCACGTCCGCCCGGCGGGGATAGAGGAAAAACAGGACGGCCAGCAGCACCAGTACGGCGGGGATCAGCCAGAAAAGACACTTGCGCTTGTCGTTCATAGGCGGCTCCTTTCTCTTGACCGGAACCATTATACCATGCGGACGGGAGGATATTCAACTGTCTTGGTTGTGCATAGAACAGGAATTATACAGAATATCTTGCATAAAACGGTTGTAAATCACCGGGAAGTATGATAATATACTATATTGCTGAACAGCGGCGCAGTATCCTAGTCAGATCTGCCGTCTTCTGAAGAGGGGCCTAAAAATCCCTTAAAGGGCACAACTGTGAAACCTCTGGTGCTTGCTTCTTACGCCCAGTTTGGGGTGGGTGCTGGAAGGGAGGCGCGGCAATTACCGCGCCTGCGGCCGTAGGGCGCCCTCCAATGGCATGGAGGACCCGACCCTGCGGTCGTGGAGACCTGCTGTTGTGCACAGGCGTACTCCCTTTGTGGTCAGCGACCTGTGTACGAAGCAGATTGCGAACCTGCATCGCGGTGCTACCCGGCCTTGTGCCGTGAACGCTGTGTGCAGAGTAGCCTGCCTTGCGTGGGCAGGGTGGATAGGAGAGTCAACGCGTCAGGTCCCCGGCCAGGGACGCAGCGCTATTTCCCTGAAACCCTGTTTGCAAAAGAGGATAAGAGATGGTTTGACTGCGGTGGAAATCACCTAGGCTGTCCTGACGGGGCGCCGGTGGGATTGCAGTGCGGACTAAGTGGCAGTCGGGTCTCACGGCGGGCAACACCGTGACGCAGCACCGAAGGGGAAACCGCCTTTATCGGCGACGAGAGGTGTGCTGTGGGGAAATCCAACCCGTACCTAAGCCGCAAGATTTACTTCCGGAGCCGCCCTGTTCAGCATGACTATATTTACAACGTGAGGTCGATCACTTGACGGACAAGGATAAAAAGAAGAAAAAGAAGCAGGGCAGCTGGCCCCTGCGGGTGTTTTTACTGGCCGTGGCACTCAGCGCCGTGCTGAGCTTTTTTTCCTCCTCTGCACTGGAGGGGGCGGGCTACGCGGTGGCCATCATCGTGCTGGCGGTGTTCATCGGACTGGGCATCGTCTTCGACATGGTGGGCGTAGCTGTCACGGCGGCAGACCCCAAGCCCTTCCACTCCATGGCGGCCCATAAGGAAAAGGGCGGACGGGAGGCAATCCGCCTCTTGCAGAACGCCAATCAGGTCAGCTCTGTGTGCAACGATGTGGTGGGCGACATCTGCGGCATTGTCTCCGGCTCCACGGCGGCGGTGATCGTGGTGCAGCTCCAGCGGGATTTCAGCACCACGTCGGTTTTGATCTCCATCGGCGTGACGGCGCTGATCTCCGGCATCACCATCGGCGGCAAGGCGCTGGGCAAATCGGTGGCCATCAACGACTGTACCAAGGTGGTGTACCGCGTGGCGCGGATCATGCATGCGCTGCATCTTTATCGCTGAAAAAAGGGGCGTATATACGTTGATCTTGGAAACGATACATTCTCCGGCAGATGTGAAGCGTCTGACCGAAAAGCAAACAGAGCTGCTGTGCCTGGAGCTGCGGCAGTTTTTGGTAGAGCAGGTGTCCCGCACCGGCGGGCATCTTGCGTCCAATTTGGGTGCGGTGGAGCTTACGGTGGCTATCCACCGCGTTTTTGATACCTCCACGGACAGGCTGGTGTTTGATGTGGGACACCAGTGCTATGTCCACAAGGCGCTGACGGGACGGCAGGAGCTGTTCGGCACCCTGCGGCAGTTTGAAGGGCTTTCCGGCTTTCCCAAGCCCTACGAGAGCGCACATGACGCCTTTGTGGCGGGACACGCCTCCAACTCGGTATCCGTGGCGCTGGGCATGGCGCGGGCGCGGACGCTGCAAAACCAGTCATACAGCGTGTTGGCGTTGATCGGTGACGGTGCGCTGGGCGGTGGTCTGAGCTTTGAGGGACTCAACGACGCGGGTGCCTCCGGCGAGCCGCTGATCGTGATCCTCAACGATAACGGTATGTCCATCGACGCCAATGTGGGCGGTATGTCCCGCCATCTGGCACAGATGCGGACAAAGGCGGGCTACTACGAGTTCAAGAAGAAGTACCGGCAGGCGTTGGACGGCAGCAAGGCCGGACAGAAGCTGTATGAGCTGAGCCACGATGTGAAAACGGCGCTGAAGAAGTCGCTGCTGCCGGTCAGCACTGTGTTTGAGGACATGGGCTTTACCTACATGGGGCCGGTGGACGGGCACGATGTACGGGGGCTGACCGATATGCTGCGGGCGGCAAAGGAGCTGAACCGCCCTGTGCTGCTGCATGTGCATACGAAAAAGGGCAAGGGCTATGCCCCGGCCGAGCAGGAGCCGGAGAAATTCCACGGGGTGTCCCCGTTCGACCCGGTCACCGGCAAGTCCGCGCCGCCGTCACCGTCCTTTTCCTCGGTGTTCGGGAGCGAACTGGCTTCGCTGGCGTCCTCCGACCAGCGCATCTGCGCCATCACGGCAGCCATGGCGGACGGTACGGGGCTGACGGGCTTTGCCAAAAACCATCCCCGACGCTTTTTTGACGTGGGCATTGCGGAGGGCCACGCCGTGGCCATGGCTGCGGGTATGGCCAAGCAGGGGCTGCTGCCGGTCTTTGCGGTATATGACAGCTTCCTCCAGCGTGGCTACGATATGCTGATGCAGGACGTGTCACTGGACGATCTCCATGTGGTGCTGGCTGTGGACCGCACCGGTCTGGTGGGGGCGGACGGTGAAACGCACCACGGCTGTATGGATTATCTGTCCCAGATCCCCGGTATGACCGTGTTCTGTCCCGCCAGCTTTTCGGAGCTGCGGCATATGCTCCGCACGGCGCTCTACGACTGCAAGGGGCCTGCGGCGATCCGTTATCCCCGGGGCGGCGAAGGCGCCTACCGCGAGGACTGCGGCGATGCGGCGGTATCGGTGCTGCGGCAGGGGACGGATGCGTGCATCGTCACCTACGGCGTGCTGGTGAATCAGGCGCTGGAGGCGGCGCAGCGTCTGGCCAACGAGGGGATTGCGGTGCGCGTGGTGAAGCTGAACCGCGTGACGCCGCTGGAATGGGACGCGGTATGCGGTGCGCTGGACGGCGCATCGCGTCTGGTGGTGCTGGAGGATCAGCTGCGGCAGGGCTGCGTGGGCCAGCGTCTGGCTGCCGCGCTGCTGGAGCGGAACGCCGCGCCGGAGAGACTGCGGCTGCTGAACGCCGGAGAGCGTCTGCCCGCACAGGGCAGCGTACAGCAGCTCTATCACGCGCTGGGACTGGATGCCGCCGGTGTGACGGCTGCTGTCAGGGAGGTGCTGGCATGAGTAAAAAAGTGAGATTGGATGTGCTTCTGGTGGAGCGCGGCCTGCTGGACAGCCGCCAGAAGGCACAGGCAAATATTATGGCGGGGCTTGTCTTCGTCAACGGACAGCGGGTGGACAAGCCCGGTACCGCCGTGGCGGAGGACGCACCTGTGGAGGTGCGCGGCCACGCGCTGCCCTACGTCAGCCGCGGCGGATTGAAGCTGGAAAAGGCCATGAAGACCTTTCCCATCACGCTGGCGGGAAAGACCTGCGCCGACATCGGCGCCTCCACCGGCGGCTTCACCGACTGTATGCTGCAAAACGGCGCATCTAAGGTCTATGCCGTGGATGTGGGGTATGGTCAGTTGGACTGGAAGCTCCGCAGCGACCCCCGAGTGGTGTGCCTGGAACGCACCAACGCCCGGTATCTGGATCATGAGCAGATCCCGAATGAGCTGGATTTTGCGTCTATCGACGTGTCGTTCATCTCCTTGAAGTTGATTTTCCCGGCACTGTACGGTCTGCTGCGTCAGGGCGGCGAGATCGCCTGCCTTATCAAGCCGCAGTTTGAAGCAGGACGGGAAAAGGTGGGGAAGAAGGGGGTCGTCCGCGACCCGAAGGTGCATCTGGAGGTGCTGGAAAGCTTCCTGAACCATGCGAAGGATAATCACTTTACAGTGCTTGGTATCACATATTCACCGATCCGCGGACCGGAGGGGAATATTGAGTATCTGGGCTATCTGCGAAAGAGCGAGGAGCCAGACTGCATCCCCGATCTGACCGCACTGGTGGATGCCTCCCATGAGGAGTTGAAAGAGAGAAGGGACAACGAATGAAACGAGTGATCCTCTGCCCGAACCCCTATCGGGACGATGAACTGACGGTGGCCAAGCGCTCCCGTGAGATATTGGAGCATATCGGCTTTGAGACGGTGGTGTGTCTGCCCTTCAACCGGGAGGGCTACGGCGACCAGTTGGGTGTGCCGATCCGTCAATTACAGCAGGAAATCAAGCGGGCCGACCTGCTCATCGCCTTTGGCGGCGACGGCACCATCCTGCATCTGGCCCGCACGGTGGCGCTGCACAACGTACCGGTGCTGGGCATCAATCTGGGCAGCCTCGGCTTTATGTCGGAGCTGGAGCCCAATGAACTGGAGCGGCTCAACGACCTGAAAAACTGGAATTTCTCCGTGGAATCCCGGATGATGCTGGATGTGACGGTGCTGCGGGAGGGGAAGCCGGCGTACAACAATATTGCCCTGAACGACGCGGTGGTGTCCAAGGGGTCTGTGGCGCGGGTGGTTCGGCTGGATGTGTCCACGGAGGAGGGGCGGCTGACAAAGATCACCGGCGACGGCGGCATCGTCTCCACGCCTACCGGCTCCACGGGCTACTCCATGGCGGCGGGCGGCCCCATTGTGGAGCCTACGGCGCGAAATCTGCTGCTGACGCCGATCTGCCCTCACTCCACACGGGCCAGCAGCTATGTGCTGTCGCCGGATCACACCATCACCATCGAGGCGGCGGACGCCAATCGGAAGTTCGTCTATCTCTCCGTGGACGGCGGCAAGGCATTCTCCCTGAAAAACGGGGACAAGGTACGGGTACGGCAGTCCAGATTCACCACAAAGCTGGTGCGTCTCTCCAAGAAGAGCTTCTGCGAGATATTGGATTCAAAAATGGGAATGGAGGCAGCCAAGCATGAAAAATGACCGTCAAACCATCCTGCTGGAGATCATTGAACAGGAGGCCGTGGAGACGCAGGAGCAGCTGCTGCGCCTGTTGGCAGAGCGCGGCGTGAAATGCACGCAGGCCACCGTTTCCCGTGACATCAAGCAGCTCCATCTGGTGAAGGAGCCCACCGGACATGGGCGCTACCGTTACGCCGTGTCCGTGCAGAAAACGAAGCTGAACTTTGCCGAGAAGCTGCGCACGATCTTCCGGGAGTGCGTGCTGTCGGTGGCATCGGCGCAGAATCTGGTGGTGCTGAAGACCATCGAGGGTATGGCGCAGGGCGCGGCCTTTGCGCTGGACAATATGGCGGAGACGGATATCGTGGGGACGCTGGCGGGTGACGACACCATTCTCCTGGTGTTCCACGACAACGCCCGCGCCGTAGATTTCTGCGAGCAGGTCAAGCAGATGCTCCGCTAAGGAGCGAGGGAGGAGAACGCCATGCTGGAAGTGCTCCACATTGAGAATATCGCCATCATCGAGGAGGCGGACATCCGGTTCGAGCCGGGCTTCAACGCCCTGACCGGCGAAACGGGCGCGGGCAAGTCCATCGTCATCGACGCCCTCGGCGCCGTGCTGGGGCAGCGCGCCAGCCGCGAACTGATCCGCACCGGTATGGATAAAGCCTTTGTCAGCGCCGTGTTCTCCGGCGTGGACGCCTCTGTACCGGAGGCGCTGGGCATCGCCCCGGAGGAAGACGGCTCGCTGCTGCTGCAGCGGGAGATCCACGGCGACGGCAAAAACGTTTGCCGGGTGAACGGGCGGCCTGTGACGGTGGGGCAGCTGAAAACGCTGGGTGGCCGTCTGCTGAACATCCATGGCCAGCACGACGGGCAGCAGCTTTTGGACGAGGAACAGCACCTGCTGCTTCTGGACAGTTTCGGAAAGCTGGAGGCGCTTATCACTGCATATGCTGAAAAGTATAAAAGCTTTACAGATATCCAGAGGAAAATACAGTCGCTGGAAATGGATGAATCGGAAAAAGCCCGCCGGGTGGACACCCTGACGTACCAGATCGGCGAGTTGGAACGGGCGCAGCTCCGGGCCGGTGAGGAGGAGGAGCTTTCCGCTCGCCGCAATCTGCTGCGCAACGCGGAGAAGTTCATCTCCGCCGTCTCCGAGGCGGATTACGCTATGAACGGCGACGACGGCGGCGACGGTGCGCTGGGGCTTTTGCGCCGGGCGCAGGACGCCATCGGCGCGGTGCGCCATCTGGACGAGGATTATGCCAAGCTCTACGAACGCATGGAGGCGCTGTACAGCGAGGCCTATGACGTGGCGGCCACCATCGAGGACAAGCGGGAGGGCTTCGACTTCTCGCCCCACGAGCTGGACGATGTGGAGAGCCGCATGGACCAGCTGTACCGGCTGAAAAAGAAGTACGGCCCCAGTGTGGAGGATATGCTGGCCTATCTGGGGCGCTGCCGCGCCGAGCTGGAGCAGATCGAGTATGCCGGCGATACGCTGGCCCGTTTGGAACAGGCGCGCGGCAAGGCGGAGAAGGCCGCTATGACCGCCGCGCAGCAGCTCTCCGAGGGGCGGCGGCAGGCAGCGGAGCGGTTGTCCGGCCAGATACTGAATGAGCTGCGGCAGCTGGATATGGGGAAGATCCGTTTCACAGTGGATATCGCGGAAAAGCCGCTGAGCGCCGACGGTATTGATCAGGTGCGGTTTTTGATGTCCGCCAACGTGGGAGAGGAGCTGCGTCCCATCCACAAGATCGCCTCCGGCGGCGAGTTGGCCCGCATCATGCTGGCCATGAAGAACGTCTTGTCGGAGCAGGATATGGTGGGGACGATGGTGTTTGACGAGGTGGATACCGGCGTCAGCGGCCGCGCCGCCCAGAAGGTAGCGGAGAAGATGGCCCGCGTCAGCCGCCGCAAGCAGGTGCTGTGCGTGACCCATCTGCCCCAGCTGGCTGCCATGGCGGACGTGCATTTCTCCGTGGAAAAGGGCGAGAAGAACGGCCGCACCTACACGGCGGTGCGGCGGCTGGACAGGGAGCAGCGGCGGCAGGAGCTGGCGCGGCTCACCGGCGGCAGCCATGTGTCCCAGACCATGCTGGATGGTGCGGAGGAGCTGCTGGCCGAGGCGGAAAAGTTCCGCGCCGCCCTGTGATCGAGCGTAAATTGTCGTTATAGGAAATAATAGTTGACAAGCGGATTTTTTCTGCTAAAATGGTTTCAACTTCATACTGCAACAGCGATGAAAGGAAGAAGTAGCACGTCTCAGCGCCTGCAAAGAGAGCCTCCGGTCGGTGGAAGGAGGAGAGGGCGGGATCTGCGAATACATCCCGGAGCAGCCTCCTGAAGCCGTGTTGACGGCGCGTAGGGATGTGTCGGGTTCGCCCGTTACAGCGATAGGGTGTGTCAGCACCCGACGAGGCCGTGTCCGCGAGGGCGCGGTGAATATGAGGTGGTACCGCGATTTGATCGCCCTCTGTCGATAGGCAGGGGGCGTTTTTTCTTCCCCCTGCACAGGAAATGATACGAATATCAATGGAAAGGAAATGAAAAACATGGGAATTTATGAAGAACTGGTGGCACGCGGCTTGATCGCGCAGGTCACCAACGAGGATGAGATCCGCGAGATGATCAACAACGGCAAGGCCACGTTCTACATCGGCTTTGACTGCACGGCGGACTCTTTGACGGCTGGACATTTCATGGCTCTGACCCTGATGAAGCGTCTGCAAATGGCTGGTAACAAGCCCATCGCCCTGATCGGAGGCGGCACCACCATGATCGGCGACCCCTCCGGCCGTACGGATATGCGGAAGATGCTCACCAAGGAGGACATCGACCACAACGCCGAGTGCTTCAAACGCCAGATGGAGCGGTTTATCGACTTCGGAGAGGGTAAGGCCATCATGCTCAACAACGCTGACTGGCTGCTGAAGCTGAACTATGTGGACCTGCTGCGAGAGGTGGGCGCGTGCTTCTCTGTGAACAATATGCTCCGCGCCGAGTGCTACAAGCAGCGCATGGAGAAGGGTCTGAGCTTCCTGGAGTTCAACTATATGATCATGCAGAGCTATGACTTCTACTATATGTTCCAGCACAACGGCTGCAATATGCAGTTCGGCGGCAACGACCAGTGGAGCAATATGCTGGGCGGCACGGAGCTGATCCGCCGCAAGCTGGGCAAGGACGCCCACGCCATGACCATTACCCTGCTGACGGATTCTCAGGGCAATAAGATGGGTAAGACCGCCGGCAACGCCGTGTGGCTGGATCCCAACAAGACCAGCCCCTTCGAGTTCTATCAGTACTGGCGCAACATCGACGACGCCGACGTGCTCAAGTGCATCCGGATGCTGACCTTCCTGCCGCTGGAGCAGATCGACGCCATGGCTGATTGGGAGGGCGCACAGCTCAACGAGGCTAAGGACATCTTGGCCTATGAGCTGACCAAGCTGGTTCACGGTGAGGACGAGGCGGAAAAGGCCCGTCAGGCTTCCAAGGCACTGTTCTCCGGCGCCGGTGATACCGAGCATATGCCCACCACTGAGCTGACCAACGATGACTTCGGCGGCGGCGCCATCGACGTGCTGACGCTGCTGGTCAAGTGCGGTCTGGCTGCCTCCAAGGGTGAGGCTCGCCGTCTGGTGCAGCAGGGCGGTGTGACGGTCAACGACGAGAAGGTGTCCGCCATTGAGACGACCTTCGGCTGTGAGCAGTTCACCGGCGACGGCGTTATCATCAAGAAGGGCAAGAAGGTGTTCCACCGGGCTGTTCTGGTGTAAGAGCCTCCACCGCATAACAGATTCAGCATCCAAAGGGGTCGCGGCAGTGCCGCGGCCCCTTGACGCATCGGAATGATGGTGCGCTCCCGTAGAAAAGGAGTTGAACGCGGCGGGATTTTATATTATAATAAATCATTATTACTTTAGAAAATGAGAGATGTACACATGAAGACCCATGATTTCTATTTTGACCTGCCGCCGGAGCTGATCGCACAGACCCCTATTGCACAGCGGGACGCCTCCCGGCTGCTGGTGTTGGATAAGAACACCGGTGCCACGGAGCACCGGCATTTCTTCGACCTGCCGGAGTATCTGCACCCCGGCGACTGCCTGATCCTCAACAATTCCAGAGTGCTGCCGGCCCGCCTGCTGGGTCACCGCGTGCCGGGCGGCGGCGCCTGCGAGATCCTGCTGCTCATCGACCGGGGCGACAACGTGTGGGAGTGCCTTGTCCGTCCGGGCAAGAAGCTGCGCAAGGGAGCGAAGGTGTCCTTCGGTGACGGCGAGCTGACGGCAGAGATCACGGAGGAGTTGCCGGGCGGCAACCGACTGGTGAAGTTCTTCTATGAGGGTATTTTTCTGGAGGTGCTGGATCATCTGGGCAAGATGCCGCTGCCGCCCTACATCAAGGAGGAGCTGCAGGATCGGGAGCGGTATCAGACCTGTCT
>ERZ1027188.866-NODE-866-length-10702-cov-4.979807_pt1 | contig 10702 bp, 8 predicted proteins | sample MGYA00519273_ERZ1027188 | MGnify/ENA primary metagenome ERZ1027188 (study PRJEB26926, sample SAMN06164623) | human gut metagenome | biome: ENVO:00009003; feature: ENVO:2100002; material: ENVO:00002003 | host: Homo sapiens | place: USA | collected 2012 ... | reverse complement strand
ATCTACACAAGGCTATTCGTCGGCAGCGTCAGATGTGTATAAGAGACAGATATTGGGTTGAAAAGTGGGAAGCTTATAATATATATGCTCGTGATGAAGATGGAAACATCTTAACAGATGAAAAGGGTGCGAATATTCTTTTAGATCGTATCATGTTAGATAATGGTTATTATGCGGTTGACATTAAGTATAATATCTACGGCTATTTGTCACTATCATATGTTGATGAAAGCAATCCTATGTTAACTAGTGATTTAGCGGCAGAATTTGTTAAAGCAGGTGGAACTTTAACTGCTAGCGATTTTGCTAAATTTAACGCTAGTGATGTAAATAGTATATTAGCAACAAGTTTTGAAAATAAATCAATTGAAGAATTAGAACAAAAAAGTCGTTTTGTATTATATATCTCATTACTAAATACTGAAGGAGAAATCAACGAATTACTTTCAAAATACGAAAATATAACTTCAATAGAAGGAATAGTAAAAATTAACAGAGCCTTAAAACCTACAACGCGTACTTTAACAGTTAAAATTTCTCCTGTTAAAAATGGTACAATGGGACCATCTGTATATCATTTCTTCGGAACAGATGCTCTTGGAAGAGATATGTGGTGTCGTATTTGGGGTGGAACAACCATTTCGTTATTAATTGGATTGTGTGTTGCTGCTGCTACGATTACTATTGGTATCATCTGGGGAGCAATTTCCGGATATTATGGTGGTATGGTAGATATGTTAATGGAACGTTTCACAGAAATTTTAGGTGGTATTCCATACTTAATTATCATGACACTTATGAAATTATATTTTGGTGGTAACTTATTAACAGTTATAATTTCATTAATTTTAACAAGTTGGATTGGAACAGCTTCATCTGTTAGATCGCAATTCTATCGTTATAAAGGACGTGAATATGTACTTGCTTCAAGAACGATGGGTGCAAGTGATGGTAGATTAATATTTAAACATATTTTACCTAATAGTTTAGGACCAATCGTAACTTCAAGCGTTTTGGCCATTCCATCAGCAATTTTCTTTGAAGCAACGATGTCATATTTAGGAATTGGTATTATGTCTGGTAACTCCATTGGTAAATTATTAAGTGAAGGTCAAGAAGTAATAACTACTTTCCCTTATTTAACAATTTTCCCTGCATTATTAATTTCTGTATTAATGATTTGCTTCAATATGTTTGGTGATGGCTTAAGAGATGCATTGAATCCATCATTGAGAGGAGCTGAATAATATGGCAAATCTAGAAAACAAAAATAAAAAAGTAAATGTAAAAGAATTATTACTTGGTACAGACATTGTAAACCGTGGTGATAAACAAACAAAAAAAGATCAAACAAACCTTAAAGTTTATCATGAAATGAAAGGTAATAATATTCTTGAAGTAGAGAATTTACGTATATCATTTAAAACTCCAAATGGAATGGTTCGAGCTGTTCGAGGAGTTAGCTTCCATTTAGAAAAAGGTGAAACACTTTGTATAGTTGGTGAGTCTGGGAGTGGTAAATCCGTAACTAGTCGTGCTATTATGGGTATATTAGCAGCTAATGCGGTTATCGATGAAGGACACATATATTACGAAAACCTAGATTTAACTAACGCAAGAGAGGAAGACTTTTATCGTTTAAGAGGAACAAAAATAGGAATGATTTTCCAAGATCCATTGTCAAGTTTAAATCCTCTTATGAAAATTGGTCGACAAATGACTGAAGCTTTACTATTGAAAAACAAATGTACAAAAGCCGAAGCCAAAGCTAAAGCATTGGAACTAATGAGAGAAGTTGGTATCCCACTTCCTGAAAAACGTTTTAATCAATATCCATTTCAATTTTCAGGCGGTATGCGTCAAAGAATTGTTATCGCAATAGCATTATCAATGAACCCTGAGGTTCTAATTTGTGATGAACCAACAACTGCTCTTGATGTAACTATCCAAGCACAAATTTTAGAACTTATCAACAGATTAAAAAAAGAACGTCAATTATCTATCATATTCATAACTCATGACCTTGGCGTTGTTGCCAACATGGCTGATAGAATAGCTGTTATGTATGCGGGTAAAATAGTAGAATATGGAACATCTGATGAAGTATTCTATGACCCACGTCATCCATACACTTGGGCTTTACTTGAGTCAATGCCATCACTTTCTACCGATGGTACATTAGCCGCAATTCCTGGTACACCACCTAACATGCTATTTCCACCAAAAGGAGATGCTTTTGCGGCACGTAATAAATATGCAATGAAAATTGATTTTGAACAAGAACCACCATATTTTAAAGTATCTGATACACACTATGCAGCTACATGGTTGCTTCATCCCGATGCACCAAAAGTTGAAAATCCTGTAAAAGCATTATATGCTAAACAAAAGGAGAACAAAAATGAATAACGAAGAAAAGAAAGCTCCTAATCTTATCAAAAAAATTAAAGCATCTTGGGATAAAAAACAACAAGAAAAAATAGACCGTTTTGAACATCACTCATCACAAGAAAGTAGTAAAGATGAAATTGTACTAAAAGTTAAAAATCTTCGTCAATATTTCACGATGGGTGTTGGTAGAAATAAAGTTGTAATTAAAGCTGTTCATAATGTAAATTTTGAAATTAAACGAGGTGAAGTATTTGGTTTGGTTGGTGAATCTGGATGTGGTAAAACAACTACTGGTAGATCCATCATTAAACTTTACGATATTACAGATGGTGAAGTATTCTTTAATGGAGTAAGAACTTCGGTTGGTACGAGATCTTATAAACAAAAAATTGTAGATGCGTTAGAAGATATAAAAATTAGAAAAATTGAAACGCGAAAAAGAATCAGAGCTTTATCAAACAATGTTGCAGAAGAAACCCTTGATGAAGCAGGCGATGAAGTAGTTAATGTTGATTTTGATGAACTTGATGATTTAAAAACAATTGAGGAATTACAAAAAAATCTTACAGAATTCATTGCTGAAAAACGCCAAGTTATCGCGGATATGAAAGAAGAAATCAAAAAAGCCAAACGCGATAATGTTCGCGATCCAAAGATAATGAATAAAATGCAAATGATTTTCCAAGATCCAATTGACTCATTAAATCCTCGTATGACGGTTCAAGAAATAATCGCTGAAGGTATGTATATTAATGGTATTCATAATAAAGAATATGTTGATAAAAAAGTAAAAGAAGCACTCCGCCTCGTAGGATTAGTAGAAGAACACGCTGGTCGTTATCCTCATGAATTTAGTGGTGGACAACGTCAAAGAATCGGTATCGCAAGAGCTCTTGTAACAAACCCTGATTTAATCATTGCCGATGAACCGATAAGTGCTCTTGATGTATCTATTCAAGCTCAAGTAATTAACCTTCTTAACGATTTGAGAAACCAATTTAACTTAACAATCCTATTTATAGCGCATAATTTATCAGTTGTAAAATTTTTCTGTGATCGTATCGGTGTAATGTACTATGGTCGTTTAGTCGAGGTTGCTTCTGCGGAAGAGTTATTCCTACATCCACTACACCCTTATACTAAATCGTTATTATCAGCAGTTCCTCTCCCTGACCCTGATTATGAAAAGAGTCGTAAACGTATTTTCTATAATCCACAACTTAGAGAACACACAGTTGATAAACCTGTTTTAACAGAAATTAGACCAGGACATTTTGTTTATGCAGCTAAAAAAGAATTAGAAAGATATGAAAGAGAATTAAATGGTGAGGTTGTAGAACCAGATCCAACTTTAATAACAAATGAGGAATAAAAAAAGAAAATGAAAATAATAAAGAAAATATACTCTCTGTAGACTCTAAGCCCATTGAAGTAAAATCATCTCCATTTGAAGAGTACAAGAAGCGAGAGGATTTTTTAATGAATAAGTTGTATAGTGTCACAAGCTGGACTGATTTTACACTATATCGTAAACTAATCATCCAATTGCTGTCTACTGCTCAAACTCCAAAGATTGCAGAGAAGACGAGGATGCGATACAAGAAGATTGAAGATGGTAAGATTCGATATTTCAAAAGCATTATCAGCAAAGAGCCTTATAATTCATTCTATGATGATTTCTACAAAGAGTACAATTGCGGATGGCTTGGCAAAGAAAGCACAACTTCAAGACAAAACATAGACCAACCTCAGAGCGTAAAGAGTATAGAAGCAAAAGAGTCCACACAAACTATAACCAACCCCGAGAGATTAAGCAAGGCTAACGAATTTAATCCAAGTAAAGTGCTTAGAGATATTCAAACGACAACCGCATCAAATTTCACCGAAGAGGACGAAGACTACGATTTGCCATTCTAAGAGGTAAGTTGTATCAAAGTCGGGAGTGTATCAATTTAATCTCTGCGGAGGTGTTGATACGCTCCTTTTCATGTGTCAGAATAACTTAAAAGATTATATGGCTCCAAGTCTGGACTATAGTTAAAAACAACTGAGGGTTCCCGATTATTGATGTTTTGAGTTAGTTTTGCAGTGAAATAGCAGCTCAACTTTGCGTGATAAGAAAATTCTTGTTATATTTGCACCGTTATTGGCGTAGTGGCTTCGTCCGTTATCCAGTGACAAGACATATATAGGAAGGTTTTCGCTTCCTCTGACGTTGACAAATCACCACCTTGTTCAATCAGAAGTCAGAGATTGCCGAGAATGCTTCTCACGTATCTGCATATCCGTCAAACACGATATACAGCTTACGGTGAGTTGCTATTTCGTGTTATCTGCTTCTGAGCCTTGTGGTGAGGCTGTCAACGAAGATGACGTTGAAAGTGGCTCACCTTTTTTATATGCCTTAACTAACACCAATCACACCCTTTCACCCGACTGAGCCATAAGGTGAATACGACCTACGCCTATGGCATTAGTCAACGTTATAAAATGGGAAGCGAACACTAACGAACTTGTTCATAAGTTCCCAATAGAAGACCTTAAAGTGGGGTCTCAGTTAGTGGTATATCCAAGTCAGACTGCCCTTTTTGTCAAGGGCGGGAAGATATACGATGAGTTTATCTGCGGTACATATACCATCAAGTCTGAAAATATTCCGCTCCTTAGCAAACTGACAAATCTTCCGTTTGGTGGGGAATCACCATTTCAAGCTGAAGTATGGTTTGTAAACCAAGTATCTTTACTTGATTGTAAATGGGGAACTCCCTCTCCCATTCAGATAGAAGACCCGAAGTATGGTGTGATTGTTCCCATCCGTGCTTTTGGTCAATACGGCTTTCATATAAGCAAACCAAGGCTGTTCTTGGAAAAGTTTGTAGGCAATATGCCTTCATTCGCTACGCAGAAAGTCTCTGATTATTTCAGAGGAGTCATATTATCCAAACTTACAAACATAATCACTGAAAAGCTATATGCCGACAATCTGTCAGTGGTCAATATTAATACTCATGTCGAGGCGATTGGTGTTTATGCCAAGGAAAAACTTGCAGAAGTGCTGACGGATTATGGCATTACACTTGAGATGTTCCAGACCATTGCAATCTCAGTCGATGAAAACGATGCAAGTTTCAAACGATTGAAGGAAACCAAAGACTCTCTCGCCCGAATCAACATCATGGGAAAAGAAAATTATCAGATGGAGCGTAGTTTTGATGTGCTTGAAGGTGCTGCTGAAAACAGTGGAGGTTTGGCAGGCGCAGCCGTCGGTATCGGTGCAGGATTGGGTATCGGAAAACAGATTGGTGATATTGTCAATCAGAATCTGAACGTCGCCCCACAAGAAATGCCACCTCTTCCAACGATATCTTTTTATGTAGGAATTAACGGTCAACCGCAGGGTCCTTTTGATTTGGCTGTTTTGCGAAACGCTTGCCAAGGAGGTCAGTATTCCGCGACAACACTTGTATGGCGCAAAGGAATGTCGGAATGGAAACAAATGAGTGAAGTTCCCGAATTTGCCGATATTTTTGAGGATTGTCCTCCTCCACTCCCTCAAATCTAAATAAACTGATATGAAAAAGGCAATCTTTATCACATCTGCTATATTGCTGGTATTAAACCTTATCGTAGGTCTTGTTTTGTCATCTTACGATTGGTTTAATGTCGCGGTGTCAAGTGGAATAATCATTCTCTCAGACTTTCTGTGTCTTCTTGCTAACAGAGCTACGATTAAAGACGGCTTCAAAGTATCGCTCTTAGCATTATTCTCCATAATCGGGCTTATACAGTACATCTTAGCTGTTTTCATGCCCTCGGCATTTACTGACAACTGGATATTCATAGCCATTATAGTTCTTTTCGGTATAGAGGCTATAATGCTAACTGGCGCTAGCATTGTGTCACACAAAATTAAGTAAGTTATGGAAACGATAAAATGTCCCAACTGCGGTGCTTCCTTTCAATATGATAGGGAAAACAGTGTTTGCCCATATTGCGGAAGTGCAATTAAATTGAACACTCCAAAATCAGCGTCGAAAAAGAAAAATGAAGAGGCTACAACAGTCCTTCCTTTTGTGCTTTCGGAAGATGATGCAATCTCTACCATCATAAAAGAGTTGGTTGTAACCAATGGTGTGCCTCTTGATATTTTTGAGAGACTGAGCAATATAACGGTTGAGAAATACAGACTGCCTATGTATGGGAGTCTCATCAATTTAGATGTCTGTTGGTCAGCTCAATCTGTAGTGAGAAAAACGAGAAAATATCGTGACAAAAATGGCAATGAGAAGACCGAATATTACGATGAGTATTATCCGATTAGTGGGAATGCCTTTGGTCGCTGTGACACACTGTTTTTAGCCAATAAGTCTGCTGAAATCCCAGGGGAACTAAGAAATTACGCTGAACGCCTACCCTATACGACTGAATATTCAAAGTATATAGACTCTGAACTCTCCGAAACAAAAATGGAAGGCGAGAGTAAGGATATTCAAGCTGACATACGGTTTGAAGAGTTAAGAGATGATAGAGAAACCGATAAATACTTTGCTGATGAATCTTTCAGCATTGCGCACGGTCAAATCTCAGGAAGTTATGTTGACCTGCAAACTACATGGAAAGCAAACTTCTATGATATTAAGCTAATGATGATTGGCTTCTATTATATTACCTTTGAATATGATGGAGTCGAGTATTATGGTCGCGTGAATGCCGTTACTGGCGAGCGTTATGTTAATGTCCCAAAGGATGAGCATGGAGCAAAACAAGAGCATAACGAGTCAAAGAATTTTATAGCAAAAGCATGGATGTTCGGTATTCTCTCATTCATATTTTTGGCTGTCACGATGATAATACCTTTCTTATGCGGTAAAATCGAATCTTATTTCGGCTTCTTCTTCATTCCCACTACGCTATTTGCATTTTTCTACATAGTGATTAAGGGCTGTCTAATAAGAGAGCGGTACACCAAACAAACCAAAATTGCCCTTAATATGGAAGAAGCCTTACGTCACGAGAGTGCTGTAAATATCTTTCCTCAATATTGCGGTCGGCTCAATCACACTTCAACTGAATCAGCAGAAAAGTCAGAAGAACTGGCTCAGATGAAGGCTCAAACAAGCAAACAAGTCAAATCTCTAAAATTATGGCTTACAATATCTTCTATTGTCATGCTCGTGAGTCTACTGTTGGCATTTACTAATGGTGGCAAAATCAATGAATCAATATCTTCAATCTTTCAAAAAGTCCCCCAACAGTTCTCTGACAGTATCATGCCATATAGTGTACAACTTGTGAATGACGCAGAAGATGGGGATGCTAATGCTCAACTTAATTTAGGGCGTTGTTATTACTTCGGCAATGGTGTGTCTAAAGATTATGTCAAAGCATTCGATTGGACTAAAAAAGCTGCCGAGCAAGGTCATTATGTGGCTCAGTATAATTTGGCAAATATGTACTACAATGGTTGGGGAACAACGAAAAGTCTGGCTTCTGCTAATGAATGGATGAAAAAGGCTTCTGATGCTGGCTACGCACCTGCTCAATACGCATACGGTATAGCCCTTATTAAAGGAGAAGGAATACCGCAAAACGAGAATGAAGGAGTCGCATTGATTAAGTCCTCTGCCGAAAAAGGAGTATTAGATGCTCGGGCATTGATGGGACACTTCTTGCTTAATGGAGAATATCTTGGACGAGACATTGAAACTGGACTGTCTTATACCAAGTCCGCTGCCAATGAAAATCATCCGTTAGCTTTCTACGATTTGAGTATCTGTTATCTGAATGGAATAGGAGTAACGGCTGATAGGAACAAGGGAAAAGAATATCTCAACAAATCAGCAGCCCTTGGCTATCAGCCCGCAAATAATGAGCTGGAAAAGTTAAAACAGTCAGAAGCTCCTACTCTTGTTGGGAAAACATATATCGGATTCGGAAATTCCAGCGGATTAGGATGTGATATGGAGATTCATTTTGAAACAGATGGTGTTTGTACCTGTATTTCTGACTGGTATAGGGCATATCCTTCTGCCATTACCACAACTGGCAATTACATTGTAAAAGATAACAAGGTCACAGTAAGATGCAATGAAGAGACATTAATCTTCACTATCTCCGACAATGGAAATACTCTGAGTTTTGACAATTCTAATGCCGAAGGTATGGGAACAGTCTCTAATGATTATATGACTTTACATCTTCAGAATGAAATGAAACTAGCTTGGTAAAGAAAACGACTTTGAATTGCTATCATAATTTGCTGCATCATAATTTGCTCAAACGGTTATAACATTGTAAGGGAATAAATGATATGGAAACAATAAAATGCAAGAAATGTGGGTGCGTGATGTCAGCAATGTCTGAGGCTTGTCCTCTTTGTGGCACGCCTACACATAATAACGGCTTTGATATTATTAAAGATTACGAATCCGAATCAAAGACCAAGGCAGAGAGTACCAATACACCAACTGCCGCAGAGCTTGAAAAGTTGGTGATCGACAATCCTGCTTTCGAGGACGTGGATAAAGACGAATTAGACTTTGAGATTCTATCTAAACTATATTCGTTCCAATCCAAGATATTTCCAAATCACTTCATTGGATGCAAGGAGATTGCCGAATTACTGTCTATCTCAAGTTTCAGCTATGATGATTTGTGGAACTATTGGCAGACACTCATTGAACTTGATTGGGGCGTATGGCCTATTTGTGCTGTTCTGCCGCAACATGAAGAGAAAGTGAAATCGCTGGTGGAAGAATACAACAGTATTGCCACGAAAGGGAAGTATGCCGACAGCATTCTCTCATTACGAATTGATAGAGGTGTGGTATTTCTCGATGGCCTCGAAAATGGGCCCAAAAAGAAGGACGTGTTTGGTGGCGATTATGCCAAGCTACGCAATATCTACGAAACAATTCTTTCGTATTGCGATGGTGTCATTATATCACCTCAGTACGATAAGGACTAATCCAACGCAGGTAATGAGGCGTATAATCTTGATTATCATCTTCACAGTTGCTTCCCTTTGTTCATTTGCTCAACGAGTGAATGAGAGAGGGCTTAAATGTGTGAGGGAGTTTGAGGTTTCGGGAAGAGGAAGCTACAATGGCTTTAGGTATGTATTTGAATATTTTGATGACTTGAAGTTGAAATCAATGTCAGTATATGTTGAAAATACATTGAAGCATAAATTTACTATGAATAATGGGGTATTAACTCGAAAAAGTTATGATTACACTGACTCCGATTGTGAATGGGTATATGATATGGATGTGTATGGTAATGTGGCAAGAATTACTATGACTTGTATAGGCTCTCATGGGAGCGGATTTAAGACTGAACATACATATACCTATGCTCAATCAGAAAGAAATCCTTGGCGAAATGTCGTAGAAGACAATGAAATAGAATTTGCAAGGCTTTCACGAACAAAACCATTTAGGCGCAATAATAATGATGACATTCGTAAGTTTGAATATCGTGATGGAATAATATGGGAAGTAACTCACCGAGAGCTATTCCCAAATGAATACACCGATAAAAGTTTCAATAGCGTTGCACAACGATTTAATTTCAACGTTAAAAATGATACCAATATAGACTTTTGGCAATTATGGTTTTCAAGGACTTCAAATGAAACAATTGTCGCTCTTACAGAATGGCTCAGTTTGCGACCCGATTATTTAATGGATTTTGAAGGTGACTACATTAACTACTATTACGAATATGATAATAAGGGTAATTTAATAAGGATTGTGGAAAAACATGGTGATTACATTATGAAAGAGGTTAATATTAAATATTTGTATTGAAAGAGAACGGTCTTACAAAGTCGGATTTGAGGCTCATGCACTCGGAATACAATAAGATGTATTTCGGTGGGAAGTTGTCTATGCCCGAATTTGGGTTTATATGCGCCAAGAGACCATTTGGCAGGTATACAAGAGGGCGGACAACAATAATAAGCATCTCAGCTTATCGAAAAGAGTGGAGCGCGGATTTTCTGAAAGAAGTCCTAATCCATGAAATGATACATCAATATGTATATGAATGTATGTGGGGATGCCGATATGCGCTTATTCATCATGGACTACAATTCTACTATGTTAGATGGAGATTGAAGCGGCGATATGGCTTACATATCAGCGGCGGCCCTATTTTCTGAAAAGATAATTTGCCTTTTATAGATTATGACTGAGTATTCACTTGCCTCAGTTTGCGGAATACAAAGAAGTAAGCATGGGCTGGCACTGAGGCGGTGAAGCGAGTGCGTCGGCGGTCGATTTTGCTGTGTTTGGGGTCGATATAGATA
>ERZ1027188.863-NODE-863-length-10714-cov-4.687682_pt1 | contig 10714 bp, 9 predicted proteins | sample MGYA00519273_ERZ1027188 | MGnify/ENA primary metagenome ERZ1027188 (study PRJEB26926, sample SAMN06164623) | human gut metagenome | biome: ENVO:00009003; feature: ENVO:2100002; material: ENVO:00002003 | host: Homo sapiens | place: USA | collected 2012 ... | reverse complement strand
ATTCGTCGGCAGCGTCAGATGTGTATAAGAGACAGGACGGACACCACGACCACCGAGGCCGCAGCACCTGAGAAAGTGAAGATAGACGAGAACGACGCCGAATCGCTCGTAGCCGCCTTCGAGCAGTATGCCGACCAGTATGCCGCCATCATCGACAAGCTCAACGCCGCCAAGCCCGGATCCTCCGAGTTTGAGACCGCCTCCAAGGAGATGACGGAGCTGAGCGAGGAACTGCAGGCCACATCGGAGAAATGTCAGAAACTTGCCCCCAACTTCACCAAGGAGCAGAAGCAGCGATTCCTGAAAGCAGCCATGAAGTTTGCGTCAGCTTCCAAGAAGATCAAGATCGACGTGTAAGCAATGCGTGAGCGTACTGCTCATGGAATAGATTGGAAAATAGAACTCCCTATGACTGACGGCCAAAGGCCGCCTGCCATAGGGAGTTTTCATTTGTTCGCCCGATGTATCATCGACTATTCCCACTGATAGATGTCACTGAGCGGCATTTATTTTCTTTATCACCTGTTTCCAAGCCGACCGAAGTCCTGGCGACAACGGTTCGCAACTGATCATGTCGAGGGCTTGACGCAGTTCGCCGAGCAGTTCGGGCCAATAGCGCATCTGCTCGTAAGCAAGTTTGATACACTGAGCCCTGACGGCATAGGCCGACTTCGAGTCGGCGATTCGCACTAAGCAATAGTCCATAAAGTCTGTACGGATGTCTTCCTTGCCAAATGGCTGACGAAGGAGAAGGGCGAGCAACAACCGAAGCTTGGTTGCATCCTGCTCCACGATGCAACGGTCTATCAGATGATGGCGCTTGGCATAAAGCCACTCGTGATCCGAGGAAGCGAAATGGGTCAACGCCCAAAGCGCATTGACAGCCACACGACGATCGTCGTCAAGGGTCAATTGGTATAGTTGCTCCTTAAGATGATCGTTGTGCTTCCCATGGGCAAGCACACAGATCTCCTTGATCTCATCCTGGGAAAGACGATGAGCAAGCATGGATCGAGGTATCATAGACTGTCATTTTATCGGACGTCAACCACGCCCAAAACACCGACAACTTCCGCAAAGTGTGCGAACGATACACTTTGCGGAAGTTTGAAACTTACTTCACTACCTTGCGCGTAGCACGGCTACCGTCGGAGTAGGTAATGGTGCGGACGAAGATACCCTTTGCCGGGCGACTGACCACACGGCCAGAGAGGTCACGATACTCCACACGCTCGATCTGCTTCATGGAAGCCTCGGAGATATCGATGCCGTCGGGCACACCGTTGGGATAATACTCTGCCACGCCCGATCCGAGACGCACGTCGCCGTCGATATAGAAGGCCTCCATACCGATCTTCTCCTTCACCTCCTTGTAGAAATAGATGGTGCGGTCGTTCTCGTCATACTTATAGAACTCGTAGCCATCGGTGAAGGCATAGGGTACGTCGGTCATCTCCTCCGTCAGGTTGGCATAGTCGTCGGGCGAGAACGTGACCACCTCGCCATCGATATAAAGATTGTAGTAGAGGCAAGACGGGTCGAGATAATTGAAGTCGGCAGAGTAGTAGCTCAGCGAGTACTGCAGACCGCCCGGGCCTCCCCATGGGTTCGGGTCGTAGGGCTGGTAGGCCGTGAGCTTCGGCGGCATGGGGGCTGCGGGCTTCTTGTCCCAACGGCTGATGAGGGCATAGCGGTAGGCATCGAAGATGTTGGTACTGCGGTCGTCATCCATACTTTTGTGGACCATGAGGATACCCTTGGTGGAAAGGGAATTGTTGTCAGCATCGTAGGTGAAGACGAGGGGCTCGCCAGAGAAGCAAGCTTTATTAAACTCGGTACCCATCTCGTCCTTGCCCTTGCCCACCACGGCAGAAGAGGCATAGACATAGCATGCCGTCAGGGTGTCGATGCCGACGAAGGAGGTGGCGGGGAAGGTGACGGTCGTGCCGTCCATTGTTCCCTTGATCCAGTAGCCTTTCACATTGGCCGAGAGGTCGCCCAGATAGACATCGCTGCCATCGAGAGCGTAGCGCACGGGATAGAGCTGCGACTGCCCCTCCATATCCATATAGAGCATCAGACCGTCGTTGACCGTGGCACTTGCCGGCGGTACCATTGTGTTGTTATCCATGCGCACACCCTTGTAGGTGGCCTCGGCATAGCTCGTCCATGATCCGCTGGCAAGGCACATGCCAATCAACTCGCCCTCGGGGAGCACCATCTTGAGCGAGTCGCCATGCCATACATACTTGAGCACCTGGTCGGCGGGATCCTCGTTGGGGACGAGCGTCTGCTTGCCGTTTCGCTCTCCTGGGCGCACGCGCTCCAAGTATCCGTAGCGTGTATCACCAGAGAAGAAATCCTCCTCGGAGAAGATGGCCTGGGGAAGCTGGAAGGCGATGGTGTCTCCCTCCGTGCGATAACCTTTGATCCAGGTCTGCGTATAGATGGAGTTGATGGGGTTCTCCAGATAGACCGCGCCATCCTCACCGAAGACCATCCGCTGCCAGTCGCCTGTGCTCTGGTGGTCCACAGCATAATAATACACCGACTCATAGCCCGTCGTCGTACGATAGAGGTTGATGGTCTCGCCCGCCGCGGGTTGCGTGATGAGCGAGTCTTGCTGCTGTGCCAGCGTAGCCGTCGAGCAGAGTGCGGCGAGCAGCAGGGTTGCGTAACATTTCTTCATAAGCCTGTTTGATTTTGTTTGATAAATGGTTTTGTCTCGTTAGCTATTTGCCGACAAAGATACGGTTTTATTTTATAATCAGCAAATATTTATAAACAAATCTTTCCATGCCGCATCTTTTCATCATGATGGAGTAAGAAGCGGTGTGGGGAAAATGCAAATTGAGCACAGATTATTGACGTGAAACCAGGTAGAAAATGGAGAAAACGGAAAAAAGTTAAAAGTTTTATGGAAAACACCACGGCTATTCCGAATATTATGTATAATTTTGCCTCCAAATCAAACCGTTCATGAACCACGGGCGCAACACCGGCGGAAAAGACGCCGGAAGACCGACCCTGGACTAGAACGTATTGTGTCTCACCTTCAAACTGGGGGGGTGATTCACAAAATAAATCCAATATCTCCCCAACTTATCTAAAAAACAAAATCTATGAGGAAAAAAACTACTCTGGCATTGATCCTGATGATGAACCTTGCCTGTGCCATGGCACAGAAGTCGGGTACCACGGGACCACTCTCTTGGAACTACAACGAGACCAGTAAGGAACTGACCATCGGCGGATTCGCCTTCGCCGACTGCGTGGCCCTGGCTAGCGTGGACTTCCCCTCCTACCTGACCTATATCGGGCGCTGGTCTTTCAGCGGATGTGAGGCGCTCGGCGAGGTCAGCATCCCGGCCAGTGTGGAGACCATCTCCGACAATGCCTTCGCAAGCTGCGTCAACCTGTCCTCCGTGCAGTTGTCAGAGGGTCTGAAGAGCATCGAGGAGACGGCTTTCAACGCCTGTGAGCAGCTGCAGACCATCACGATACCCTCAACGGTGACCAACATCGGAGGCGGTATCTTCGCCGACTGCAAGAAACTGTCAGCAATCGACATGGCAGAGGGCAACACGGCTTACGTCTCCGTAGAGGGCGTGTTGTACAACAAGGCCATGACGACGCTCGTGCAATATCCTGCGGGCAAGGACAACGACTCATATACTATCCCCGAGAGTGTGACGACGGTGGGCGACTATGCCTTCTGCGGCAACGACTACCTCACCTCCCTTCCTCTGCACGACAAGCTGAAGGTGATCAGCGACTTCGCCTTCGCCCGTGTCAGCGGCGTACCCACCTTCGACGTACCTGCCGGCACGGAGAGCATCGGTGAGTCGGCATTCCACGACTGCTGGAGCCTCACGGACATCAATGTGGCCAAGAACAATCCCAACTACACATCGGTGGACGGCGTGCTCTACGACAAGGAGATGAACACGCTCATGCAGTATCCGGAGGGAAAGACCACACCGGAGTATATCGCACCGAAGAGCCTGCGGAATCTCGGCCCATACGCCTTCTTCGGCAACAAGAAACTCACTACGGTGGACCTGCCCGACGGCATGGCCTCCATCGGCGACTTCGCCTTCGGATGGTGCCAGAACCTCAGCAGCTGCACCGTGCGCGTCGCAGACCCTGCTACTATCGAGCTGGGTCTGATCCCGTTCTTCAGAGGAGCGAACGCCGTGGACTGCACACTCCGTGTGCCGGTCGGAAGCAAGACAAAGTATGAGAATGCCGACCTGTGGAAGGATTTTGCCCCAAATATCGAGGAGCTGACCAGCGACGGTATCGACAACGCAACGGCAGACGGCCAGCAGGCTGACAAGGCGGAGCGCGTATATAGCCGCGACGGAGTGCAACTGCGTGGCACGCTGGGCCAGCAGCAGAAGGGTGTCTATATCGTCGGTGGAAAGAAAGTCGTGAAGCGATAATCGCCTACCACAAACGAAATAAACTCTAACAACCGATCGAGGTTGAATCTATTTGTGCCAAACTCTCATCATGGGGTTTGGCACATTTTTCTATAAGAGTGGCAAGACCGTGAGAAGTGGAGCTCTCACCCGCGGGCCTTGTCCCTTGCCCCAGAACAGAAACAAAGGGGTGGAGCAACCGTCTGGCTGCCCCACCCCTTGATAATATCTTTCCTTACTTAGAGGTCGTTTTCGTTGTTGGCGGCCTCGCCGTAGTCCATGGCCTGACGCTCTCCGCGGAGCACGGCAAGGGCATTCTCGGTGAGTGCCTTCATCTCGTCCTGGCCCGGGTAGATGGTGACAGGGGCGATGAACTCTACGCGCTCCTTGATGTGGTCAGTGATATACTGAGAGCGTGCCAGACCACCCGTGAGGAGGATGGCATCGACCTTGCCCTTGAGCACTGCGCCCTCGGCAGCAATACACTTGGCCACATTCCAGATCATGGCATTGAGGATCAGCTCGGCGTGCTTGTCGCCATGCAGCACCCAGTTCTCCACCTCCAGCATGTCGTTGGTGCCGAGGTGGGCGATGATACCGGCCTCGCCGCTCACCTTCTTGACAAGCTGGTCCTGCGTGTAGCGGCCAGAGAAGCAAAGACGGATAAGGTCTGCTGCGGGCAGGGATCCTGCGCGCTCGGGAGAGAACGGCCCCTCGCCGTCGAGGGCGTTGTTGGCGTCAATGGCCTCGCCATGGTCGTGGGCAGCGATGGATATACCGCCACCGAGGTGGCAGACGATGAGGTTGAGGTCCTCATAGCGTGTGCCATGGTCCTTGGCATAGCGGCGGGCAATGGCCTTCTGGTTGAGCGCATGCCAGATGCAGTAGCGCGGCAGCAGCGGAGAACCAGAAATCTTGGCCTCGGGAGCCAACTCATCGACCACACCGGGGTCGGCCACGAAACTCGGGCAACCGATCTCCTCGGCAATCTCGTGAGCGATGATGCAGCCCTGGTCGCAGGCGTGCTGGTGGAGGGCCTTGCGCTGGTCCTCGACCATCTGATCATTGACACGGAAGACACCAGACTTGACAGGCTTGGCAAGTCCGCCACGGCCGATGATGGCGTCGAACTGCACGGGAAGACCATGCTTCTTCACCTCTGCGATGACCAAATCCTTGCGCATCTCATACTGGTCGGAGATACGCTTATACTTCTTCAACTCCTCGCGGGAGTGGTTGATGGTTGCTTCAAAGATCAGGTTCTCGTCGTCGGAAACGGAAATCTTCGTCGAAGTAGAACCCGGATTGACGGCTAATATTCTATACATTTTGGTAGATTATTTCTAAGTTTGGCTTGGTTACACTAATATTACTGGTGTGCCATGGCTGCCATGGCGATGCTCAAGAACTTGGCCTCGGGGGAGTCGCCACGCGACGGGACTACAACGGGAGCAGTCGGACCCTGGAGGATACCAGCCGTGATAGCGCCACAGAAGAGCGTGATGGTCTTGTAGAACACGTTGCCAGCCTCGATGTCCGGAACGATGACGGCATCGGCATCACCCTCTACGCAAGACTCCATGTTCTTCGCCTTCAGGGCGGCGGGAGAGCAAGAGGTCTTCAAGTCGAGCGGACCGTCGATGCGAACGGGACCGAAGAATCCCTCCTCGGCACGCTTCTTCTGCTCCAGATAGTCGGCGGTGCAGGGGAAGTGGCGCTCATCCACATGCTCAGAGCAGTGGATAAGGGCAATCTTCGGCTCGGCAATGCCAAACTGACGGCACAGGGCGGTGACATACTTGATCTGCTCCGTGCGCTGCTCGGGCGTGGGATAAGGAATCACGGCGGCGTCAGTGAAGAACAGAAGCTTGTGGTATTGCGGCATCTGGGCCACGGCGATATGAGTCAGCACGTTGCCCTTCGGCAGGATACCTGTCTCCTTGTTGAGCACGGCGCGGAGCACCTGGTCGGTATTGATGAATCCCTTCATGAGCACATCGGCACCACCCTCGCGGACGAGAGCCACGGCCTTCTGTGCCGCGTCGAGCTTGTCGTCAGTATCGACGAACGTCACGCGGTCCATCAACTCGGCGTATTGCGGGTCGTTCTCCACGGCCTGGCGTGCGCCAACCATAATTGCGGTTACGAAACCAGCCTGCAATGCGCGGGCCACTGCGCCACGCGTGGCATCGTCCTCGGGCCACACGACGGCAAGACGCTTCACCACCTTCTGCTCGGAGAGGTGGCGCAAGAGCTCATCAAAGTTCAGAATGCTATTCATCAGTGCTTGATTTTGTTCTGTTAATAGTGTCGGCAAAGGTACAGATTTTTCTTGAATTAAGAAAATTTTTCGTATATTTTTCTTCTTCTTGGACTACAAGGAATTCTCTACGTCCTACTTTGACACATCAAAACCCGTCGCTAAAAAGGAACCCACGACTGTCAAACAATTAAGAAAACACGCCACATAGATAATATTCAGAAATATTTGGCCGTATAAATTAATTTTTCTAACTATGTAACCACTCTTAAGAAAGAAGAGGACAAGGACAGACCTATTAACAACACAACCTATACAATCATGAGGAAAATGAAGTTTATACTGACAATGCTGCTCGCGAAGAAGGGGGAGCTGCCGCACTCGAAGGCAACGACAGGGTGAACTTGATGAGCGGACAGATTGATATCGACTTCGCCGTCTTCAACATCTACCAGTATGACAATGCAAACCTCACAGGTCACTACACGGGTCCTATGACGATGGAGTAGCATCACTACCAAACATCCCTCTTCTTCGGCCATCAGATTGCAGTCCGATATGAGGAAGAGAAAAACCGAAACGGGAAGCCCCCGAAAGTTGACGTTTGTCAACTTTCGGGGGCTTGCTTTGATCTGTATTGCGTAAACAGAACTTTTACAGTCCTCTGGCCTTGAGCAGTCCCGAAGCATCGGGTTTCTCCATACCAGTGAAGTCTGTGAACATCAGCATTTGATCCTTGGTGTTGCCACGACTCAGAATCTTGTCGCGCAACGCCTGGCCGACGGCGGGATCGAGCGCGCCATGCTGCTTGAAGTAGTCGGCGATATTGACCGCCAGGACTTCCGTCCACAGGTAGCTATAATAGCCAGCGGCATAACCTCCGCCCCAGACATGATTGAAATAGGAGGTGGAGTAGCGCGGGGGAATCTGCGTATTGAGGAGTCCGGCATTGTGGAGCTGCTCCTTCTCGAAGGCACCGGCCATATAGGGCGACGGCACCTCGTCCGGACTGATTTTGTGCCAAGCCAGATCGACCCAGGTCGATGCGAGGTTCTCGCCGAGGGAGTAGGCCGTCTGGAAATTGATGCTCTCAAGCATACGCTCCTTCAGCTCTGCGGGCATCGGCTCTCCCGTCACGGTATGGCGGGCGAAGTGGTCGAAGATCTCGGGGATACTGGCAAAGGACTCGTTGAACTGCGAGGGCATCTCGACGAAGTCGCGGGCCGTGGCCGTGCCAGAGAGGGTGTTGTACTGGCAGTCGGAGAGTATCTCGTGGAGGGCGTGGCCAAACTCATGGAACATCGTGCACACCTCGTCCCAGGTGATGAGCGAGGGCTGACCGTCGGGAGCCTTGGCGCTGTTGCACACGTTATAGACCACAGGAAGTTGTTTGCGCTGGCGGCTCTGCTTGGCAAAGGCATCCATCCACGCGCCACCACGCTTCGTGGGACGGCGGAAGAAGTCGCTGTAGAAGAGGGCCAGGGGCTTTCCGTTCTTGTCGATCACCTCAAAGACTTTTGTGTCGGGATGATAGCTGGGGATATCCTTACGCTCCTTGAAGGTCAGACCATAGACACGGTTGGCAGCATAGAACACACCATTCACCTGCACGCTATCGACATTGAAGTAGGGCTTCACCTCGTCGTCAGAAATGTTGAGCATTTCCTTCTTCATCTTCGCCGAATAGTAGAAGCGGTCGTAGGGCTGAAGCTGGAAGTCGCTTCCCTCGGTCTTGCGGGCATACTCCTCTATGGCCTTGGTTTCGGCGTCGGCCTTGGGTGCATACTCCTTGATGAGCTGCTCAAGGAAGTTGTCCACGTTGGCTGAGTTTTTGGCCATCGTGTTCTCAAGTGAGTAGTCGGCATAATTGGCATAACCCATGATTTGGCCTTTCTCGGCACGGAGTCTTGCCAACTCAGTCACTATCGGGAACGTGTTGTACTGGGGATTGGTGCCGTCGGCACGATGGATGCTTGCCTCAAACACTTTGCGACGGAGCGCGCGGTTCTGAAGGCTTGCGAGGATGGGTTGCTGCGTGGTATTGATGATGACGATGCAATAGGGGGCCTTGCCACCACGCATCTCCGCATCCTTCTTGCACTGGGCAATGTCGGCCTCGCTGAGACCAGCGAGATCCTCCCGGTTATCAACCCAGACCACGGCATGGTTGGTCGCCTCGGGAAGGAGGTTGCCCCACTGCTGCTGCAACTCCGAGATACGGGAGTTGATCTCCTTCATGCGCGCCATCTTCTCGGCGGAAAGGAGTGCGCCCGAGCGCACGAAACTCTTGTAGATTTCCTCCGTCAGGCGCTGGTCCTCACCCTTGAGCTTCGCATATTCGTTATCGTAAACGAACTTGATGCGCTCGAAGAGCTGCTGGTTGAAGGATATCTCGTTCTCAAGACCCGTGAGCAACGGCATCACCTTGTCCTCGGCTTCGGCCAGCACGGGAGTCTTGTCGGCATTGGTAAGGCCGAAGAAGACGCTGCAAACGCGGTCGAGCAGGATACCACTCTCCTCGAAAGCGAGAATGGTATTCTGGAAAGTCGGCTTCTTCTTGTTGTCGACGATCTTCTGAATGTTGTCGCACTTGATCTTGATGGCTGCCTCGATGGCAGGAAGGTAATCGCTCTCCTTGATGCGACTGAAATCGGGCGCACCGAAGGGCAAATTACTCTTCATCAGAAGAGGGTTCTGTTGACTCGTACCAGAAGACTGGGCCGATACGGTGACTGGGGCCTGCAAGAGCGTGGCGGCCAATCCGATAGCAAAGAATAACTTGTTGTTCATACGAAGGTATTGATTAGGTTGCAAAGTTAAAATAAATTATTCTATAAATCGGCTTATATTTCATCTTTTATGAAATAATTAACAAAATACACCCTGTTATCGACGTATTTGTGCTAACTTTGCACTCATAGGCATAAGCTAAGACGTAAGTTAAGACATTAGCTAGGCATAAGTTAAGCATAGACTAAGACATAAGCTAAGCATAAGTTAAGACCAAGACAAAAATGTTTATAGTGATGATTTTCATATTCCTTGGCATCGGTGCGGGATACGCACTACGCACAAGGACGGCGTCGGAGGCCCGGCTTCAGGCCATCGGCGCATGGGCTGGCCGTGCCACAACGTGGCTCATCTGGCTACTTCTCTTCATGCTCGGCATCGAAGTGGGTGCCAACGAGCGCATCATCTCCGCCCTGCCCACGCTGGGCGTGGAAGCGCTGCTACTGTCCCTCAGCGGCCTGTTGTGCTGCTGTGCCCTGGCCTGGGTGCTATGGCGGATGACAAGGAAAGGAGGCGAGGGATGAAAGGCAGTTTGATCGTGGTGGGCTTCTTCGCCCTCGGACTGTTGGCAGGACGCAGCGGCTGCATGCCCACATGGCTCATGGAGGGCGACATCAGCATGGTGGCTCTATGCGCCCTGCTCCTCTTCGTAGGCATCGGCATCGGTCTCAACCCAGACATGAAGAACGAACTCAAAAGCCTAAGTCCCCGACTGGCTCTCCTACCACTCGTCACCATTCTCGGATCATGGATGGGAGCGGCGGTGGCTTACCTGTTCCTCGGAGGTGGCATCTGCACCTTCCTGCAACATCGGGAACTGACGGACTGCCTCGCCATTAACAGCGGCTTCGCCTATTATTCACTATCAAGCATCTTCATCACCGAATACCGAGGTGCAGAACTGGGCACCATCGCTCTTTTGGCCAACATCATTCGCGAAATGGCCACACTCCTGCTCACCCCGCTATTGGCTCGTTGGTTCGGCCCGTTGGCTCCTATCTCATCGGGCGGCGCGACGAGCATGGACACCACCCTGCCCAGCATTACCCAGTCCATCGGACAACGATATGCGCCCTTGTGTATCTACCACGGTTTCGTGACCGACTTCACCGTCCCCTTCCTCGTCACCCTTTGGTGCGCATAAGCGTCGCAAGCCTAAGGCGCATGGTGAGAAGATAAGTTACCATGCGCCTTAGGCTTAACTTACGACAAACTCCTACCTCTACCCATTCTTATGGGG
>ERZ1027188.861-NODE-861-length-10726-cov-3.399025_pt1 | contig 10726 bp, 6 predicted proteins | sample MGYA00519273_ERZ1027188 | MGnify/ENA primary metagenome ERZ1027188 (study PRJEB26926, sample SAMN06164623) | human gut metagenome | biome: ENVO:00009003; feature: ENVO:2100002; material: ENVO:00002003 | host: Homo sapiens | place: USA | collected 2012 ... | reverse complement strand
GAGATCTACACAAGGCTATTCGTCGGCAGCGTCAGATGTGTATAAGAGACAGTGTTAATTGACAGAAACGATTCAACTTTGCTGATTATCGACGTGCAGGAGCATCTGACGCCCGCGCTGAAAACGCCGCGCGATGTCATCACGGGGACGGAAAGACTGGCGAAAGGCGCGAAAATGCTTGGCGTTCCTGTCATTGCGACGGAGCAGTATCCCAAAGGACTTGGTCCGACGATATTCGACGTGCGTTCGGTTCTCGCGCCGGAGGATTTCTTTGAGAAATGCGCGTTTTCGGTCTTGGCGCAGGACGGGTTCAGGGAACGTCTGGAAGCGCACGGCAAAAAACAGGTGATTATCACGGGCGCGGAAATGCACATCTGCGTTCTGCAAAGCGCGATCGCGTTAAAAGAAAGCGGCTATTTTCCGTTTGTGGTTGAAAACGCGTGTTCCAGCCGCTTCGACCGCGATTTTCTGGCGGCGAAAGACCGCCTGACGCAAGAGGGGATTCCGCTTGTAACGGTTGAAATGGTGCTGTTCGAGTGGTTGCGCACGTCGAAAGCGCCGGAATTCAAACAGGTGCAGTCGCAACTGGTTTATTAAGGGAAAGCGATGTCGAAAAAGCAAGTCGTGCTGTTGCCCGCGCTGTTGTGCACGCCGGAAATTTTCATCAATCAGATTCACGCTTTACAGTCGCGCGCGGATTTTCACACGCCGGACACGGCGAAGCGCGCGGATATCGCGTCTTTGGCGAAAGACATTCTGGACGGCGCGCCGGAACGGTTCGCTCTGGCGGGGATTTCAATGGGCGGCTACGTCGCGTTCGAGATTCTGCGTCAAGCGCCGGAACGCGTGACGGATTTGATATTGATGGACACGTCCGCCCTGCCCGACGCGCCGGAAAAACGCGCGAAAAGGGCGCAGATTGTGGAATTGGCGAAAGCGCGGGGCATTGAAAGCGTCGTGCCCGCCGTTTTGCAAAGCCTGCTCGCGCCGCAGTACCGCGACTTGTCGCAGTTGGGGCGTTTCATGACGTTCATGGCGCAGACAATCGGCGTTCAGGGGTTCGCCAATCAGCAAAGCGTCATCGCCTCGCGTCCTGATTCGACGGATTTGCTGGGACAAATCGACATTCCGACAACGGTGGTCGGCGGCGTGTGCGACGAAGTGACGCCGATTGACAAAATGCGCGAATTGGCGGCGCGAATTCCGCACGCGCGCTTTGTACCCGTCGCGGACAGCGGACACCTGCCGCCTTTGGAAAATCCGGCGGCGGTCACCCGCATTTTCCAAGACGCGTTACTTTGATTTCCTGTTTTTCTCGCGAAAAGCCTTAATGCGTGCCTGCTGGCGTTCTTTGTAGAGTTGCTTTTTGGACTTCGGCGAGCCGTCTTCGTTAAACAGAAGAATGCCGTATTCGTCTTTCAGGTTTTTAATCATGTCTTCGCGGGATGCCGCGGGCGTTTCGGACAAACCGGCGGAAGCGGCGGCGTCTGCGGCTGAATTATTATTCTGCGGCGTTTTTGCGGCGGAAGCGTTTTTCGCGTTTTTGGAAGATTTCTTGGATTGATTCGCCGTCTTTTTCGCCGATTTTGCGGACTTGTCTTTTTTCGCGCCCTCGGACTGCTGATCGGCGGAGGCGTTTTGCGGCGCGGCGGCGTTGACGGACACGGCGTTCCGTTTGGCGTTGCCTCCGTTCTTGACGGCGGCTTGCCGCTTGGCATCGGCGTTTTGCGGTACGAATTGAGCCTTTTTCATCTTGGTGATGGCTGCGCCGGAAACGCACTCCTTGCCGCTCCAATACGGCGTTTTGCGATTGCAGATGGCGCATTTTTGGAATTTGACGCACACAAGCGTGCCGTCGTCGTCAATGCCGGGAACGGTTTCGCCGTCGTTGTCGGATTGCGCCGATTGCACGGATTGCACGGATTGCGCGGCGGCGTCATTGTTTTGAGAAACGTCGGCGTTGTCGGCTTCTTCCTGACGTTGTTTTTCTTCTTCCTCTCTTTGTTTTTTCAGCTGTTCTTCGTATTTTTTCCGCAGTTCTTTTAATTTTTTGTATTCTTCTTCGGCGTTTTTGCGCTTGATTTCAAATTCTTTTTGATATTCCGTGCTGGATTTGACCGCCTGACCGCCGCCCAAAACCCACGGACGCGGACGCCGGGTTGACGAGATGCCCTGTTCTTTCGCCATGGTGTTGTAGTGCGCCGTATAGCCCGCGTCATCGTTTGTTTCGATTTCTTGGGGCGTGTACACGGCGTACGCGCCGGCGACGCCGGTCAAATCGCCGGAGGAGCCCAGACGCTGCTGGGCATGAGCGGGCAGTCCTGCGGCGATGAGCAAAGCGGAAAGGAAGAACAGTTTTTTCATAGCGACCTCCATTAGCAAGATCTGTAACGAATGACGCAGGACGCGCCCTTGTATTTAATCAATTCGACGGCGACCATGTATTTTTCAAGCGACGCGACACCCTCTTGGGTGCGGATGAAATTGATGACGCCTTTGGGAATGAAGACGGCGTTTTTGTCGTTCACGCCTTTGGCATAGATGCGGTACACGGTGTTGTCGTTATCCTCGCCGCCGGAGTATGCGGTGAACGTGCCGTCTTCGTGTTTTGTCAGACGGCGCAGAAAGCCGAGATGTTTGCTCCCCGGTTCGCGCTGAGCGACCGCTTGGAACAGGTAGTGCATGCTTTTGGTGGCGTAGCGGTAAGGGATGCGCCCGTAAGTGACGACCATGACGACCGTATCGTTGTTATGGGCGCTCAGGCGGCATTCGCCGTTGTAGGAAGCGTCTGACAAGACGGGTTCGTTGATTGTCCCGCGCACGCAGAAGTAGGCGCTTGTGAAGCCGTCCGCCATTTTCAGATATTTGTAGGCGTTGATGTGAAAGCGTCCGCCTTCCGCCAATTCGGAGTTTCCCGCCACTTTTCCGTTTGCCCCGACGGTGAAGATGATTCCGGAATCGGCGGGAAAGCGCGGTCTGGCGTCGCCGATGATGACGGAAGCGGAACCCGCGGGCGCGTTTTGTTCGTAAAGGTTCAGTTTTTTGGTGGCGTATTCCGCCGCCATTTTGTTTTGTTGCAGCAGGGACGACACCATGGCTTCGTACACGGGGACGACGTAATCGTCGGGGGCTTTGGCGACTTCGCCGAATTTCCCCCATGCGAGCATGGAAATCAGACTGGCTAAAACGACCCAGAAAAACATGGCTTTGTTCCTTTTCGGCGGGGCGTTCGAAACAAACGCCCCGCACGGTTTTCTTTATCAGTTAAGATCGTAACTCTTCATAATCAGACCCTGGTTGTCCAGCGGACGCAACTGTCCTTTTTCTACGTCATAGCGGACATTCGGGAACTTGAAGTTCTTCGGATCGAAGTAGCAGTAGGTGTGCACCAGCGCCTGCATCGAACCGGAGAAAATGCCGCCCATGTTCCAGAAGTAATCCGGCGAGCTGGAGGACGTTTTGACCTTGTTCGGCGTCACGGTGCCCATGGCGACCGCCCAGCCGCACAGCGTTCGGTTCGAGCCGCCGCAATTAGAAGACGAAGAACCGTTGTTTTTCAGCTGATTCGTGAAATCCTGCGAAAGACAGTTTTTCGGCGTGGTGGAGCACAGCGGCTTCGCGGCAACGGCGATACGCGTCGCGGGCTGGTAGATGAACGGCACTTCCGTGCGGTAGTCCTGATGCCCGAAGTTCTGGAAACGCCGACTTATTTGGAAAACGTCAGACAGAGTCCCTTTCGGATACTGCGGATCCGTAAAATGTTGGAAGGTACCTACATAGTCGTCTTCTTCGACAATGGGCAGTTTGCTCAAATCGTTGACCGTATAGATTTCACCGCCCGTATACTCCCAATTTTGCGGCATGGTATACGCGTCAACCTTCGATCCCGCGTCAATGAAAATAACCTTGCCGACGTCGAACGCGGTCGGCGCGACGGTCATAACGGGCAGATACCCCGCGGGGCAAAGTCCGGCGTCCCGATCGTCCACAGTCACGGTTGTTGGCGAGGGGGCATACACATTCAAACTCATTTTAAACCCCGGCGCCGGCACCAGCCCCATGAACGGATGCGTCAGACAGCCGGAGGATTCGCCGCCCGCGCAGTGATAATAGTTGTTAGCGGCGTACGACACGAACATGGAACGCGGATTGGTTCCGTTGTAGTTTTTCACATACATCGTGCAGTAGTTTTGGTAGCCGAACCGGTTCATCAGTGAACAGTCTGTTTCAAAGTTCTGATCGTAATACTGGTCTTGCGACTGATAGCCTGTTGTGTACCACTGATTCGTCGACACCGTGTACTTTCTCGCCGGCAATTTCGCCAATCTGCCGCGCGGCACGACGAACGAGCAGTTTCCGGGGTTGGAGTTGCTAAAGTTGTATTGATTGGTCCACGTGTTCGGATCTTTGAGTACAAGCGAGTCAGTGTTCGTCTGGCAGGGCCACGGACCTTTCGCGTACTGATTCGTCAGCGTGTAGATGGACTTCAACACGTAGTTCGGCAGAATGTCGCTTAAATTCGCGCCGCCGCGGCTGGTCAGCTTGATGTCGTTCATGACGGACACGTACGCGGGGTCCAAACGGAACTTGTTGTAAACGTTGAAATAACCATCAACTTTGCCGGGAACGCTATTGTATTTGAACATGGAGCCCGTCGCGTAAAACTTCTGATTCGGATCGCCGCCCGCATCGGAATCCATTCTTCCCGTCGAATAGTTGTATTCGCCGGCGGAGTTGATGGATATGAGCAGATCCCTTGCCGTGCCCCAGTAGTTGTGTTCTCCGCTCGTCGTCGCTACGTTTCCGTTTGAAGTAAACATGTACACGCGGCTGTGCTTGTCGGCCGCATACGCGCCCAAATAGTTGTAGACGTCCGATTCGATTTCGATATACCCGTCGCGGATTGTCCAATAGCGCGTGTCCAAATCAATGGCGGTGCCGGGACGGATGTTGCGGGGAAGATCGTCAACGTCGCTGTAATCCGTCAGCTGCGTTCTTGTCAAAACCAAACGTCCGAAAACGGCGTCCGGGTTTTGCAGGGTCGTCTGATTGTTCAACGACAGATGCAGAGCCGACACTTCGGCGATCGGCGTGTCGCGAAACGCGGTTGTCACCTGCACGCCGCCTGAAATTCTGTTGTGCGGCGCGGCAATAAGAAACTCGTTGCGCGTCGACCCGTTCGCAGTCGGCGCGGACACGTTTATGGCGGCGTGCACGTCCGGAGCATGCAAACCCGAACTGCTTACGAAGCCGGCGTATGTGTACGGATAGTAAAAGTTCAGGCTTGCGTTCGGCGCGACGGGGCGGTACAAATTATTCTGGTGCGCTTCTGAGCCGAGCGGTCCCGTTTTCGTCATAAAGCCGAAAACGGTGCCGCTTCCCTGACTCATCGCCAAATTCGGCGCCTGATTGCCGACGGTTAAACCGGCTTGCGCGGACGTTTCATTGATACTCATGCCTAAAACGCCACCGTAGTTGCGGACATTGCTAAATCTGACGTGCGACGACAATTCAAGTTCCGATTCCGAACCGTCGGCGGCGCCGTCTTCCTTGTTTGTCATGCGCAGCAGGTCGCGGGCAATGTAGCCTTGCTGCACTGTCACCGCTTCGGACGTCAGCCGCACGTCCGCTTTGCGATACTGGCCGTCCGCACCCGTGTAGGCGCCCGTAGCGTGTCCTCTGCGAGAGCTTGTCGTGTCGCCGACTTTAATGTCCAGCGCTCCGCGCTCGACAAGGTTTTCGTAGTCTGTCTTGTAAAAGTCGGACGTCGTGCGCTTGCCTTTCTGCCAATCCTCCACGTTTCTGAAACCGAAATATTGTTCGTGCGTCACACGTTCGGTAATCAAAGAAGAACGCAATTGCGGCAGAATGGAGTCCGCGTCGTTGTCGTCAAAAGCATTCATCGTCAGCGACGACCCTTGTTTCATCGCTTTACTGTATGCGTTCTGCTGCTCCATAACGGCAACCGCGGACAAATTCGCAGACGGAATGTACGACAGACTGTAATTGTTGCTGTGCATCCCGCGATTCCCGGCGCTCGCCAACGAATAAGTGCGCAGTTTCAATTCCGACGCTTTGGTAAAGTTTGTAAACGGACGGCCGTATGTGTCCACAGCCAAAGTTTGTACGCCCGACGTATCCGAAGAAACGGCGGACAAAACCGCCGACGGCGAATAGGAAGACATGGGGTCCTGATACGATGTGTAAACATTCGCAAGTGCCGTATACGCGCCGCTTGCCCCCAAAGCCCCCACGTTCAAAAGGTTAGTCAAATCCAGTTGCGCTTCGCCCGTCGCAAACGCCATGTCGCGCATGTCGTTAATGCTTGTCGGGTAATAACTGTCTCTCGCCGAAAGCGGAATAATTTTGCCTTCCTCGTCGTAGTACTTCGCGCGACTGGAATCCGTGAAACGAGATTCGTCATCCTGAGTGTCTTCATAAAACGCGGACAGACGAGTGCGCACTTCCGCGTTGTTTTCCGCCGTGTAATACGAGTTGTCAGAAAACAGAGTTCCCGGACTACCGGTGGCACTCCTTTTGGAATACATGTTTTCAAACGCCGTTTCGTTGTACGACGCGATTTCCGTTTCCAAACCGCCGGACGCTTTTCTGTGGTACGTTTGTTCAACGCCCGAACCGCCCGCCGAATTGCCGGAAACATATCCTTTCCGTCCGTAGTTCCACAGGCGTTTCGTAAACAACGACGCTTTCGGGTTGCTCTCGTACGCGTACAGCTTCAAATTCGAGGAGGATTGCAGATACGAATCGTCGAAGTCGCTCTGTTCCGTGCCCAAACGCACCGACGGCGCCAGCATCGAGTTCGCCGCATACGCGATCGGCTCCATATTCAGCGATGTCCCCGCATATTTTTTACGGGCATTATTGCCATAAAAATCTTTCGTCCGCATGGCAATGCGCGCCTGCGCGTTGCCGAAACCGTAATACCCCGGCAGCTCATACCCTTGAAGTCCCTGTGCCATTCTGGCAATGTCTCTCGCCGCGGGATCCGTTTTTTTGTGAACACTATAATAGCCGTTGGAACTCATGTATCTTTCATAGTCGACCACTTCTTCGCCGAACGTCGTGAACGGTCCCGTCATTGTCGTAATGAACGCCTTTGTGTCGGTAATCACGTCGAAATTCCTCGCCACAAGAGAAGCCGTGGACGCCGCGCCGTCGAAAGTCGCGGAATTGTTTGATATCAGCGATTTGAAATCCCGATCGAATTGCTTATACTCCACGCCCGAAAACTGAATTTCCGTCTGCCCGCCCAACTTGGAATAATAATCGTCTCCCCAATTCAAATAGTCTTTGATATCTTTGGAAAGCCCCATTCTCGTCACGCCTGCCTCATGCCCTCTCAGAATTTCGCCGGCGCCCAAACGACCGCCCGACGTTATGTCCTGTCGAGCCTGTCGCGCATGGGAAGTCTCTTTCGTGTTCACGCCTTCCAATCCCGAAAAGAACAGTTTGTCCCTGTTGTCATTATAAATGTTCGGAGCAAAATATTCCGCTCCGATACGATAACGCACGGGACGCGTCTCCCACGAGTCAGCTCTCCAGCTTAACCGCGCGCCGTTGCTAGCGACTGTCTGCGCCGGCATTTCGTCCAACGTGACGAAAGCGCGCTCTTCTGAGTAGAGGTCGCTATTATTTCTGATCGCCAGCCGGGACGTCAAATTCACCGTGTCGAAATTGCCCGCGCCGCTTCCCATGTTCAGTTGAGTCATGCGCGTGATTTTACCGGCAGAATTCTCATTGTTTCGTTCGCGCGTCAAAAGCAACGACGGCTCCGCTCTGCCGTTTCCCGCCGCCGCCATGTTCATGCTGTACGGCACGTTTATCAATTCGTCAATATAGGTGCTGTACGGACGGGCGAAAAGACCGCCTTTATATGTAAAGCCTTCGTATTCGTCCCGCTTGTACGTTGACAGATTGAACGACGGCATGTATCCCGTCGCGTCCGAAATGCTGAAACTTCCGACTGCACCATCATCCCACAAAGCCGAATAAGACACGCCTCTGCTTGTCGGATCCAGATTCAACGAAACGTTGAATTCGCGCTCCCAAGAGAGATCTTTGACGTCGCTTTCCAATTCGATATACGGCATCTGGGAAACATTTGAAAACGAATTGGAGTCCGTCATTTCTCTGGTAGAGGCAACTGTTCGATATCCCGCACTTTTAACTGCCATGCGCGATCTCGCCGCATATATGTCTTCGTATTTGTATACCGAATTGAATGACATACCGGCATTCGTATCCGGAGTGTTCGGATTGTCCGGCACTCTCGGCGCAAAAACGTCCAGCGTCGCTTCGTCGCTGACCTTATGCGGCCCGCCCAGCATACCGATAGGGCTGGTCGGATTGGTAACAACATTGTAATCGGCGTGTGTAACCGTCGTCCCTCCCGGCGCGTCTAATCCGGTGGACGTGTCCAAATTGTGAATAATACGATGACTGCGCAAATTCTCGCCGTCATAAATTTCTTCGCCCGTCATCATGGACGTGCGCGTAAACTGCGCCAGCGGCAGTCCGCCGCCGAATTCAGCCGTCCCCGGCAACGTCGTGTTGCGCGGCAGAGCCTTGACGTACAGCCCCCCGTTGCTCGCCATGAAAATCCCCTTGACGCCTTTGATGTCATGCGGGTCGCCGACACCGTTTTCGCCGTCCGTCACCGTGCCGTCCTCGTCGTTCGGCATGCCGATTTTGCCCGCCATGTCCAAATCCGTAAACATGGCGTTGCCGCCCTCGACGCTGGTCGGTTTGCGGTACAAAAACTCGCCCAGAGTCGAATTGCCTTTATAAACCGTCGTCACCGCGACCTGTCCGCGTCCGGGACGCCACGACGAGTTCGCCGCGAAAAAGTCCGTCACGTCGGGAATTTCCCAAATGCCCTGCGCGCCCAAAACGCTGATTCTCGCCGGGTCGCCCGTCACCGCCGCCATGTTCGCCGACGGAATGAAGCCGCCGTCCGCCCCGATCATCGCCGCAATGCGCATCGCGCGCCGGTCCGTAATCTCGTTCGCCGTGCCATTGTCCGAGCGCGGTCCCGACACGATCAGAACCGTATAGTCAAACGGCTTGCATTCGTCCGTGCGCTGTCCCGCCGCGTCCCTTGTGTCGCAGGAGTGCTGACGCACAATCGCCGCGCGGTAGTTGTCCGCCAGTCTGTTCTGAAACACGCACGTCCCGTTTTCTTCCAGACAGAATCCGGGGGGCAGGAATTTCGCCAGTTCCCTATTGTCCAAAATCAGCGATTGCTTTTCCCCGTTCGCGCCCGTGTAGCCGCCTCCGAACGCGCCCGAAGCCGATGTGTCCCCCAACGACCCCAAGTTCGCGTCAATGTACGACATCGCCGCGTCGCGCAACATTTTCATTTGTCCCGCGATCGTGACTTCTTCCACTTCCTGCGTCTTTTCCGACGTCTGCTTGACAAGCATCGGGCTCATCAGCGTCATCAGCCCCAGAAGCGCAATCGCTTCCAGCATCAGCGCGCCGCGTTCGTCCGAACGCTTTTGCGTATGCGACTCAACTCGCGTCTTGCTCATCAGGGACATAAAACGGGACAACATCGCCTTTACTCCTTTGTTGTGCGGTCGCTTTAAACGCCGCGCCACCCTGCATCTTAAACGAACTTCCTTAACAACCTTTAAAAAACATCGCTTGATTGCAAGGCAGGCTTAACACTTTTACTTATTGTCAGGCTAACAAAGCGCGTTTGTCAAAAACAACAAAAAACGTGTATATCTGAATCCATAATCCGCGCAAATCCGCCGTTTCAGGCAGATATATCTTTGGTCATATACGGTAAAATATCTTTTTATATCAACAACTTAAATAATTTTGAAGTTGCTTGATCAGCACTTCGTCCGCCGGCGGCAGACGCTTCACCGCGCCGTTTGAATCCGGCATTTGCATCGCGATGTCGTGCGCGTTCACGAACGCCGCCTGCTGATTTTCCAAAGGAATCGGATTGCCCGTCCATTCGCGGCAGGCGAAAAACAGCAGCACCAAATGAAAACGCGCGTACGAATACGACACAAAGCCGACTTCGCGCAAATCCGACTCGGAAACGCCGATTCCCAATTCCTCTTTCAATTCGCGGCACAGCGCGGCTTGCGGCGTTTCGCCCGCTTCAATCTTGCCGCCGGGGAATTCCCAGCATCCCGCGAATTCCTTGCCTTCGGGACGCGAGCACATCAGCACCCGCCCGTCCGCGTCAATCAGCGCGCCCGCGACGACGTAAACAATCTTTTGCATCACTGGTATCTCAACGCTTCAATCGGATCCAATTTCATGGCTTTGTACGCCGGAAACACGCCCGACACCACGCCCACAAGACTCGACACCGTAAACGACAATATCACGGGCCACAGGCTGAAAGGCACGCGCGTGTCATACAAATACCCGCCCAACTGCGACAAGCCAACGCCCAAAATCAGCCCCACCGTGCCGCCCAGCACCGATATCAGCACGGATTCCGCCAAAAACTGCATCATAATCCAGCGGTTCGGCGCGCCCAACGCTTTGCGGATGCCGATTTCGCGCGTGCGCTCCGTCACCGACACAAGCATCATGTTCACAATGCCGATCGCCCCCACGACCAGAGAAATCGACGCGATCGCCGACAGCAGAATCGACAGCACCATGCCGATCAGTTTGATGTTTTCCACCATCTGTCTCTTATACACATCTCCGAGCCCACGAGACGCGTAGTAATCTC
>ERZ1027188.859-NODE-859-length-10747-cov-4.780864_pt1 | contig 10747 bp, 8 predicted proteins | sample MGYA00519273_ERZ1027188 | MGnify/ENA primary metagenome ERZ1027188 (study PRJEB26926, sample SAMN06164623) | human gut metagenome | biome: ENVO:00009003; feature: ENVO:2100002; material: ENVO:00002003 | host: Homo sapiens | place: USA | collected 2012 ... | reverse complement strand
TCGGCAGCGTCAGATGTGTATAAGAGACAGGGTAATGGCGGAAGTAAGCGAATTGGACGAAAAAATGGAAGATGTATTAAGAAAATATTACGTTCAAAATGTAACTGAAGAGTTGAAAAATACGTTCCATGATCATATCACAAAGAAAAACGAAGAAAGATTAAAAAAAAATCTTGAGGGATGTGGAAAGAAAGAAAAGGTTTGTTATCATAAATGGAAGGGTATGGAAATACAAGACATCATCCCACTAATGGAAGCGGCCCAAATGGCAAAAGCTGTAAACTATATTGTACCGAAGGAGTTATACACTCCATTTCGTGTAAATTTCTTTGAAGATTATAAAGCAGAGATTGTTGAAATAAGGAATGAACTGGCACATTGTGCAAGTAAAACAGAAGATGGGAAAGAAATTCTGATTACAAGAAAAGGAGATAAAACTTTTAATGATGAAGATATTAAGGAAATAAGGAAAAACATCTTGAAGTATTCGAAAATCTTTGATAAATTGTTACAATAGCACGTTGATTTGCTTAATCTGCTATAAGGCTGCTCTTATTCAATTAGTTGACAATTCCATTACACTTTGTGGGTGACTATAAAGTAGTAAGTGAATAACTCGTAAATAAATAAAATGACAAAAAAGAAATATACTTTCATTGACTTGTTCGCAGGGTGCGGAGGACTCTCTGAAGGCTTCCTTCAAACAGGGCGTTTCAATGCTCTTGCCCATGTGGAATGGGAAAAGCCTATGGTGGATACTTTGCGGAATCGGTTAGTGGATAAATGGGGTGAGTCCATTAATGATTCAAAAAGGAAGGTTATTCTTTTTGACATTCAAAAAACAGACGAACTTATAAACGGATTTTGGTCTGATGAATCTAATCAGAAATATGGTTTGCACAATGCAGATGAAGTTAGGACAGAAGGCTTAAAAGGTCTTGTAGGAAATCAACACGTGGATTTGATTATTGGTGGTCCCCCATGTCAGGCCTATTCCATACATGGTAGAGCCACAGATAAAGATTCCATGCAAAATGATTATCGGAACTACTTGTTTGAGAGTTTTTGCAAGGTCGTAGATGCATTCCGCCCGGATTTGTTTGTTTTTGAAAATGTGGGTGGGCTACTTAGTGCAAAGCCCGGAGGTATACCCGTCCGTAAAAGGATCTATGATGCCTTTACTCAAATAGGATATAAGATACGAACTCCAGAGGAAATGCCAACGGCATTGTACGATGCCGCAAACTTTAATGTACCGCAACATCGTCCACGAGTGATTATTCTTGGTACTCGGAATGATACAGAACTGACTTTGGATAATCTTTATGCTGCAATTGACAAGGAGAAAAATTTAAAGGTAAAGTTAACGGTGAGAGATGCATTAGGGCAACTTCCGCCACTATATCCGTTAGCTCAGCCAATAAAAGAAGGACGTTACACTAGGTCGTATCAGAAGAATCCTAATCCAGAAATAACTCAACATGAAGCCAGAAATCATGGGCCTCGTGAAAGGGCTATATTCAAAGAATGGGTAGAGAACAACATGAACCATATTAGTCATCAAGCAATGATTGATTACTACTATAAGAAGACCGGCCACAAAACCCTGTATCAGAAATATAAAAGTCTTGAATGGGACAAGCCTTCTCATACCGTAGTTGCTCATTTGAGTAAAGATGGATACATGTTTATCCATCCTGACCCTGAACAACAGAGAAGTATAACTATTCGTGAAGCAGCCTGTCTCATGACCTTCCCGACAGATTATCAATTTCTCGGAAGTACACCTTACAATTATAAAATGATTGGAAATGCTGTTCCTGTGAATTTTGCAAAAGCAATAGCAACAGCACTATATAAATCTTTAGATAAAACAAAATGAATGTATTAATAGCATGTGAAGAGAGCCAGGCTGTTTGCAAAGCCTTTCGTGCTAGAGGTCATAACGCATACAGCTGCGATATATTAGAGTGTAGTGGCGGACATCCTGAATGGCATTTCAAACAGGATGTCTTGCAAGTTATTCCCAATCATGGTGGAATGTTAGAAAATGGTACGGAATACTATTTGCCAGAAGGCGAAACATGGGATTTGATGATTGCCCACCCACCTTGCACATATTTATCCGTGAGCGGAGCGAGATGGCTATATCATCCCGAAGATGCGGATTTGCCCATAGAGCAAAGACGAGAACACCCTCATCATCTTGGCAGAAGAAAGATGAAACAGGAGGCCATAGAATTCTTTATGGAGTTCACAAAAACGGATATAAAGCATTGGGCAATCGAAAATCCTGTAGGTTGTATGAATACAGAGTATAGGAAACCTGACCAGATTGTTCAACCTTTCTGGTTTGGTGATCATGCTTCCAAGAAAACTTGTTTGTGGATACATAACTTACCATTACTTGAACCCACAAATATGGTTGAAGAGGGGCCACGTGTTGTGCTTTCAAGTGGTCGTTCTTTGCCTAAATGGTATTCTGATTCATTTAATACCAAAATCTCCACAGAAGAGAGAAGAAAACTAAGAAGTAAAACCTTCCCGGGTTTTGCAGAAGCACTTGCAGAACAATGGGGTAACATTGAACACTATGATTAGAGTATTCAAGTTTAGAGCAAATGATTTGAACCCTTCGGCAGGGAAACAAATAGAGTTCAATTCTGCCGTTGTTCAATCGTTCTTCCATTTTACGAAAGATACGGAAGAAATTGTGTGCCATTACATTGATTCAAATGGCAGAGAAGGAATGACTATAAAGTCAAGTCTTAGCCTTAGTCCTGCAAGAGGTGATTACAAAATCTACCAGAATAATGATGGGACATTAAATCTTAAAGACTTTTTCCTACAAAGGTTACATCTTACGTTAGAGAATAATAGTAACGATTACTTTGCGTTGAGAAAAAGAGAAGGATATCATTATGACCTTTTCTATCTGCCTGCATCACTATCTGTCCAAGAAATATATGATAGATTGTCATTAAAAAGAAATGAAGTTCAATTCGAACTTTTTAGAGAACCAGCGATAAAGGATGTAAAAGAACAATATCGCCCTTTCATTACGGCCATCAAATCGAAGCCATTCTTGCTTTTGGCTGGAATAAGCGGTACGGGCAAGAGCCGTATAGTAAGAGAGTTAGCACGTGCATGTTGGGATGTAGGTAGCACAGAGTTTAAGGCACAGAAACCAAAGAACTTTGAGATGGTGCAGGTAAAGCCCAACTGGCACGATTCTTCGGAATTAATTGGTTATGTCAGTCGCATTGGTGCTGACAAGGATGGTAATGGTGTGGTGTTTGTGGCTGGCGATTTTCTTAGATTTGTTGCTAAGGCGTGGGAAAATCCCGAAATACCATATTTTCTCTGTCTTGACGAAATGAATCTTGCACCTGTTGAGCAATACTTCGCAGAATATCTGAGTGTAATAGAAAGTCGTAAGGCAGATGAAAATGGAAATATTTCGACAGACCCTATATTGAAGAGCGATGAGCAATGGTACTTTAATTTGACAGCCCAACTGACGCATAAGGAGGATATAAGAACACAGTTTAATACTGAAGGTATCTGTATACCACAAAATCTTATTGTGGTCGGCACAGTAAATATGGACGAGACCACATTCTCGTTCAGCAGAAAGGTACTTGACCGTGCTATGACCATCGAAATGAATGAAGTCAATCTGAAAGGTGGTCTTGACACCCGCCACGAAATGATTGGCAAACTTGGCAAGACGGAGCTCATAGGTGAAACTGTTGAAGGTATTGACGTATATTCTGACTTTCAGAATGTGTGCGACATTGCTCTTGATTACCTACAAGGCATCAACGACAAGCTTGAAAGCACTCCTTTTAAGGTTGCATATCGTACAAGAAATGAAGTTCTACTCTATGTGGTGAATAATCTACCATATAACAAGGATTCAAAAGGGAATGCTCTGTCTCAGGACTATGTCATAGCTCGCGCCTTGGACGAGATAACGAACATGAAGATTCTCTCGCGTGTCGAAGGTGACGAGACAAAGGTCAGTGCAAGTTTTCTTGATGGATTGGAGAATACAATTAAAACGGGTCTTGTGACAGCATGCCCGAATTTGTTTGAAGAAGGAGAGGGTAAGAAAGCATACGTTTCGGTATCTTTGGCAAAGCTAACGGAAATGAAGAGGCGCCTGACATCTGGTTACACCAGTTTTTGGAGTTAATTGCTTATGGAACTTCTGACGATAGAACACCAAGACTTCACAATGAGCATCGAATGCGGCAAGTTCGATGCAATTTGGGACAAGGCTGTGAGGAATGTGGGAGCAGGAAACCTGACCTCCACTTACTCATGGTCGGATGGTGTTGCGTCTGTGGTCAGACTGGATGAGGACGGCACCAGCCGAGAAATAGTAAACGGTGAGACCCAAGCGGCTGTATTCTTCGACAATGCCGAATACCCAATATGGGTGGACTTCAAGAGCTATGTCAGGAATGCCCGATTCGGTAGCATCCTACAAGGTGACAATGAGAACTTCAGTTTCCGCAGGGGCATTCTTGCAGGATTCCTCAACTACGGCAACGACATAGGCAAGAGCGAGATTCTGATTGACTATACCGTTGGAACGGAGATACGCCACTTTCGCTTTGGCTTCGATGTGTTGAGTACCAAGCTCAATTATCATGAGCATTGGCGAAAGATAATCGAAGACATAGAGAGCGAGTACCGCATGTTGTCACTCGACTACATGAAGCGTACCTTCCACGGATTTTCACCTGACACAGAAGGCGAAACGCCCGAAGTTGTATGGTGGAGCATCTTTGCAGGAGAGCAAAAGAAATTTGTGAATGCCGTGAAAAGCATCATCGAGCGTCCACACCACAGACTTCACGGCATCGAGACATACATCCGTGCCGACAAATTGACAAGAATACCCATCGCCATCGAGAACGAGCTGGCTGAGCACCGAAAGGAGCCTGCACACCTATATAGGGTGGAGCAACAAGTGCAGAGCAACGACACTCAGGAAAACCGTTTCCTCAAACACGCATTGGGTCAAATAGCTGCAAAGTATGAGAGTCTGAAAAGGCGCATCGAAGCCATCAAAGGCGCGTCCGACCCGTTCAAAGAAGAAATGAAAGCGATGCTCAATACATTGAAGTACCTACAGAGGAATCCATTCTTCCGTACCGTAGGTCGTTTCAAGGGCATGAATCAGGAAAGTCTCATTTTACAGAAAGCCAGCGGTTACAGTCAGGTGTACAGGACTTGGAATCTGCTTCGCCGTGCCTACTCTCTCAATGATGGCATATACCGTCTGCATTCCAAAGATATAGCCACCCTCTATGAGATATGGTGCTTCATTGAAGTGAGCCATATTGTCAGAGACTTGCTTGGAATCAAGCCAGAAGACGTTGACCATCGTAACCGTATGGAAATGAACGGCACTTTCACATGGGAACTGGGCAAGGGAGAACATTCTCGCATCCTATTCAAGAAGGATGATGTAGAACTGGCTGAATTGGTATACAACCCCAAGCATACCGACAAAGAGAACGACACTATAAGCATGGATAGGTTTGTCGTTCCAACCGTAGCGCAGAAACCTGACATCGTGCTTCAGTTGACTAAGCACGACCTTCAAAAGGACATGAAAATGACATATCTGTTTGATGCAAAATACAGGATTGAAGGGCGTGTTAATGGCGTGGACACCCCACCGGAAGATGCCATCAACCAGATGCACCGATATAGGGATGCCATCTATTACAAAGAGAACAAAGATGCAGCACTGAAGAAAGAAGTCATCGGTGGATATATCTTGTTCCCCGGTGATGGTCAGAAAGCGGAAGTCGAAGTGTCAAAGTTCTACAAGACCATCGATGAAGTGAACATCGGTGCATTCCCACTGCGTCCGAAAGACAAAGAAAATCGTGACTTGTTGGTCCAGTTCATTGAATCGCTGATTGGCAAAGCTTCAACTGAAATCCTTGATGATAGCATACCTCAGAAAGGATTGTATTACACTTCCGAAGAACCGAAGGATGCCGTGTATATGATTCTTACGCTTGACACAGAAGTGAATGAAGATGTGAATGCCGTGCTGGAAGGAAAGGCTGGCACTATTATTATGGGGCGTAAGGGAATGGAAGAGACAAAGGATATTCAAACAGTCCGCTATATTGCGCCCATTATCCCTGGTGGACACATTGAGGGCTATTATAAAGTGGTCAAGGCAAACCTTACTCATGTTGATAATGAGAAATATCCAATACGCATAAAATTCGAGGTGTCTGATTGGAAAGAACTTGCACAACCTGCTAAGTTCGGAATGGCAAGAGCTGCTTATCGAGGATTCTGCAAGACTCGTGAGGAGTTTTTCCTGCATTGCAAAGAACAAGTGATTATCGACAAGATATGAGCAACTTCCAAACATCCCCACAACGCCACGCTAACATGGCGGCTATCCACGGCAAGGACACTAAGCCTGAAATGGTAGTGCGTCGCTACTTATGGGGGCATGGTTTCCGCTATAGGCTCAACCATCCACGACTGCCAGGAAAACCGGACATTGTGATGCGGAAGTACAGAACTTGCATCTTTGTAAATGGCTGCTTTTGGCACGGGCATGAAGGCTGTCGCTATTACACTATACCGAAAACCAATACAGAGTTTTGGGTCAACAAAGTAAAGCGGAACAAGGAGCGAGATTTGAAAGTCCAACATGAACTTGCTGCAATGGGCTGGCACTCTATCATCATTTGGGAATGTGAGTTAAAGCCCATCAAAAGAGAAGATACATTGGAATCGCTGGCATATACACTCAATAAGATTTTTCTGCAAGACAGGACTGTCAAGCGGTATGAAATACCAGAGGAAGAGCTAATGATGGCAGCGGAGGACGTTCCTGCAATGTACAAAAATAAAGTAACATGATAATACGTTATATAATATATGAGTAACAAAGAGATACAAATAACATCGGAACTTAGAGTCGCTGTGCAGACCATCAAGACGGCCATCCTGCAAAGTCAGGCACGGGCTGTCAAAGGGGTTAATCAGGAACAGTTGGCCTTGTATTATGGTGTGGGAAGATATATTTCTGAGAATACACGCAACCAAAAATGGGGATCTGGTGCAATTGAAACTATTAGTCTCCGTTTGCGTCAGGAACTACCCGGGTTAAGGGGCTTCGGCGTATCCAGCCTCAAAAATATGCGTTTGTTTTATGAGACATGGAATGTCATAGAACCCAATTCGCCAATCGCAATTGGCGAATTGGAGAATCAGGCTTCGATAGTATCTCCAGATAACGATGACTCCATTGGTAGCCAGGGGAATATAATTCGCCAATTGCAATTGGCGAATTTGCAAGACTTCCCTTTAGTGGAATTTCTTAGCATTAGTTTTACACATCATATACGTATATTGGAGAATACGAAAGATACGGACGAACGTCTGTTCTATATACGCTATTGTCACAACTACAAACCCACCACAGACGAGTTGCCTGGTATCATTAAACAGCAAGACCTCTATCATCATCAAGGCAATATGCCGAATAACTTTCTCGCTACGCTGCCAGACTACAAACAAGCCTATCGTGCCATTCAGATGTTCAAGGATGAGTATCTGCTTGACTATATCAATGTGGAAGAACTGGGTATGCACGACGAAGAAGTGGATGAGAGGGTCATAGAAAGCAATATCGTCCACAACGTGAAGAACTTCATTATGACGTTTGGACGCGGTTTTACGTTTATCGGCAACCAAGTACACTTTGACAAACTGGGTCACGACCACTGGATAGACCTCCTATTCTATAACCGTGACCTTCGACGTACTGTGGTGTTCGAGTTGAAGCGTGGCAACTTCAAGATTGCTTACCTTGCCCAGTTGAGTAGCTACCTTCGCATTCTCAACGATGAAGATCGTCGCGAGGGAGAAGAAGCACCTATTGGTATTATCCTGTGCAAGAAAGCTGATAGAGCATATGTAGAGTACATCATGCAGGATTTCCGTCAACCTATGGGTGTAGCAACATATAAGACCGCAGACGAGATGGAGCCAGAGCTATTAAAGGTGCTGCCTCCAAAGGAAGAGCTTCAACGTATATTTGAAGAAAGCGGCAACAAAGATGGCGATGAAGAAGGAAGTGAAGATTAAAAACCACATTCGCAAATTACGAATGTGGTTATGACATGCTAATTGTAGAAACCAGATACCAGAATTAGGTATGCGGTTTCGTTCTCCATAGAGAAAAACCTGATTGGCAAACCACCAATCAGGTTTTTTGAGCGAGGAGGTTCAACGTTTCTCACCATATACCCTCTCACACACTTCGTCAATGCCATCTTTGAGGATGACTGAATCCATCGTGTGAATGAAAGGGGCATACTTTCGGTCTTGCTTCAAGACCGGCTTGATGATGTAGTACTCCTTGACTACTGCTTCAAGCAGGGTCTGTCTATACCATGAGGCAGCAGCAAGCACAAGGCTGCATAGGGCAATAGTATAGGCGAAGCACTTCCACCATGAGGTCACCATGTCACTCCAGACGTGACTCCTGAGTTGGTGCAGACGGCGATATTTCGTGGGTTGCTTTTCTGCCTCTTTTGACGGGGGACTTGGCGCAACATCAAGTTCGTTCTCTGGCACCTTGTACACGGTATCTTTTCCAAATGTTATAGCCTTACCCTTTGGAATTCTGGTTGGGAATGGTGCATTGGTAAGCCGTGATACAGTTTCACTGCCAACGTCCTTCACCCACTTGGCCCATTCCTCACGGGCAAGTGACATAGAGGTCTCGTTATTCTTCATGTGCACGGAAGTGTCGAAGATAGCCTGAATATGGACGGGTGAGCTTTCCACTGCATTTTGTAGAGCCTTCTCAACATGCTCCTTCAAGGCATTAGCCAACCTGACGTAATCAATTCCTGATAGGTCAGGCGGTTGGTTCGACGTTCTCTGCATCTGGGCGAAAGATTGTTGCGTCTGGATGGACTCCTTTATGGGCTCAACTCGTTCAACAGTCACTTCGCCGTCTTTTTCATTGTAGGCCATCTTGATTCCGTGCGCCTCCGCAAGGGTAATGAGCATCTGAATCTCTGCCTTGTGGGACAGGTCGCTTTTACGAAGATAGCCAAGTGTGGCTGCATCATTATCTGCCACCTTCTGAGTTTTTAGTTTATTTGTAGCCATAGCTTATCGTTTACGTTTGAATTGGGGTTTATTAGAATGTGAGTAATTGAAGCGAAAGCGGTACTTCTCCTTATCATCATCGTCAAGGTCACGCCAGCCACGGTTGTTGCCGCCACCTCCACCACCGATGGAGAGTGGTTGGGCGTATGGCATGAGCAACAGGTCGCACAACAATTCAAGAGCGACAAAGGAGGTCTTACCATCCTTAGAGTTTTCATGCTCCGCTTGGAAATCGGACTGGTATTCCAAGGACAGATGGGACAACAGACCGTCAGTTGACGTATAACCGCTAGATGGTAGTTTCCCATTAGGGAACAACTTGTCGAAGTCGGGGTATGCCTTATCGATGGCCATGCAGCCCTGCCAGTCATTGATATAGTGAAGCTGCTGTCTGTAATCCTCATACCAATCACGCACATTGTAATGAGTTATCTGCTTCAGGTCACCGAACTTCTCTGTGAGGGCAGAGAGTTTCAACTCGTTGTCGAGCTGTCTTCCGCTGAAAGTGTATTTCCCATCGGTGAAGACAACGCCCATCAGTCTGCCGTTGACGTTGTTGTAATGGAAGTGCAACTTCAATCCCTCGGCTCGGAGTGCATTGTCGAACTGCTCCCAGTTGACAGACTTGGCCTTGCATTGCATCACCTTGTCGTAGAATTGGTATTTCACTTTCTCCTTGCCTCGGAGTTTGTTTCTGTTGACGTTCATTTTGCCCTCGGAGATGTAGAGTCCATACTTCTTGGTGAGATACTTGCAGATACGCGCATTGCGCTCCTTCTCATAGGCTGTGCTGATAACGTGACCGTCTCTATCCACCATAGAGCACATCATGTGAGCGTGGTCATGGTCGGTGTCATAGTGACGTGCCATGATGAACTCGGTGTTCTTGATACCCATCAGTTCCATGTGTTCACGGACGATTTTACGCATCAGTTCATCAGTAACTCTGTTGCCGTCCTTCTTGTGGAAAGAGTAGGCATAGTGTCCCACGGGTTCACGGATATTGTTGTTCCCCTTTGTGGCGTATGCCTCAAAGATTTGAGCAACAGTCTTGTTGTCTAAGAGCGGAATGCCTTCACTATGCATGATGATCTTGGCTTGTTTATCCTTGTCGTACTTTCCAGTGATGTAGTCGAGACATCCCTGAAAATTCTGCCCATGTTTTATCTTGCAAATCATAGTTGCTCCTTTCGTTAATGGGTGATACAGTCGTCTGTTGCACTTGTAGGCTCTGACAAGTCGCCACCGCGAAGTATTCTGCGGATAAGCTCAGTCAAAGAGATGATAAGTTGCTCAGCCTTGAAGCGTACGGAGATGAACCCTCCAGCATTGGCTTGATGCGCAATTTGGTTGGTATTGTTTGCCATGCCGCACACATCCCTCAGTTGTTCTATGTTCTCATCACTCATGTGTGCCTGAACGATGGCATCCAGCCCAGCCTCGTGCAGATAAACGTCATCGGGCTTGCCAGCCTGTTCCGCCTTATACTGAATGATGTTCTCTTCCTCGTCGTTGTAGCCTGTCTCTTATACACATCTGACGCTGCCGACGAATAGCCTTGTGTAGATCT
>ERZ1027188.858-NODE-858-length-10748-cov-5.667352_pt1 | contig 10748 bp, 9 predicted proteins | sample MGYA00519273_ERZ1027188 | MGnify/ENA primary metagenome ERZ1027188 (study PRJEB26926, sample SAMN06164623) | human gut metagenome | biome: ENVO:00009003; feature: ENVO:2100002; material: ENVO:00002003 | host: Homo sapiens | place: USA | collected 2012 ... | reverse complement strand
CATACGATATTACTACGCGTCTCGTGGGCTCGGAGATGTGTATAAGAGACAGACACAAAGGAGGCTGTAAAAGCCTACCTCGAATCAGAAGGCATAGCCTACAAGGATTTCGGCACTTATTCTACCGACAGTTGCGACTATCCCGACTTCGCCCACCCTTGCGCTGAGGCTGTGGAGAAGGGTGAATGCTATCCCGGCATCGCCGTGTGCGGCAGCGGAGAGGGCATCAGCATGACTCTCAACAAGCACCAGGGCATCCGTGCAGCCCTTTGCTGGATTCCTGAAGTGGCTGCCCTTTCGCGCCAACACAACAATGCCAATGTGCTTGCAATGCCTGGTCGCTTCGTTAGCAACGAGCAAGCCATCGAGATGGTGAAGACGTTTCTCAACACTGACTTCGAGGGCGGACGACATATCCGTCGCATCGAAAAGATTCCGGTGAAATAAAATTTGCGCCTATTAAACAATCTGAATGCGGACTGCCTTATCAGCTGCCCGCATTTTTTTATTTCCTCATCACAACAAGGACTGTTGGGCTGCTTTTGATAAAATAGGCTGCGCCTCGGAAAAGAAAATTGAGCAAGCTCTTTTCTTTCCGCTCGGCTTGCACTATCTTTGCAAAAACTATCTATTTATGGAGAAAGACGAGATTCAGAAACTGACATACTCTGAGGCGGTTGCCGAATTGGAGAAGATTGTGCGTGAGATGCAGAGCGATGCCTGCAGCATCGACAACTTGTCGCGACTCACGTCGCGCTCCCTTGAATTGCTGAAAGTGTGCAAGGCTAAATTGCTTTCCACCGACGAGGAACTGAAAAAAATCCTTGCCGAACTTGAAGCTTAAATACGAGATATTACCCTATGACTAAATTATAATACACTTAACAAAACACTCTATGAAGCATTTTATCCTGACTGCAGCGGCTCTGCTTTCCGCATCAGCCTCGCTGGGCGCAACGGAGGTGCTGACGTCGCCCGACGGACGACTGCAGTTGTCGTTCGACCTCACCGCCGATGGAACGCCAACCTACAAAATGGATTACAACAACAAGCCGGTAATCGCCACAAGCCGGCTCGGCCTGGAACTTAAAAACCAAAAATCACTGCTCGACGGGTTCAAGATGGAACGCGTCAGCCGCTCGTCGTTCGACGAGACGTGGCAACCGGTATGGGGCGAGCAGTCGAGCATCCGAAACCACTACAACGAGATGGCTGTATGCCTGTCGCAACCCGACGACAACGGGCATCTGCGCGAGATGATTGTGCGTTTCCGACTCTACGACGATGGTGTAGGATTCCGCTATGAGTGGCCTGCGCAAGACAATTTCACCTATTTCACAATAAAGGAAGAGCGCACGGAATTTGCCATGACGGGCGACCACACTGCCTATTGGATTCCGGGCGACTACGACACTCAGGAATACGACTACACCATAAGCCGCCTGTCGGAGGTGCGCGAGAAAATGCCTGCCGTGAAGTTCAGCTACAATGTGTCGTCGACAGTGTTCTCCGACACCGGCGTGCAGACGTCGCTGCAACTGAAAACCGACGACGGAATATACCTTAACATCCATGAGGCGGCGTGTGTGGACTACTCCACAATGCACCTCAACCTCGACGAGAAACGCATGGTGCTGACGTCGTGGCTCACCCCCGACGCCCGTGGCGACAAGGGCTATCTGATGGCTCCTTGCCACTCTCCATGGCGCACCGTGATGGTCACTTCTACAGCCACCGCCGCCCTCGACTCAAAGCTCATCCTCAACCTCAACGAGCCGTGCAAGCTTGAAGACACGTCGTGGATACACCCTACGAAATACATGGGCGTATGGTGGGAGATGATTGTGGGCAAAAGCTCATGGGCTTATTCAAACGCTTCGGCTGTCAACCTCGACAGCATCGACTACAAAACCATGAAGCCTAACGGCATCCACGGTGCAAACAACGACAACGTGAAGCGTTACATCGACTTTGCCGCCGAAAACGGATTCGACCAGCTGCTGGTGGAAGGATGGAACATCGGATGGGAAGACTGGTTCGGCCACGAAAAGGATTATGTGTTTGACTTTGTCACTCCAAACCCCGACTTTGACATCGCAAAGCTCAACGACTATGCTCACAGCAAAGGCATCAAACTGATGATGCACCACGAAACTTCGGGCTCGCTGCGCAACTATGAGCGCCACCTCGACGCAGCATACTCGCTGATGAACAAATACGGATACGACGCCGTAAAGAGCGGATATGTGGGCAATATGGTGCCGCGTGGAGAATATCACTACGGACAATGGGCAAACAACCACTATCTCTACTGCGTGAAAGAGGCTGCCAAACACAAAATAATGGTCAACGCGCACGAGGCGACTCGCCCAACCGGACTTTGCCGCACATACCCAAACCTTGTGGGCAACGAGAGCGCCCGCGGAACAGAATATCAGCAGTCGGCAGGCATCATGCCACACCACGTGACAATTCTGCCGTTCACGCGTCTGCAGGGCGGCCCTATGGACTACACTCCTGGTATCTTCTGCATGGACGTGTCGAAACTCAATCCTGAAAACCACGGACATGTCAACGCCACGCTGTGCAACCAGCTGGCACTCTACGTAACACTCTACTCTCCGCTGCAGATGGCAGCCGACGTGCCTGAAAACTATATGCGCTACGCCGACGCCTTCCGCTTCATCAAGGATGTGGCTGTAGATTGGGACGAGAGCCGCTATCTCGCGGCCGAACCGGGTGAATACATCATTGCAGCGCGCCGTGAGAAAGGCGGACAGCGCTGGTTTGTGGGCGGTGTGACCAACGAGGACGCACGCACAATGACCGTCGACTTCTCTTTCCTTACAAAGGGTCAGAAATATATGGCAACAATATATGCCGACGCAAAAGACGCCGACTATGAGATAAATCCTGAAAAGTATGTGATCTCGCGCCGCGTGGTGACTGCAAAAGACAAGGAGAAAATCTTTATGGCTCGCGGTGGAGGCTTCGCCATCAGCCTTATGCCCGTCGACGACCACACGCAGAAATTGAAAAAACGCAAATAACAACACCCAATCCGTGTCAAGCACCCTTGCCATTATTCGGCAAGGGTGCTTTTTTATGCCGTTTTATTTGCCGCAGAGCAAATTATAATGTAATTTTGGAAAGACAATAAAAGACTATAAGACAATGTTTGACACGTCACGACCATTCACGTTCGACCGCGTGGTGCGCATCCTGATCACCATCGCCACGCTTATCGGCGCCTACTGGCTGCTCAAAGCAATCAGCGGCGCGCTGCTGCCTTTCTGCGTAGCCTGCCTGCTTGCCTACATCTTCGAACCATTCGTGGCTTTCAACAAACGGCTGCTTCGCTGCCGCGGCAACGTGCTGCCGATATTCCTCTTTCTTGTCGAACTCTTCGGAGTCATCGCCCTGCTCGGCTGGTTTCTCATCCCCCGCATCATCGACGAGATTGTCACCGTGGGCAACCTGTTCAACGACTATGCCACATCAAGCAGCAGCCGCTACATTCCGCAGGCTGTACACGACTTTGTCATGAAATATGTCGACATGAAGACACTCGCATCCGTGCTGACGCAGGAACAGTGGAGCGACATAGTGCAAAAATCGCTGTCGGGCACATGGACCATGGTCAGCGGAAGCATCTCAATGCTGCTGACAGTGTGCAGTTGGTTCATAGTGCTGCTATACTTCATCTTCATCCTGCTCGATTACGACCGCTTCATGAACAGCATGCGCAGCCTGATTCCTCAAAAATACAAACCGACGGTGCTGAAAATCGCCGGCGACATCAAAAACAGCATGAACCGCTATTTCCGCGGACAAACGCTCGTGGCGCTGTGCGTCGGAGTGCTTTTCAGCATAGGCTTCCTCATCATCGACCTTCCGCTCGCCATCATTATGGGCATGTTTATCGGACTGCTCAACATGGTGCCGTATCTGCAACTCATCTCGCTGCTGCCCACCACACTGCTGTGCGTGGTCTATGCCGCCGAGACAAATTCCAGCTTCTGGGTGATTTTCGCTTTGGCAATGGTGGTCTATGGTGTGGTACAGCTGATACAAGACCTGTATCTCGTGCCAAAAATCATGGGAAAGACAATGGGGCTCAACCCTGCAATCATCCTTCTGTCGCTGTCAATCTGGGGATCGCTGCTCGGATTCCTCGGCTTGATAATCGCCTTGCCGCTCACCACACTGCTTCTGTCATACTACAACACCTACGTGCTGCACGAAGGCAAACCGGAACAATCTGCTGAAAACCAAAATAACGGGAACTAAAAAAAACAATTATGAAAAAACTCATCCTTACACTCATTATCATTTTAACTGGAACTTTTTGCGTTCAAGCACAGGAGCACCTAAAATTCATGGGAATACCTTTGACAGGAAACATCAACTCTTTCCAAACAAAACTTAAGGCAAAGGGTTTCGAAGTGGATAAACAAATAAATAAATATGCCCCTGTAGGTACCCGTATCTTCAAAGGTCTGTTCGCAGGCGAAAATGCGCAAATTTCCGTGTTCTACAATAAAAAGCACAAAACAGTCTATCGAGCAAAAGCTATTATAAAAGTTACAGATCAAGATATTTTTGATCAAAAAAAATATGAATTGGCCAACATGCTCAGGCAAAAATATAGCTCAATGTACATAGACGCCGGCGAAAACGGATTGTCCATATATGTCACAAACAATCTCGGCACAACAAATCTTGGCCATATCGATTTGTTCGGCGGAACAGAGGACCCTAATCTTTCCAACTACTTCACAACGACCTACTGCATCCACGTTGACTATTGGGACACGACAAATTCCGATAAAAACGAAGATGACAGGATGGAAGATTTATAACATACTCCACAGAGCGGCACGGCTGAAGCATCAAAGCCGACCGTTCCTGTGTGTGTCTACCACAGATTGAAGCGCCATCCCACTTTCATCTCCACACTGAACAGCGAGTTGGCAAGAATCGTTTTCTTGTCGGCCACAACAGCCACATCCGTCTTGCCCACAATTCCGGCAAACCATCGGCGGTTGTTCCATGTGACAGAAAGATTCAGGCGGTTGTACAGCCGGAACGAACACCCCGGATTGACACTCGACTGCTCGCCTTTCGACACCGACGGAATCACAGCCTCGCTCACGCCAATGTTGTAGTGTTTCGCCGGCACCCAGTTGTAGGCATAACCGCCTTTCACGCCACAGGTCTGCTCCTTGACGGTGAACACCCTCGAGTGCCATTCCTCCGGCAATTGAGGCTTCAGATAATCCGGCAGTTTCGCGAAATCGAAATTAAGGTCCTGATTGTTGTAGGAGAAACCCACGAAGAAAGAGCCCTGGCTGCGCAGCTGCAGTTTGCTGATTGAGAACGCCGCCGCATAGCTGTAGCGTTTGTTGTTGAAGAAATAAACCGCCTCGATGCCCCACGACGACGTGCGCACACCGTCAAACTTCTCATTGATGCCCTTCATGTCGCCCACCCGCTTAAGGTTCATCCCCACATCATTCTTTATAGAATAAAGGCTTGCTGTAAACAGAGCACACGTAAAATCGAAATTGAACTTCGACTTGCGCCGGTCAACGCCGCCAAACAGCTTGTTGATGTTGAAATCATAGCCGAGCGACACCGCGAGATACGTTATGTCGAAACCGATAGTGTTGGTCGACGGCGAACGCATCTCCACCTTGCAGTCATGGTCAATCAGAAAGCGATTGTCGTCAATCCAACTGTTGGTGCGCAATTTCACGTTCATCTTATAGCCCGTACCTTTTACGTATGCAGAATCGTAGGAATTGAAGAAACGGTCGCCCCAACGATAGGTCTTGACACAGAAACGAGGAAACTTACCCCACTCCGCCACCGAATCAAGTGCAAACGACAATGCCTTGCCCGGAACGGCAACACACACCATCGCTGTCAAAACCATTAAAATTTTCTTGATTCTCATCATTTTTGTTTGCGGACTGCAAAATTACAAAAAATCCAAGACTCCCGAAAAAAAACAATCTACACAACTCATCAAAAACTGCCGGGACAGCATACCTTGACAGCATCCCTGCAGATGGGTGACCAACAGCCTTCAACGGCGCATCACACCGAGTTTTCCGACTTCCCGTTTCCCCGTTTTTTCAAACCTAAAAATCCTTATTTAGACACAAAGTTTTCCAAAAATATTTTTATTCCACTCATTATAAGCAAGTTAAAAATTAACAATCACCAAAAAGTTTCCAAAAATAAAAATTTGCTTTGTTATTTGAAAAACAATATCTACCTTTGAACCCACAATCCAAAACTGAAATAATTAACCCAAGAATATGATACAGACAGTGATTAAACGCGACGGAAGAGTCGTGGGCTACAACGAAGAGAAAATCAAGGCGGCAATCCGCAAAGCGATGATTACGACGGAGAAGGGCGAGGACGAATCGCTTATCCAGAAAATCACCGACCGCATCGGCATGAACGGCAAAGAGCAAATGAGCGTAGAGGAAATTCAGGACAACGTTGAGCTTGAATTGATGAAGAGTTCGCGCAAGGAAGTGGCAAAACGCTACATCGCCTACCGCGACCAGCGCAGCATCGCACGCCGCGCCAAGACACGCGACATTTTCCTTGAAATCATCGAGGCGAAGTCGAACGATATCACACGCGAGAACGCCAACATGAACGCCGACTCGCCAGCCGGTATGATGATGAAATTTGCCAGCGAGACAACAAAACCGTTTGTCGACGACTACCTCCTCTCACCAGAGACAGCCGACGCCGTAAAAGGCAACTATCTGCACATCCACGACAAAGACTACTATCCGACAAAGAGTCTCACCTGCGTGCAGCATCCGCTCGACAAAGTGCTTAAATACGGATTCTCGGCAGGCCATGGAGAGTCGCGCCCGGCAAAACGCATCGAGACAGCAAGCATCATCGGCTGCATCTCCCTCGAAACAGCTCAGAACGAGATGCACGGCGGACAGGCAATCCCCGCATTCGACTTCTATCTGGCTCCCTACGTACGCTCATCGTTTGTTGAAGAAGTGAAAAACACCGAAGCCATCTTCGGTCAGGACTTCAGCGACCTGTATGACATAAAACTTGACGACTTCATCAAAAAGCCGCTCGACGGACTCGAAGGCAAGGACCGTGCGCTGCAGCACGCCATCAACAAGACCGTCAACCGCGTACACCAGGCTATGGAAGCATTCATCCACAACATGAACACCATCCACTCTCGTGGAGGCAACCAAGTGGTGTTCAGCTCAATAAACTACGGCACCGACACCAGTGCCGAAGGACGCTGCATCATCCGCGAAATCCTCAACTCAACATACGAAGGAGTGGGCAACGGAGCCACAGCCATCTTCCCTATCCAGATTTGGAAAAAGAAACGCGGCGTCAACTATCTGAAGGAAGACCGCAACTACGACCTGTATAAATTGGCATGCAAAGTGACAGCACGCCGCTTCTTCCCCAACTTCGTGAACCTTGACGCCACCTTCAACTTCCACGAGAAATGGCGCGCCGACGACCCGGAACGCTATCACTACGAAGTGGCTACAATGGGATGCCGCACGCGCGTGTTTGAAAACCGCTTCGGCGAAAAGACATCTATCGGACGCGGCAACCTGTCGTTCTCCACAATCAACATCGTGAAACTCGCAATCGAATGCATGGGCATCCAAGACGAGAAAGAGCGCATCGACGCCTTCTTCAAGAAGCTCGACAACATGCTTGAAATCACAGCCACACAACTCTGCGAGCGTTACGACTTCCAGAAAACGGCTCTTGCCAAGCAATTCCCGCTGCTGATGTCGAAACTATGGAACGGAGGCGACCAGCTGAAACCCGACCAGACCGTAGAGAGCGTTATCAACCAGGGCACACTCGGAATCGGATTCATCGGCTTGGCTGAATGCCTTGTGGCACTCACCGGCAAACACCACGGAGAGTCGAAGGAAAGCCAGGAGCTTGGTCTGCGCATTGTGGGCTACATGCGAAGCAAGGCAAACGAGTTCTCAGAACGCTACAACCACAACTTCAGCGTGCTCGCCACTCCGGCAGAAGGCCTTTCCGGAAAATTCACCAAGCGCGACCGCAAAACGTTCGGCATAATCAAAGGCGTGACCGACAAAGAGTACTACACCAACTCAAACCACGTGCCGGTATGGTACAAGTGCAGCCCTCGCCACAAGGCTGAAGTGGAGGCTCCCTACCACGAGCTCACTCGCGGCGGACACATATTCTATGTGGAAATCGACGGCGACGCAACTCACAACCCAGAGGCTATCGCCGACATCGTCGACCTCATCGACAAGTACAACATCGGATACGGATCGGTCAACCACAACCGCAACCGCTGTATGGACTGCGGATATGAAGACGCCACCAACAACCTCGACACATGCCCTAAGTGCGGCAGCCACAGAATCGACAAGCTGCAGCGCATCACGGGCTACCTCGTAGGCACCACCGACCGCTGGAACAGCGCCAAACTGGCAGAACTTAACGACCGCGTGGTTCACAAATAAAAACCACAGATGAGAATAAGAGTATTGGATATTGTTGAAGGCACAAGCGTTGACGGACCGGGACTCCGCACGTCAATCTACCTTGCCGGATGCCACCACCGCTGCCCAGGATGCCACAATCCGGAATCCTGGGCAATGGACGGCGGCAGAGAGGCCACTGTCGATGAGCTGCTCGACACCATTCGCTACAACGACTTCAACGTGACCCTCTCGGGCGGAGATCCGCTCTACCACCCAAAAGAGGTGGCGGAACTGTGCCGGCGCATCAAGCAGGAACTGGGAAAAACCGTTTGGTGTTTTACGGGTTTCACTTGGGACGAGATACAAGCCGACCCGGCATTGCAGCTTCCGCTGCAATGGATCGACGTGGTGGTCGAAGGACGCTTTATCGAGGCTCTGCGCGACACGCAGCTGCGCTTCCGCGGCAGCCCCAACCAGCGCATCGTCGACGTTGCCGCATCAAAAGGGAAAGCAATTCCGGTGGAACTGACAGAGTATTATTAATCAGACTAAATACACAATCTATAGAATGACGTTTCTACAACAGATACGCGATGGCATCATCGCTTTCAGCGACTTTATATGCGGATATCCGCTGTTTGTGCTGCTAATCGGCGGCGGACTGTTTCTGTTCATCTACTCCAAGGCTTTGCCAATCCGTTGGCTGAGCCTTGCGCTGCATTCGCTCCGCGTAAAAAAACAGGGAGAAGGTCAAATAAGCTCATTCCAGGCACTGATGAGCACCATCTCGTCGACCGTAGGACTGGGCAACATCGCCGGCGTGGCGATAGCTCTGGTTGTCGGCGGTCCAGGAGCCATCTTCTGGATGTGGGTGAGCGCACTTCTCGGAATGGCGACAAAATTTTTCGAGGGCACACTTGCCATAATGTATAAGGGCAAGGACGATCGCGACGAAGTGCAAGGAGGACCGATGTATATGATTACCAAAGGTCTCGGCAAACGTATGAAGCCGCTTGCGGTGGTGTTCTCCGTAGCGGGAATGGTGGGCAGTTTTGCCCTGATGCAAGCCAACCAGCTCACCGAAGCAATGGCAACCGTCTGCATAAGTCCGCTGCTCGGCATCGCCGACTCCACAACCATGCGCTTCATCATCGGTGTCTGTATCTGCGCCATCGTGTCGGTCGTGGTGCTCGGAGGGCTGAAACGCATAGCCAACGTCGCCACAAAGATAGTGCCCATAATGGTGGGATGCTACTTTCTGATGGTGCTCTACATAATAGTCACCAATCTTGACCTGCTGCCATCCACATTCGCCGCCATCATCAACGGCGCGTTCAACATGCAGGCAGGCATCGGCGGCATTGTCGGCACAGCCATCGTCGGCGCACGCCGCGCCATGTATGTCAACGAGGCAGGTGTCGGTACGGCAGGAATGATGCACGGAGCGTCGATGAATGCCGAACCCGTGCGCGAAGGACTCGTAGCGATGCTCGGACCGGCAATCGACTCCGGACTCGTCTGCACCCTTACGGCAATACCCATCATAATGGCAGGCAACTTCCACACAGAAGGCATTGCCGGACTCTCGATAGCCCTTGAGGCATACGACATCCTCATCCCCGTTGTCGGAAAGTACCTGCTGCTTGTCATGGTTGTGGTGTTTGCCATGTCGACCATGTTCTCCTACTCATACTATGGCTGCAAATGCACGTCCTATCTATTTGGCTCAAAAAACACTAAATACTATCTGTATTTCTACCTTCTCACACTTGTGATTTCCAGCGTGATGACCCTCGGTCTGACTGTAAGCGTCATGGACATAGCCTTTGCGGTTATGGCATTTCCGAATATGCTTGCCGTGTTCTGCCTCGCTCCCAAAGTGAAAGAAGAAATCAAGAAATTCAAGAGCCGGAAATAGCGCCACGTCAGAAAAACTTAGAATAAAAATTCGTACCTTTGCACAGTTTAAAAAATAGGTATGAAATCATTTCTGCAGATAGAGAATTTGACCAAGTCGTTTGGCGACAGAGTGCTGTTTTCCGATGTTACGTTCGGCATCTATGAAGGCGACAAAATTGGCTTGATAGCGAAAAACGGATCGGGAAAAACCACACTGCTGCGAATAATCGCCGGCGAAGAACCCTACGACTCAGGCAGTCTTGTGTTCAGAAACGATTTGCGCGTAGGCTACTTGAAGCAGCTGCCGGAGCTCGACCCCAACCTGTCGGTAATCGAGGCGTGCCTATCGATCGA
>ERZ1027188.857-NODE-857-length-10751-cov-3.992801_pt1 | contig 10751 bp, 8 predicted proteins | sample MGYA00519273_ERZ1027188 | MGnify/ENA primary metagenome ERZ1027188 (study PRJEB26926, sample SAMN06164623) | human gut metagenome | biome: ENVO:00009003; feature: ENVO:2100002; material: ENVO:00002003 | host: Homo sapiens | place: USA | collected 2012 ... | reverse complement strand
TTTTTTTTCAAGCAGAAGACGGCATACGAGATAATAGTAAAAGATACCGAAAGAAAGGGGAGAGCACCGTGCGGAAACGAAAAAAATACAGCCCCATCCAAAAGCCGCGTCCGCTGCATTTGGAGCGCATTATGAACCTAAAGCGTTGGACGGGCATTCTGCTTATCTGCGCCGCCGCTTTCATGGCGCTTGCACTGTTCGTCATGTGGGGTTTGCCGGTGCTTTTCCCGCCCGAAGATCCGGAGGATTCCCTGCCGCAGGCCACCGTACTGCCCACCGCGTCCCCCGCTGCAAGCACGGAGGAAAACGACCTGCCCGTGCTCGAGGACAGCGTGAATCTGTTCGTCATCAACGAAGACCACCCTGCGGATGCGGATTTCGCCCCCGAGGAGACCGCCGAGTTTGACAGCGTCACGGTCGATGCCCGCATTGTGCCGGCACTCACCGCACTGTGCGATGCCGCAAAGGCAGACGGTGTCACGCTCAAGTTTTCCGGCGGCTATGTGTCCTATGCAGAGCAGGAAGCGCTTTATAATGCCGAAGTCGAGCGCCTTATCGCGGCAGGTTCCACCAAAATTATGGCGCGCGAAGACGCAAAATCCACCGTGTCCGCGCCCGGCACAAGCGACCTGCAAAGCGGCCTGTGCGTCACCGTGCAGGACGACCCCGCAACGTTTTCGACAACGGATACCTACGGCTGGCTGCAAAGAAACATGGCGCATTACGGCTTTGTGTTCCGCTATCCCGCCGGAAAAGAGGACGAAACCGGCCTTAAACGCAATGATCTTGTCCTGCGCTATGTCGGCACAGAGCACGCCGCCGCCATCCGCAGACTCTCCTTTTGCCTCGAAGAATACCTTCGCTACATCGGCGCCTAACGAAAAAAACGGATGCTTTCGGGAAGAAAAATAAAAAAGTTTTCTGTTTTTTTGAAAAAGACCTTGCATTTTAGAATTTTTTGTGCTAACATAATTAGCGCTATGTTTATGTGTTAACTTCGCTGTTAACCGACTAACCGCAGATCAACCGAAAGAGGTGACAGATATGAAGAATATACATCCGGACTATCAGGAAACGACCATTACCTGCGCATGCGGCAATGTGATTCACACGCGTTCCACAAAGAAGGACATCCGCGTTGAAATTTGCTCCAAGTGCCATCCGTTCTTTACGGGTAAGCAGAAGCTGGTTGATACAAGCGGTCGTGTTGATATGTTCAACAAGCGCTACGGTATCACGAAGTAAATTTATATGGATCGTTCAGGGCGGTGCTCTTTCGGGCATCGCCCATTTTTTCTCCAAAGGCAAATCGCGTTCGTTTCAAAACAGAGGGGAGCGGTAAAAATGGCAGAGTACAAAACCGTGCGGAAAAACGCGCAGGACCAGTTTGTGGAAAAGCGATCGCGTTTCATCGGCTATGCCTGCCCGGTGCAGACCGAGCAGGAGGCGCTCGATTTCATCACGTCCAAAAAATCCGAGCACTGGGATGCCAGTCACAACGTCTATGCGTATATCCTGCGCGACGGCACCATGCGTTTTTCGGATGACGGCGAGCCGCAGGGCACGGCCGGTATGCCGGTGCTGGATGTCCTGCGCAAAAGCGGCGTTACGGATGTCGTCACGGTCGCCACGCGCTATTTCGGCGGCATTTTGCTCGGGGGCGGCGGTCTTGTTCGTGCGTATTCGCACACCGCGTCCATCGCCCTGCAGGCGGCACAGATCATTACCATGCGCGAGTGCCTGCTGTTGTCGCTTACCTGCGATTACGGCCGGTACGGCCGCGTTGCATCGCTTGTTCCGGAGTGCGGCGGCGTGACGGACGACACGGTCTTTGAGGAAAAAGTCACCGTCAAATTTCATTTGGCGCCCGAGCTGCTCGGCACATTCCGCAAAAAACTTGCGGATGCCACAAATGGGCAGGTCGATGTGACAGAAGACGGAAAAAAATTTTTTGAATTTGAAGAATAAAAGAAGTAATTTCGCCGTTTGCGGCGTATATAATACTATGAGGGTAAAAATCAGGGTGTTTTGCTCCGAGCTTTGCCCGTAATCCCAACGGCATCGCGCCGGCGGTCACGAAAGGGGGCGGTGGAATGCCGTTGCCGGAGTCCTTTATGCAGGACTTGAAATCGCGCTGCGACATTACAGACATCGTTTCCTCGTATGTCAACCTAAAGCGGCGCGGCAAAAACATGGTGGGACTGTGTCCCTTCCACAACGAAAAATCACCGTCCTTCAACGTCTACCCGGAGAATAACTCGTTTTACTGCTTCGGCTGCGGCGCGGGCGGCGATGTCATCACATTCATCCGCAAGATTGAGAATCTCGATTACATCGAGGCCGTGAAAATGCTCGCGGACCGCGTGGGGCTGCAAATGCCGGAGCAGGGTGTGGACGATTCCATGAGCCGCCTGCGTCAGCGCGTGCTGGAAATCAACCGCGAATCCGCCCGCTTTTTCCACAGCGCGCTTTTAAGCCCGGAGGGTAAGCCGGGGCTTGATTATTTCGCGCGCAGACGCCTGCCCATGAAAATGATCCGCCATTTCGGGCTCGGCTGGGCGCCGGAAAGCCGCTTTGCGCTCGTCAATCACCTGCGCTCCAAGGGCTATTCCGAGCGCGAGATGATTGCGGCGAACGTCGCGGTGGAGACACGCTCCGGCCGCGCGATGGATCGTTTCCACGCACGCGTCATGTTTCCTATCATTGATCTGCGCGGCAACGTGGTCGCGTTCGGCGGGCGCATTTTAACAAATGAAAAGCCGAAGTACATAAATACATCGGATACCCCGGTCTACCACAAGAGCAGCGGCCTTTTCGCGATGAATTTTGCAAAAAACGCGCTCGAAAACGACCGCATCATTTTAGCTGAGGGCTATATGGACGTCATCTCGCTGCACAAAGCGGGCATTGAAAACGCCATTGCGTCGCTCGGCACGGCACTCACCGCAGAGCAGGCGCGCATCATTGCCCGCTATGCGAAAGAGGTCGTCATTTGCTACGATTCCGACGAAGCCGGTCAAAAGGCCGCACAGCGCGCCATTCCCATTCTGCGCGGCGCAGGGCTTTTGGTGCGCGTCATGGCTGTGCCCGGCAACAAAGACCCGGACGAGTTCATCAACGCATGCGGGGATGAAGGCGCGGCGCGTTTCCGCAGGCTCATTGAGCAAAGCGGCAACGATGTGGAATACCGCCTTGCAAAGCTGAAAAGCGGGTATGATTTAAGCAACGAAAACGGGCGTATTCAATACCTGATGGCCGCCGTAGAGCTGCTGGCGGGCCTTGAAAACGCCATTGAGCGCGACGTGTACGTCAGCCGCCTTTCGCAGGAATTGAATGTTGACAAAAACGCCATTTTGCAGCAGATGTCCGTTTCCGTGCGCAAAAAAGCGCGTGCGGCGCAGCGGCAGCAGCAAAGGGACATGACGGAGCAGCTTTCCGCGCGGCGCGATACCGTAAACCCCGAAAAGCGCCGCTATGTCCGCGTGGCCAACGCCGAAGAGCGGCTCATCGCGTGCCTTTTCCACAATAATGACCTCGCACAGAGCCTGAACCGCCGCGTGCCGCCCGAAAAATTCGTGACGGCGTTCAATCGCCGGTTATATCAGAGCCTCCTGGGCAAGATTATAAACGAAGAAACGGTCACATCGCCGCAGATTACAGACTTTTCGGCGGAATGTACGCCGGACGAAATGGGCCGCCTTGCGAAGATTGTGCAGGAAAACGCCGGTATCACCGCCAAAGACGCGGAAGAATACGTGCAGATCATTTTGAGCGAAGGCGCGTTGACCGATACCGATAAGGTGCGTGGTGCGAACCCCGCCGACCTGCAGGCGCAGCTCGATGCACTGCGCAAACAGAAAAAATAGGAACGTTATGCTTTAAAACAGAATTGAGATAAAAAGGCAGCGTGCAGACGCTGCCGAGGGAATAAGGGAAAACACAGGAAAGGTATGATAAACTATGGCAGCACCCGATAAGAAAACCGTGATCCGCGATCTGATTGAGCTCGGCAAAAGCAAAGGCCAGCTCACCACAAAGGAGATCCTCGACGCCATCGGCGAATTGGATTTCGACCCGGAGCACATTGAAAAATTCTATGATACGCTGGAATCGCACGGCATTGAGATTATCGATGACTTCAGCGATATCCAGATTGATGACATCGACCTTTCCAATGTATCCGGCGCAGATACGGACGATTTTGATGCCGGCATGGGCATGGAAGGCGTCGCCATCGATGACCCGGTCAAAGTTTACCTGAAAGAGATCGGCCGCGTGCCGCTGCTTTCCTCCGAAGAAGAAGTGCGCCTTGCCATCGCCATCAAGGACGGCGACGAAGCCGCAAAGAAGCGCCTTTCCGAAGCGAACCTGCGTCTTGTCGTCAGCATCGCGAAGCGCTATCTCGGCCGTGGCATGCAGTTCCTTGACCTCATTCAGGAGGGCAATCTCGGCCTCATCAAGGCTGTTGAAAAGTTCGATTATACAAAGGGCTTCAAGTTCTCCACCTACGCCACGTGGTGGATTCGTCAGGCCATCACGCGCGCCATCGCCGACCAGGCCCGCACCATCCGTATCCCGGTGCACATGGTGGAGACCATCAATAAGGTGAAGAAGGTCTCCAGCCAGCTGCTCCACACGAGCGGCCACGAGCCGACCGCGGAGGAAATCTCCGACGAGCTCGATATGCCGGTTGATAAAGTGCGCGAGATCATGCGCGTCGCACAGGAGCCTGTCTCCCTTGAAACGCCGATCGGCGAGGAAGAGGACAGCCACCTCGGCGACTTTATCCCGGATGACGACGCACCGGCCCCGGCAGATGCCGCTTCCCATACGCTGCTGCGCGAAACGCTCGGCGATGTGCTCGATTCTCTCACCCCGCGTGAGGAAAAGGTGCTGCGCCTGCGCTTTGGCCTTGAAGACGGCAGAAGCCGCACGCTCGAGGAAGTGGGCAAGGAATTCAATGTCACCCGTGAGCGTATCCGCCAGATTGAAGCAAAGGCGCTCAGAAAGCTCCGTCACCCGAGCCGCAGCAAGAAGCTGAAGGATTTTCTGGATTGATCCCGAAAGGATAGACACATACCATGCACATGACACTGGAAGCGGACTACGCAGTCCGCATCGTGGAATTTTTGGCCGTGAACCCCGGGCGCGCAGATGCCAAAACGATCTCGGAGCGCACAAGCGTCACGCTGCGCTTTACGCTGAAGATCCTGCGCACGCTCGTTTCGGACGGCATCGTGCGCTCGTATAAGGGCGCAAAGGGCGGCTATGAGCTTGCAAAGCCGCCGAAGGAGATCACGCTGCGCAGCGTGATCGAGGCGGTGGAGGGGCCGTATATGATTTCCCGCTGCCAGGGCGATGCGTACAGCTGCCAGCGCACCTCGTGCCGTTTGCATCACATCTACGGTGAGGTCTCGCAGCTTGTGCGCGATAAGCTGGAGTCCTACACGTTCGCGTCCATCTGCGCCTGCGAGGATACCGAGGCGGACGAATAAGGCGAGGGGAAAGAGGCAGAAACGTAAGCGAATCCGCGTAAAAGTACACGCAAATACATACTTAAAACGCAAGAATTCGTTTTGAAAGTGGCTTTCGCTTTTTAACTTAATTTCTTCGGCATCCAAAATTCAACATAAACAAAACAAAAACCTTCCCGGTTTCGTTTCCGTTTGGAAACCGGGAAGGTTTTGCGTGTTTTTAAGCGGTATGAACGCCGTGAGACTCTGCACGGGCAAGAGCTACGGCTCAGTTTATGCGGCTGCCGCCCCATTCCACCGCTGTGAAGCCGTCGCGGGCGGGAGCGGTGAGCGTTTGCGCGGGAATGTCGACTTTCTCTTCAAGCGGTTTCCACGCCATGAAGACCCGAAGGAGCGTGTCGGGCGCGGGGGAGATATCCAGCTGCGCCACCTGCGTATAGCAGTCGGACTGAAACGCGATGAGATTATAGGGATTTTCCTGCATCTGGGGAAGCCAGTACACGATGAATTCATTCGCTTCTTTGCGGGTGAGTCCGAGGTCGCGCAAGGCATTTTCGAGGAAAGAGGCGGTGTCGCTGCCCGCTACGCAGAAGCCGTGGGAAAGGTCGTATTCCGCGCTGTCCGTGCCTTCCCAGTACAGGTAGTTATACGTTTGGCCGTCCTCGTCCGTCAGAGTACCGTCAGGTTTCGCCGAAACATGCCAGCCGGTTTTGTAATTCGGGTAGGTGCAAGTGAGCGTTCCGTCGTACGCGAGCGTAACCGAGACGTCCGTTTCTTCTTCCGGATAGAGATAAATCACCGGCTTTAACGCGAGTTGCTCTTCTTCGCGTTTACGTTCGCGTTCACGGCATGCCGAAAGCCCGCACACGAAGCTGATTGCAAGGGCCGCGGCGAAAATCTGCTTTGCGAAATGCTTTTTCATACAGTGTTCCTCTTCAAATTAAAATAATTAGCAGCGGATAAAAATAAAGCCCGATTGCAGTTTACAAGGTCCATGTGCTATCGGGTATACGGGTCAAAATTCAATTTATTCTGCTTTGGAATTTGAGAAAAGAAAAAGGGAATAAAACTCGAAAAATTTCGGGAAAAGGCTTGACAAATCCACAGATACGGTGTATCATATTACAATGTATCATCATGGATAGATATGCCATTTCTTTCTCTGATCTGCATTATAACACAGTTCCGAAAAATAATCAAGCATAATCTATAAAATTCACATGAACGGATATTCTTTCCGCCGTTTTTAAGTGATTTTGCTTAAAAACACGGGTCAAATACTAAGAATGGAGTGGTTGAGTCAATGGTGAATGTTAAGCCGGTACAGCTTGGCAAGAACACACGCATGAGCTTCTCGCACATCAATGAAGTTCTCGATATGCCGAACCTGATCGAGATTCAGAAAAATTCCTACGACTGGTTCCTGAAGGAAGGTCTGAAGGAAGTTTTTGACGACGTCTCCGGCATTACAGATTTCAACGGAAATCTGGTTCTGGACTTCGTGAACTACAAGCTCGACGAAAAACCCAATTACACGGTAACGGAATGCAAAGAGCGCGATGCTACCTATGCGGCAGCCCTGCGCGTCACTGCACGCCTTCTCAACAAGGAAACGGGCGAGATCAAGGAATCTGAAGTCTTCATGGGCGATTTCCCGCTGATGACACCGTCCGGCACCTTTGTGATCAACGGCGCAGAACGTGTTATCGTTTCCCAGCTTGTTCGTTCTCCGGGCGTCTATTATAAGATGGAGTACGATAAAACAGGCAAACAGCTTTTCTCTTCCACCGTCATTCCGAACCGCGGCGCATGGCTGGAGTACGAAAACGATGTGAACGACGTACTCTACGTGCGTATCGATAAAAACAGAAAGCTCCCGATGACCGCGTTCATCCGCGCACTCGGTCTCGGCACCGACGAAGAGATCAAGGAATACTTCGGCGAAGACGAGCGCATTCTTGCGACCATCGATAAGGATACCACGCACACCATGGAGGAAGGCCTCTTTGAGGTGTACAGAAAGCTCCGTCCGAGCGAGCCGCCTACGGTTGAAAGCGCGCAGTTCCATTTGAACGGCCTGTTCTTCGACCCGAGACGCTACGACCTCTCCAGAGTCGGCCGTTATAAGTACAATAAGAAGCTGAACCTTGCCGGCAGAATCACCGGCCGTCAGCTTTCCCGCCCGATCGTCAACCCGGCGACCGGCGAGGTGATGGCAGAGGCGGGCACCGTTGTGTCCCGCACGCTTGCCGAAGACATCGACAACGCCGGTGTGACCACCGCCTGGGTTGCCCTTGAGGACGACAAGGAGACGAAGGTCATTTCAAACGGCATGGTCGATATCGCAAAATACGTTTCCTTTGATGCAGAGGCAGAGTGCGGCATCAACGAACGTGTGCGCTACGCAGTGCTCTCCGAGATTCTCGAAGAGTGCGGCGACGACGAAGAGAAGCTCAAAGAGCAGCTCACCGCACGTCATGACGAGTTGATCCCGAACCACATCATCATTGATGATATTTTCTCCTCCATCAACTACATGACCTGCCTTGCTGTCGGCCTCGGCTTTACGGACGATATCGACCAGCTCGGCAACCGACGTATCCGTTCCGTCGGCGAGCTGCTGCAGAACCAGTTCCGCATCGGCTTCTCCCGCTTGGAGCGCGTGATCCGCGAGCGCATGACGCTGCAGGGTCAGGATATGGAATCCCTTACACCGCATTCTCTCATCAATATCCGTCCGGTCGTTGCAGCGATCAAGGAGTTCTTCGGTTCTTCTCCGCTGTCCCAGTTCATGGACCAGACGAACCCGCTGGCCGAGCTGACGCATAAGCGCCGTCTCTCCGCTTTGGGCCCGGGCGGTCTTTCCCGTGACCGTGCGAGCTTCGAGGTTCGAGACGTTCACTACACACACTACGGCCGCATGTGCCCGATCGAATCCCCGGAAGGTCAGAACATCGGTCTGATCTCCTACCTTGCAACGTTCGCAAGAATCAATCACTACGGCTTCATTGAGGCGCCGTACAGAAAGATTGATAAGGCGACGGGCAAGGTCACGGACGAAGTCGTTTATATGACGGCGGACGTGGAGGACGAGTTCATCGTTGCGCAGGCAAACGAAAAGCTGAATGAAGACAACACCTTTGCAAACGACAGCGTTCTCGCACGTTTCAAGGGCGAGTTCATTCAGGTTGAGCCGACCCGCGTCGATTACATGGATATTTCCCCGCGTATGGTCTTCTCCGTTGCAACGGCGATGATCCCGTTCCTCGAAAACGATGACGCAAACCGTGCTCTGATGGGCGCAAACATGCAGCGTCAGGCAGTTCCGCTGCTCCGCACCGAGTCTCCGATCGTCGGTACCGGCATGGAGTATAAAGCAGGCGTTGACTCCGGCGTCTGCGTCCTGTGCGAACGCGCAGGTGTCGTTAAGAGCGTCAGTGCAGACCTCATTCGCGTGACGACCGATAACGGCGATATCGACGACTATGTCGTCACAAAGTTCATGCGTTCCAACCAGAGCACCTGCATCAACCAGGTCCCGATCGTCAACCGCGGCGACCGCGTTGAAGTGGGCGATGTTCTGGCGGACGGCCCGGCCATTAAGAACGGCGAGATCGCGCTCGGCAAGAACGCGCTCATCGGCTTCATGACCTGGGAAGGTTACAACTACGAGGACGCCGTCCTGCTGAACGAGCGTCTGGTGCGCGATGACGTGTACACGTCACTCCATATCGAGGAGTATACGCACGAGGCACGCGACACCAAGCTGGGACCGGAGGAAATCACCCGCGAGGTGCCCAACGTCGGTGACGATGTGCTGAAGGACCTCAACGCAGACGGTATCGTCAAGAAGGGTACCGAGGTACGCGCAGGGGATATCCTGGTCGGTAAGATTACGCCCAAGGGCGAGACCGAGCTGACTGCCGAGGAGCGGTTGCTCCGCGCCATCTTCGGCGAGAAAGCGCGTGAGGTGCGCGACACCTCCCTCCGCCTGCCGCACGGTGAGTCCGGCGTGGTGGTGGACGTGCGGGTGTTCTCCCGCGAGCAGAACGACGAGCTGCCTGCCTCGGTCAACAAGGTGGTCAAAGTCTATATCGCGCAGAAGCGCAAGATATCCGTCGGCGACAAGATGGCTGGTCGCCACGGAAACAAGGGCGTCGTGTCCCGCATCCTGCCGCAGGAGGACATGCCGTTCCTGCCTGACGGTACCCCGCTGGATATCGTGCTGAACCCCCTGGGCGTTCCTTCCCGTATGAACATCGGTCAGGTGCTGGAAGTCAACCTTGGCTATGTTGCCAAGGCCCTTGGCTGGCATGTGCAGACCCCCGTGTTCGATGGCGCGCACGAATCCGATATCCGTGACTGCCTGGCCGAAGCCCGCGATAAGTGGCATGGCGACCATGCACCGGAATATCCCACCAAGCTGCCCCGCCTGATGGGCGATAAGGGCCACATCATCGATTTCAGCAAGATCGACCTGACCGATGACGGCAAGACCACCGTTTACGATGGCCGTACCGGCGAAAAGTTCCCCTCCAAGGTTACTGTCGGTTATATGTACTACCTCAAGCTGCATCACCTGGTTGATGATAAGATCCATGCACGTTCCACCGGCCCGTACTCTCTGGTTACCCAGCAGCCTTTGGGCGGCAAGGCCCAGTTCGGCGGCCAGCGTTTCGGCGAAATGGAAGTTTGGGCTCTGGAAGCTTATGGCGCGGCTTACACCCTGCAGGAGATCCTGACTGTCAAGTCTGACGACGTTGTGGGCCGTGTCAAGACCTACGAAGCAATCGTCAAGGGCGAAGATGTGCCGAATCCGGGCATCCCCGAAAGCTTCCGCGTTATGCTGAAAGAACTGCAGAGCCTTGGCCTGGATATTGTTGTTCAGGATAAGGAAGGCAACGCTGTTGATATGCGTCAGGAATATGACGATGACGATGCCAACTTTGACAACAGCGATATCGGTGATAACGTTCTGCTGGAAAGCGAGCTGCAGGATGATTACAGTGTCAAGGATGCCGATGAAGGCTTTGACGACGACCTGGGCGATGAGGAGCCGGATGAAGCTTCTCTGGCACAGATCGAAGCCGACAATGGCGACGACCTGTTCGACGGTGAATGATCGGAATGCTGTTTACGTCACGATTAAATGAGAGGGTTCGCTGAATGGAAAATAAAGAGTTCGATTCTATCAAGATCGGCCTTGCTTCTCCCGACCAGATCCGTGCCTGGAGCTATGGCGAGGTCAAGAAACCTGAAACCATCAACTATCGTACC
>ERZ1027188.855-NODE-855-length-10785-cov-3.097670_pt1 | contig 10785 bp, 17 predicted proteins | sample MGYA00519273_ERZ1027188 | MGnify/ENA primary metagenome ERZ1027188 (study PRJEB26926, sample SAMN06164623) | human gut metagenome | biome: ENVO:00009003; feature: ENVO:2100002; material: ENVO:00002003 | host: Homo sapiens | place: USA | collected 2012 ... | reverse complement strand
GATTACTACGCGTCTCGTGGGCTCGGAGATGTGTATAAGAGACAGCTGTAATGGATATGCTTACGATTGCGACGCAGTTAATGGGTATGCAAATGCAGCAGATCAGACAAACGGCGCAGGTTGCCGCGATTAAGGCGACGACCCAAGCGGATCAAAGTGTTGTCAATATGCTGACAGAAGCCGCCGACGTCACGCGCTCCGTTCCCGTTTCCCAAACAAAAGGGACGGTGCTGGACATTCTGGCTTAAAAGTTTTTCCTGTACACGAAAAGGCTGAACGCAAGTCCAGCCTTTTTTTGTGAATAAGTTTAAAAATCAGCCGCGCTGAAATCCGCCGCACATAAAGCCGCCGTCGACGGTGATGTCCTGCCCCGTGACATAGGTGTTTTCGGCGGAGCAAAGGAACGACACGACGTTGGCGATGTCCTTGCCGTCGGACAGTCTGCCGACGGGGATTTTGCGGCACAGTAAATCGCGCTGTTCGGGCGTGTTGCAGCGGCGGAACATCGGCGTATCGACGAATCCGGGGGAAACGGTGTTGCACAAAACGCCGTATTGCCCCAATTCCAAAGCCAGCGTCTGCACCGCGCCGATAATGCCGTGCTTGGACACCGTGTACGCCATGCGCCCTTCGCGCGTGATCGTGCCGTACAAAGACGCGATTCCCAACACGTAACCGCGCCCTTTTTCCTTAAAATACGGAATGTTGCGGCGCACGATTTCCAAAAACGCCGTCACGTTGACGATTTGCGTTTTTTCATATTCCGCCAACGAAAATTCCGTCATTTCCAACGGTTTGTTGTATCCCGCGCAATGCACGATGACGTCGAAATCGGCGGCGCGCGTTTTAAAATAATCCGCAACGGCGGCCAAATCGGACAAATCCAACTCTTTGCTGGACGGACCGACAACCTCGTGGTTCAGACTTAAAAATTTGTCGCGAATCGCGGAGCCGATGGCGCCGTTCGCTCCCGTTAAAAAGACTTTCATGCCTCATCCCCCTGTTTTTTGACAATATCCGCTGTCGCGGCTTTGACGAAATTCAATAAATCGCGCACGTTCAGGCGCACGTTGACGCCGACTTTGCCCGCGCTGACAAGAATGTCGTCAAACGCCAGACAAGACGAATCGATGACGGTCGGAAACTCCTTTTTCATGCCGATCGGCGAACAGCCGCCGTGCACATATCCCGTCACGCTCAACAACTGTTTCAAGGGGATCATTTCCACGCGCTTGCAGTTCACGGCTTTCGCGGCGGCTTTCAAATCCAGTTCCGCCATTGACGGCACGCAGAAAACGAAATACCGCCCGTCGCTCGAAGAAGTCACCAGCGTTTTGAACACCTGACGCGGATTTTTTCCCAACTTTTCAGCGACGGACACGGCGTCGATCCTGCCGTCCTTCGTGTCGTATTCGTAATAGTCGTACGCAATTTTATGCGCGTCCAGCGTCCGCAGCACATTCGTTTTTTTCAAAGCCGAAGACATCTTTTCCCCTTTAAACAAAACGCGGGCATTTTATCACAAACACATTTCGTAAACAACATTGTTGCGTTCGATCTGCCGCAACGTTTCGGGCGTGTCACGCGCGTAATCGGGGAAAACCGGTTCGTACAAATCGCAAAAATCACCGCTTGTACTTGTCGCGCAGGCGTTCGGCAACATAAGGATCGCGCAAAGAGCGGCGCAGTTTCGCCGCCAAACCGATGCTTTTCGCTTTTCCGGATTCATATTTTTCCCTTTCTTTCGCGCGTCCCAATTTAAACGCGAAAAAAACGGACAGGAGCGTTATCAGCCCCTGCCCGCACAAAAACACAACAAAATCAGACATTTGATTTGCCCGATTTTCCGTCTTGAATTTTCGCGTTCACAATGGAAACGCAATCCAAAATTTTGACGATTTTCGCTAAAACGGCGTCGTCCTTTTGGCTCGGCGTCGCTTTGACGATCACGCTCGCCGCCGCGACAAGCGTGCCGAACCAGAACACAACCGTTTCAAAATATGCCGCCATAACGTCGAAATTCATTTTTTACTCCTTTTTTCAACACATCTTTTTTTGAACAAATCGGCTTCCGCCTGCCGCCGACGCGCCAATCCCGCGCACACGGCGCCGCCCGCGTACACCCAGCGCATGATTTCGGCGGGACAATCGTCGAAGCGGCAGTCGTTCACGGCGCGCAACAGCGACGACAAAGCGAAATTGCGCGCGCCGACATTGAAAACGAAACTGACCAAGGCGTCGAACTGGTTGCGATTGAGCGGCGTTTTGACGAAAGCCAGCACCGTTTTTTCCGCGACCGCGACGTCTTTCAACAGCAGTTCGTCCGCCTGTTTTTCGGTCACGCCGCAGGGGAATTTTTCGTCCGGCAGAACGACGTGCCCGTACCCGATTGTCATTTTGCCCGCGACGCACGGATATGCCAGCGGGGAAAATCCCTCGAATTTTTTAATCAATTCCAAACCGCGCGCGCTGATCATTCGACACCCGCCCCGCCGATGCCGTAGCGAATGAACAGGTCTTTCAACTCGTCGATTTTGACTTCCAAACGGAGCAGATGCGCGCCGGAAGCGTAATTTTGCGCGACGTACACCTTGTATTCGGAAAGGTCGCGCCGGCAGCCCTGAATTTCCCGAATTAAATAAGCCGTTACGGGAATGATGACGACTTCGACGATTTTAAACAGATTGTCCCAATCCATCGCGCCCTACCCCCGCACAGAACCGCCGAGTTCGGCGAAATCCGCCAACCCCGAAGCGACGTTGAAATGCTTTTTGCGTTTTGCCGCACCGATTTTGCGCGAAATCGACGCGCTTTGCTCCTGCGCCAGTTTGCCGATATTGTAAATTTCCTGCCAAGCGGCGTTTTCCGCGTCGTCCAAAGCGTCCGCCTGCGACGAAACGGCAACGCCGGAGGCGCCCGTTCCGTGCCGCAAAGCCCCCTGCTGTTTGGCGTTTTCCCTGCGCGCATCGGCGATGTCTTTCGCGGCGTTGAGCGCGATGCGCCGGCGTTTTCCTTTCAGTTCGGCAATGTCGCCGCTCGCGCTTTCGTCCGTCTGCGCGAATTGAATGTAATCTTGGTATCCTTGTGTTAAAGCCATGATTTTTCCCCTTAATAATTGTTGATGCAAACGACCGGATAAACGGCGAGAACGGTCAGCGGAAGCGGCTGATTCTGTTCGATGCGCACGGTCGCGTCTTCGCCCCAAGCCCCTGAAAAAGCGACTTTTTTGTCGCCCGTGAACAAGGCGGGGGCGGAATTCATCTTTTCGGCGCACGTTCTGAAAATCTGCATTTCGACGTTCTTTTTCGTGCCGATTTCAAATCCCAAAGACTTGTAAAGTCGCACAATCACGCCGCTGACGCGTTTTTTCAGCGCCTCGGCGGGATTGACCGCGCCGCCGGATGCGAACGCGCTCGGAGTCAGGACGGACGTAAACGGCAGTCCCGCGTGTACGACGCTTGCGGGCGTATCCAAAGAAATCCGCCCGTTCACGACCGTTTTGTCGGGCTGAACCGCGCCGTTAGCCAGCACGCTGACCGTCTGCCCCTCCAAATGCTCCAAGCCGCCGACCGCCGACACGGGATCGCCCTCGTAAGACAAGCCGGAATCGACGTAAAAAGCCCGCGCCGCGTCAACCGCCCCGTCCTCCAAACCGCGCTCCATCACTTCAATGTAGCGTTTTTGTTCGCCGTTGATTTCGCGCCGGACAATCAGATACAACTCGTCGCACGAACCGTTTTCGGCGGGCAGGGTCGTCAGACTTTCGACCGCGCCGTTCGTCATCGGATGACGGTGCCACGCCTGCACGTTGTTTTCCGCGTCGAACGTCATGCCCGCCAGTTCGCCGGATTTCAAAACGCACCAGACGACCGGCACGGGCTCTTGCTGCAAAGCCAACTCGACAATGCCGGATTTCGTGACGTGTTCCGCCAGAATCGTCACGTCGCGGGCGATGTATCCGTCGGACGCGCTGTCATAGGTGAAAGCGCGGACTTTGCGCCCGTAACGCTGGACGAACAGTGTCGTGTTGCTGATTTTCACGGGCGTGACGCGTTCGCTGCCGTAGGTCGAATGGCGCACGATCTGCACGTTCAGCGGCAGGGCGGAAGTCGTCCCCTCGTTCGTCGTCATGGTGAAATCCGCGCCGATTGTGCCGATTGCCAGCGCGCGCCCCGACGACAGCCACACGACGTCGTTGATTTGCTGGGACGAAATTTCGCAGTTGTAGCCCATATCGGCGGACACCGTGCCGTCTGCCGCGCTCGGCGAAAAAATCTCGTATTTTCCGGTGCACGAGCCGTACACGGCGTTGCCTTTTCCCAAAACCAGCCTCTGCTCGAAAAATTCGGCGCAGGAAGCGTATCCCGCCGAAGCGCAGAAAGCCCCCAGCCGCCACGCTTTTGTGGCGTTCGTGTTTAAAAAGGGAAAATCCTCGAACACTTGGGCGGTCACTTGCGTCGGGCTTGTAAAAGCCGTGATTTTCGCCGCGCCCCATTGAACGTTCGGATTGGCGGACTGGCGCAGACGGACGTGCCTGCCGATGTCGCCCGCAGAGAACAACGCCGCGGAAGCCGTCAGCGTCACCGTTCCGGTCAGCGCGGAATTTTTAATCGAAATCTCGGACGTGTTGACGGGCAGATAGGGACCGTCGACAAATTCGACGCTTTCCAGCGACCACGACACGTTGGCATGGCGGATCAGTTTGTAAATCGGATGCTTGGGATGCACCAGAAACAGCACGTCGCCGCTTTGTGTCGTTCTCAATCCGTCAAGGTCGCCGGACGCGTACGGCGTTTGAATTTCCAGCGGCGCGCCGTCTGCGTCGACAATCGGGCGGCGGTGGAAAAAGAAACGGATGTACCCGTCGCCGAATTCCAAAAGATACGGATAATCGCCGGAAAATTGAAAGGGAAACAGACGGGTTTGCTTGGCGGGATATTTCACCTGCGCCATAAATCTTGTACCGCCGCGGCGCGAGGCGGGGCCCTGCACGGACGGAATCATGTTTTCCAGAACACTGCACGACGCGCCGTAGGCTTCCGTGTCCGACCTCCCCGACATATACGGGGACAATTCGCCGGCGTTGAACCGCACGATTTGCAAAGACGTTTTCATGCTCACCCCCTGCTTTCCAGCCAGCCCAGCGGCGTAAAGGTTTCCTGCGCGCCCTCCATGGCGGACAGCGTGCGCGCCTGCCGCACGACGTCGGCGTATTCTTTCGCCAGTTCGGACTTTAAAGAAACGGAAGCCGCCAACGGCACGGCGAGTTCCCCCGCCAGTTTCAAAGCCAGCGCCTCGACAAAGAACGAATCGAAATCGTCGGGATTTTCCACGCGGGAAACGCCCGTGAACGCGAACGGATTTTCGTTGCACAAAATGCGCTTTCCCTCGACCTGATAGGCGACATCGCCGGCGGCGCGCCACACGCGCAGACAATCGGCGGGCACGGCGTACAGATAAATCCAGTCGAACAGGGGCTTTTCGCACAAAGGCGCCAGCAAATAACGCTTTAAAGCGAACCGCCACGGATAACTGCGCAAGACCATGTCGCGCACTTCGGGGTATAAAATTTTGCAGTAACGCGCGGGCTTTGAAGAATCGTCCAGCGACGCGATTTGAATTTCGTCGCCGATTTTGGACAACGCCCGATTACAGACGGACACGACGGAAACCATGTAAAACTCCTTGAAAAATAAAGAAAACGGCGGAAAGAAAATTCCTTCCGCCGCTTTTGAATGATGCTGTTATTCCTTGCAGTTGATTTTGACGACCAGATCCTCCTGCATACGCGTCGCGCCGATCGACATTTCGTAGTAAACCTGCGTGGCGAAGCACTTGTCGTCGCGTTCCGTAATGCGTCCGACAATGTCCTGACCGATGCCCAACTTGATGCCGTCGCTCTGGAACGCCAAGCACGAACGACCGATGACGCTCGTCACCGGCGAAGCGTTTTCACCCTCGCCCGCGACAGTCGTCGTGACGGCGGGCAAAATCAGCGAATTGTCGGCTTTTTTCGCGTTCAGCTGAATGAACTTGAAGCCCATGAACGTGTCGAGTTCGCCGCGCACCAAGGCTTTGGCGGACGCGAAATCGGCGGACGTGACTTTTGTTTCGCTCAACAAATCGTCCAACTGCGCCGCCGTCAAAACGATGTAGCGGTTTTCGGCGGGCGCGTCGGAAGAATCGAACAGACGCTTGACCTGGCGCAGTTTGTCGAACGTGAATTTCGTGTCGCAGTCCGCGTCGATAATCTGCGACGACGGCAAATCGACGGACGTCGCGCCGGTTTCGCCCGTGTGCGCCGTGCCGAAAGCGGCTTCGACAATCGCCTCGTCCATCGCGCGCCCCATCGCCCACGCCGCCGCGTTCGCGTAATCGCTTGCGGGGTCTTTCAGCATACGGATTTTGTCGTCGTTGTCGATCAAATCCGCCCAATGATACGTCGCCAAAGACAAACGGCGGCGTTTGTGAGGCGTGTCGCTCTGCGGCGTGTCGGCGTGGCGGGTCGTTTTCTGCACGGCGGCGACTTTACCGATCTGGTCAATGAAAGCGTTTTTGCCGCGCACGAACTCGATGCCGACGCAATCGCGCAGTTTCGAGCCTTTCTGCTGCACCAAAGCCTGCACGTTGGAAGAATACTGCTGAACCAAAGAAGTGGAAATGTCACTTGACATATTTTGTCATCCTTTCAAAAAAGAAACATAAAAAAACGCCCGCAACAAAGCGTCGCGGACGGGAAAAACCGGTTGAAAACAACCGGCAAAGCGCAAAAGTCAGTCCTCGTTGAACAAACGCTTGCGCAAATTGAACACCTTGTCGACGCATCGGGCGTGATCGGGGTGACCCGCCCGCATATACGCCGGCTGCGCGGACAAACGGGCGATTTCCTCTTTAATCTGCGCCGCGTCCGCAACAGGTACGGCTCTGTCGCCGATCAAGCGCGCGTCCTCGTTCGCCGAATCAATCAGATTCATAAAGAATTCGACGGTTTCGCGGCGGTTGCCGACGCCGGAACGCACCAGCAGATCGGCGAAAGCCTTGCCGCCGCAGCGGTTGATCAAATCGGCGATCGCGCGTTCTTTTTGCGGCAAAGCGGCGCCGTAGCGGGCTTCCATTTCGCCGCGCACGTCGTCGTAATACGCGTCGCATTTCGCGTTGATTTCGGCGCACAGGTCGGCGGCGCCTTTGACAAGGAAATCCCACACGCCTTTCGCCTGTTCAAGCGACAGATTCAGTTCCTGCGCTTTTTCGGCAAACGCATTCAGCGTTTCCGCGTCGATACATTCGGCGACGAAGTTTTCATCAACGCCGTCGGGCGATTTGTAAAAAATTTCACAATCCATTTTGCTTTTCTCCTGCAAGTTTAAACAATTCAATCAGGCGGCTTTCGTCGTATCCGAGCATTTTGAACACGTCCAAAACCGCCGAGCGTTTTCCGTCGTAAAACGCGCTGACGACGGAAAATCCGCCGCCGTTCCCGACATCCGTGACGGGTTCGAGAACGCGGCATTTCTTCATCAGGTCGATTAAAACGATTTGTCCGTCGGGCGACGAAAAGACCGTTTTGTACGCCTGCACCGTTTGCAAAGCGTCTTTAATCCTGCCTTTGCGCAATTCGTCATTCACGGGCGTCCTCCTTGTTTTCGGGGGTCATCAGCCCGTCGCACGCGCCGTACATCTTGCCGATTTTGCGCACGATTTTCGGCACGTCGAACACATTCGCGGCGTCCGGATTCAGTTCGATGAACCCGCGCGCCAGTTCCAGCGTTTGAAGCAAAGCCCCGCTTTCGTAACGCTTTTGCGCGCTTGCCAAAGGCGACAGATACTCAATCGCCACGTCTTTGAACGCCACGCCGTCGGGCAAATCGGGCAACCGTCCGTGCCGGTACAAAAGCCCGAACGCGCGCTCGATCATGGGACCGAGAAGTTCCGTCTGCACGCGTCCCAGCGCGGGACCGAGCAGGCGCATTTTTTCCTCCGTGCGCTGCAACACTTCGGTCGCGGTCATCGCGGCGGCGTTTTGCGTCGTCAGCTGGTCGTTGAAAAAAGCGGTGCGCAAACGGGCGCGGATTTCGTTCATAATGCCCAATCCGACGGACGAATTCGCGCCGGACACAAACGTTTTGGGCGCTTCGCCGGAATAGCGCAGAACGCCTCCCGGAACGGTCGCGGCGGGGGAAAACTGCTCGTCGTCGCGCACCAAAAGCGGCGGTCTGTTCGCAAGTTGGGCGGCGATGATCGTTTCTTTCATCATCTCTTGAAGCATCTTGATGTCGGGCAAAGACGAAATGGCGGGGGAACGCCCGTACACTTCGCCGCTCGCCTTGCACCAGCGCACGACGAACAGGGGCGTTTCGTCAAACCCGCCGCGATACAGGACGTGCCGCGCATCCGTGCAGACATAGACGGACAAAACGGGCTTCGATTTCAAACGCCCTTTGACGTAATCGGGATTCGGAACAATCGCGTGCATTAATTCGACGGTTTCCCGCGAATCCGGATTTGCCTCGTACGCGCTTTTCAATGAATCGGGAAGCGCGCCGATTCCCCAAGTGTCGACAATCTGCTTCAACGTCCGGCGGAAGATTCTGAACACGGAATCAATCTGCCCCGCGTCGTTTTCCTCGATGAACAAATCGCCCAGAAACCGCGCTTGAAACAGCAGGGAGTCCTTTTCGTCGTTCCAGCCCAAATACAGCCCCGCCGTGCCCAAAACCGCCAAATCCAGATACACCTCGTGAATGTTCGTGGAAAAAGCCGCGCTCGGACGGGCGAATTCCTCGACCATCACGTCCTGCACGTGCCGCACCCAGTCTTTCGCACACGGATTGTTTTCGTGACCGCGCAGGGTCAGGGAAAACCACTTGCCCGCGGGATTTGTCAACAGTCCGTGCAGGCCCGCCGCCAGCAGTTCGGCGGCGTTGACGGCGGTCGTTTCAAACAATTTGCGCGTGCGCGGCGCGCCGGCGCTCTGCCTGACGGTGAAATCCGCCTTTCGCGGCAAAACCAGTTCGGACACTTCCTGCCACAGCGTTTCAAAAGCGGCGCGTTTGGCTTTCAGTCCGTCCTTGCGGTCAATCAGTTTGCCGGCAATGTCATCATCACCTTTCATGTCACAACCCCAGCAAACTTTTTTTACCGCCCAGTCCGACATTTGCGCCGTCGCCCAAAACGCCCGCATAGACGACTTTGCTGTACACGTTGCTTTTTCTGCGTTTTTCCAGATTTTTTTCAAAAGCCTCGTTGTCGGCGCGCTCCTGTTCGGCGATGCGGTTGCGTTCCGCCCTGTCCTCTTGCCTGCGGCTGTGATCCTGATGCAGAACGTCGGCGGCGCCGCCCGCCCCCGCGACGACGAAATTGTAAGGCGAAACAAGGCTTTTCACGGCTTGCTTTCCTAATTTTTTAACTGTGGAACCAATTCCCATGACTTCCTCCGTTTTAAGTGAATGAAAATAAAAAAGGCGGCTGATCGCTCAACCGCCGCTGTCTTGACTCCATTTCGACAATAACAACATACTGTCATAAATTTTTCTATTTGTCAACACATTTTGTTATAATTTTTATAAAAAAAGAACCTCCGCCTTTTAAACGGAGGTTCAATGTCAGGCGCGCGCCTTATTTGTCAAGCGGTTTTCCGTTGATGTCGTAGCGCACGATTTTGGCTTTGGAGCGCAGATTTTTCATCACTTCGTCGGAAGCGTCGACGTTGAAGCGTTCGGAAAGTTGCGTTTCGACTTCTTCAAACGCGGGCGGTTCGGCGATGCGGCGTTTTTCGACCTTGATGACGTGATAGCCGAACTGCGTTTTGACGGGTTTTTGCGACAATTCGCCCTCTTTCATGGAGAAAGCGGCTTCGGCGAATTCGGGCACCATGGTTTCGCGCGAGAAGAATCCCAAATCGCCGCCGTTTCCGGACGGGTCGATGGATTTTTTGTTGGCGATTTCGGCGAAATCCGCGCCGGCGTTCAGCTGTTTGATGATGTCGGCGGCTTCGCGTTCCGTTTTAACCAGAATGTGACTGGCTTTGACTTCCTCCTGCGGAGGATTGTCTTTCAGGTATTGCGCGTAGATTTTCTGCATTTTGTCTTTGGTGCGCATTTCCTTGATTTTCTTGTCCAGATACAAGCGGCGCGCCAACTGTTCTTCCATTTCGGCGGCAAGTTTTTTGTATTGCGGATCGTTTTTGATTTTTTCCTTTTCGGCGGCCTGCGACAGCAGCGTGGCGTCGATCATCGAGGATTGCAGTTGTTCGTACAAAGCGTCCAGCGAGATCTGCTGCAACTGCGGCACGGCGTCTTTCAGTTCCTGCAATTCCTTGATATAGACTTTTTTACCGTTGACGACGGCGGCGACGGGGGCTTTGTCGTCGGCGGCTTTCGCCTTTGCTTTCGGCGCGGCGTAAGCGGGCGAGGCGCACATCACGGCGGCGATGACAAACAATTTAATCAATTTCATGGAAACACCCTTTGTCAAAAGTTTGCGTAATACGCCCATCATACGCACGCGCGGGGAAATGGTAAAGCGAAAACATCCGAAAAAAGTATAAAAAAAGCGGTGTCGGCATTGACACGGAAACACAATCATCTTACTTTTGACAGGTTATAATAATTTAAAGTCGGATTAAGGAATTCCCGTAAAATGCTAAACACGTTGCTTCATCGTCTTTTCGGCTCCGCGAACGAGCGTTATGTCAAATCGTTAAACAAAGAGATTCAGCAAATCAACGCGCTTGAACCGGCGGTCGCGCTGTCTCTTATACACATCTCCCAGCCCACGAGACGCGTA
>ERZ1027188.852-NODE-852-length-10807-cov-3.941034_pt1 | contig 10807 bp, 9 predicted proteins | sample MGYA00519273_ERZ1027188 | MGnify/ENA primary metagenome ERZ1027188 (study PRJEB26926, sample SAMN06164623) | human gut metagenome | biome: ENVO:00009003; feature: ENVO:2100002; material: ENVO:00002003 | host: Homo sapiens | place: USA | collected 2012 ... | reverse complement strand
CGTCTCGTGGGCTCGGAGATGTGTATAAGAGACAGATGTATATGTTAACGACGCTTTCGGAACTGCCCACCGCAAACACGCATCGACAGCCGTCGTGGCCGACTACTTCGACAAAGACAACAAAATGCTCGGCTTCCTCATGGAGAAAGAGGTAAAGGCTGTCAACAATATCCTCAACAACATACAACGGCCCTTCACCGCCATCATGGGCGGCAGCAAAGTCAGCACCAAGATTGGCATCATTGAAAACCTGATGGACAAGGTTGACAACCTGATACTCTGCGGCGGCATGACTTACACGTTCGCCAAGGCTCAGGGCGGCAAGATTGGCGATTCGCTCTGCGAAGACGATAAGCTGCAGCTTGCCCTCGACATCATTGCCAAGGCAAAAGAAAAAGGTGTGAACCTGGTGCTCGGCACCGATTGCGTGGCAGCCGATTCATTCAGCAACGACGCAAAGACGCAAATCTGCCCGGTGAACAATATCCCTGACGGATGGATGGGTCTGGACGCCGGTCCTGACAGCATTCTGGCCTTCCGCAACGTCATTCTGCCCGCCAAGACCATACTGTGGAACGGCCCGGCCGGAGTCTTTGAGTTCGACAATTTCTCAAAAGGCTCGCGCGCAATAGCCGAATCCATAGCTGAGGCAACCTCCAACGGCGCCTTCTCGCTGGTTGGCGGCGGCGATTCCGTGGCCTGCGTCAACAAATTCGGCCTTGCCGACTCCGTTTCCTACGTCAGCACAGGCGGCGGTGCTCTGCTCGAAGCTATTGAGGGCAAAACCCTTCCCGGCGTGGCCGCTGTAGAAGGCAACAAAGAATAAGCGGATAACACTTCGCCCCAAAAGTTACTGAACTACCGGGAATGACGCTGCAGACGCCATTCCCGGTTTTGTTTTTGAAGCGAGGAAAGGGTAAGTGAGGAGGAGAAAACTAAAAAAATAAAAAATAAGAGTGTAAGGGGCGAAAGCGGCTTGAGTAACACAATAAACCGGGCTGATAACCGATTTAAGAATAAAAGCCCGTTAAAAATGGAGCGAAAACATGTTTTATAACATATTTTTAACGGGCATTAAATTTTTTTCAATTCAAAGGCATTGTAATGCGAAAGAATTTTAGTAACTTTGCAATGTTAACGCACAACGGTCTGACCGAGGTTCTACAGACATACCAACCCATCTTAGCGGCGAGGTAAAATGAGCAGAACAGCGAGGTCAACGCATGGCGCTCAAAAACACACACACAATCAACGGGCGACGAGTCCGTAAAACCGGAACTGAACAAAAAAACTAATAAACACAACAACAGTTTTTCAAATTAATTATGGAAGCTCAGAATCCAAAAGCTCAGCCCCAGGCAAACGCCACCAAACCGGCAGCCCCTGCTGCTCGTCCGGCAGCTCCCGCTGCACGCCCCACTGCAAAGGGACCGGCAGCTAATCCCAAGTCAGCCATCCAGCAGGCTGAAAAAATCAGCAACATCCGCGGCATCCGCAACGCCTTTTTGGTAATTCTGGCGTGCGCCGTAGTAGCAGTATGCGTCTTCCTGTTCGTGATGGGCGCAGACAGCAACTTTGAAGAGGGTCATCCCAAGAACCTGCTTGGCACCGTTTACAAAGGCGGCTTCATCGTTCCTATCCTGATTACCCTTCTTCTCACGGTAATCGTGATTTCAATCGAACGTACCATCGCTATCATGTCGGCCAGCGGTCGTGGACACACCACCCGTTTCGTAGCTGACATCAAGGCTCTCCTTGCCAAGAACGACATCAAGGGTGCCATGCAGCGCTGCCGCACTCAGAAAGGTTCTGTAGCCTCCGTAGTATACAACACTCTGGTGAAGTATGAGGAGATGGACAAGAACACCGTCCTGAGCAAAGAACAGAAACTGACCACCCTGCGTGACGCAGTAGAGGAATCAACCGCCCTCGAAATGCCGTCGCTGAGCCAGAACCTCCCCATCGTGGCTACGCTTACCACTCTCGGTACTCTGGTAGGTCTGCTCGGTACTGTAATGGGTATGATCAAATCGTTCCAGGCTCTGGCACAGAGCGGCTCGCCTGACTCCACCGAGCTGTCAACCGGTATCTCCGAGGCCCTTGTGAACACCGCCTTCGGTATCGCCACAGGTGCTTGCGCAGTTATCTCCTATAACTTCTTCACCAACAAAATCGACAACCTCACCTACGCTATAGACGAGATCGGTTTTTCAATCGTAGCAACCTTCGCTGCCACTCACAAATAATTAAAGGCAGAGAAAAGCAAGTACAAACCGATTAATCCATAGATTAAATGGGAAGAGTAAAAATAGCAAAAAAGAGCACGTTCATCGACATGACTGCGATGAGTGATGTTACTGTACTGCTGCTTACCTTCTTCATGTTGACCTCTACCTTCCTTAACAAGGAGCCTGCCACCGTTATAACGCCTCCGTCAGTATCGGAGCTGAAGGTGCAGGAGACGAACTACCTGCAGGTACTCGTCAATCCGCAAGGCAAGGTATGGATAACGATGCACAACGACACATCGCAGGCATATTCCAATGAGGCGATGCGCGCCAAGCTGATAAGCCAGGCGGCCGTGCTCTACAACGAGCAGCATCCATCGAACAAGGTAAACTTCAGTCAGGAACAGATCGCAGCCTTTGCCAAACTCAACACCTTTGGCGTGCCGATGAAGAATATGGGAGAGTTCCTGGATCTGGCCAAGGAAGGTCCCTCAGGCGTATCCAAAATGGATAAGTGGTTTGAAGGCAAATTCCCCAACCCGAAACGCCCGGGACAAATGATGCCCACCGGCATACCCATTGAAATGCAGTCAGATAAGGAACATCTCGACGAGTTCCAGATCTGGATGAAAGCAGCCCGTATGGTAGCCAACGACGAGGGTTCACCTCTGGCCGAAAAAATCAAGGAAGGCACCGGCGTAGCCATCAAGGCTGACCAGAACACCTCTTTCGAGGTAGTACACATGGTTATGGATAACCTCCAGGCCATCAATCTCAACAAGTTCACATTATTGACCGCTCTCAAAGAAGGAGAATAACCGATGGCAGAAGTACAACAAAATGATTCTGGCGGCAAGAAGAAAAAAGGCGCCCAGAAAAAAATGACTATCCGCGTCGACTTTACTCCTATGGTCGACATGAATATGCTTCTGATAACCTTCTTCATGCTGTGTACCACGATGATTAAGTCGCAGACTCTGAACATCAACTTGCCCAGTAACGAGAAGGTGGACAATCCGGAGCAGATGAACCAGGCATCGGAGACTGATGCTGTAACCATCATCATCGATGCAAAGCGCAAACCGGGCACGGACGAAGTCGATTCCGTTAACCACCACGTAGTAAACGAAATCTACTATTACTTCGGCCAGGCAGGTGGCGAAGCAGGTATTGAAGGCCCCAACGGCACTATTCTGTCGCAGAACAACAATCTGCAGCTCACAGAACTTCTCAGCACCGAGACTTCGGCATCAGGCGCTAAGACCTATCGCGGAATACGTAAGATAATACGTGAACGCAATAAGCAAGTAATAGAGCAAATTGAAGCCTTAAGAGAAAAATACATACAGCAAGGCAACGGCAAGATGCGCGACCAAGACAGAGCCAAGTTTGAGGCAGAAGCCACGGCTATCCGCCGCAACGACAAGCTCACTCGTCCGGTTATCATAATCAAGTCGACCCCGCAAGCCTCTTATGGCGCTCTTGTAAGCGTTCTTGACGAGATGCAGATCAACAACATAGCAAGGTATCAGATTGATAACATGACCCATGCTGACACGCTGTTGCTGCAGGATTACTGGCGTACTCACAGTAAATAATGTGATGTTGGATTAATAAACAACCTTAAAGCTTAAGAAAATGGCAGATCTGACATCAAAAGAATGGCGCGACCTTGTTTTTGAAGGTAAAAACAAAGAATTCGGCGCATACCAGCTTCGCAAGGCAAGTGACAAACGTCACAATCTTGCAGTGCTGTTTACTCTGATTGGCTTAGTAATTATCGCCCTGTTAGTATGGGGCTGGTCAACTTACTCAGCTTACCGCGCTCGCGTGGCAGCCGAAGAAGCTCTTGCAGCAGAACGTATGCAGGCAGCTCAGTTTGAGGCTGAAGCAGAGCAGGAAGAAGAGGAAGAAGAACAGAAATACGAAGAGGAGAAGAAACCTGAAATGCCTAAGGAAGAGGTTGTAGCCACTGTGCAGCAGACAGCTATCGCCATCGTGCCCCCCGATAAGGTGAAGAACGAGGTGAAAGACGTTGTTGAACAGCAGGAAAACAAAGAAACCGTAGGTACTATAAACCAGGAAGGTACTGGTGATATTGACCGTGCCAAGATTCTTACCTCAGAGGTTAAGATAGCACCCGCTCCTGTGGTAGAAGAGAAACCGCAGCCTAAGAATGAACCGGAGAAAGTGTTTGAGGCCGTAGAACAGCCGGCAGCTTTCAAGGGCAATGTAAACAAATGGCTGTCATCTCACATCAACTACCCGCCGGCAGCAGCTGACGCCGGTGTTCAGGGCAAGGTTCTGGTTCGTTTCATCGTCAATAAGGACGGCTCTGTTTCTGACGTAACCGTGCTTAAAGGTGTAGACCGCGACCTCGACAAAGAGGCAGTGAGAGCCGTAAGATCGATGCCGAAATGGCAGCCCGGCAAGAACAATGGTGTAGCCGTTCGCTCTTACTTCAAACTACCCGTAGTATTCCGTCTTGGTAACTAATCTTTGAAAGCATAGAGCTTCAGTGATGAGGCTTATGTGAGAAAAGATTTAAGTTTGATAAAAAGGAGTCCGGCAAAGAGTTGCCGGACTCCTTTTTTGCTGACGAGGCTATGTGAGGCATGGGAATTTTGGGAATTTTGGGAGGCATGGGAGTTTTGGGAATGATGGGAATTATGGGAGCTATGGGAATAGACGACAGTTTAAGGAAGAAAAGGCTTATTGGTGAATGTGGCTGAGGCTTTAAAGGGAAGGGGGCAAGGGGCTTTAAAAGGAAGGAGGTAGAGGCTTTTTGGGGAAGGTAATAGAGGGCGTTTGAGAGCATAGAGGCTTTAGAGGATAGGAGGCAGAGACTTAAAAGAGAGGGGATAGAAGATGAAGATGTAAGGAAGGGGAAGGTTGGGTGAAGTGAGAGAGGAGGGAGGAATAGGAAGGGAGGGGTGTGGTAAAGAGGAGAGAAAAAGGGGAGGATGAAGGGGGAGGAATTTGCGGTTATCAGAGTTTTGCATTAAATTTGCATATTATAATGCCTCAGAAAGTAGGATATAGGTTTTTTATGTTATTGTGGCAACGATAATGGTGTCGTTGCTGTCGGCTTCTTTGCAGGCAGCACCGCCTTTGCCTGGAGCAAGTGCGCTTGCGCGGTCATACGCCGATGAATATACTGATTTGCACGGTCTGCCGGCTGATGTGTTGCTGAAGAAGGGCGCCTATTATCACGATATCCGGCACAGGCTCGACTCGGCAATGGCCTGCTTCTCGATAGTGGCTATGCGCACACGCCTAATATGGGTCAGAAAGATGCTGAGGAGTGTCTGGGAGGCTACTATGGCCGCTGGCAGACGCAGTTCTTCAACACAGCCAATTTCCTCGGCTCGTTGGAGGATTTGCAGATGGCTGAGGAGATTATAAATCGCCATAATCTCTCAAAGACGCTGCTTTATTACTGTTATGGCTGTGTGTATATGACCTTGGCTGTTAGCACTGATGACGACGAATATGACCATAAATCGTCGATTATGTTGCGGGCGTCGTATCAGCAGGCATATAAGGAGAAAGATTATCGCACAATGCACCGGGCTTTCGACAATCTTGTGTCGGTGTACAGGGTGCGTGAGAGCATTGACAGTTTAGCTCCTGAGGCGGCGATAATGTACAGGCTGAAAGAACCGGAGATGTGGCGTCGCAAAGTGTCGCTGCTGATTTATGAGGGTGCTTTGGCGCAGGAAAAAGAGGACTATGACAAGGCGCTGGCCAAATACAATGAATTGATACAGACCATTCCGCAGGATTTGGAGAACGGCAGGTATATGGCTTCGGCATACCTCAAACGCAGTCGTGTGGAACGTTTGATGCAGAAGCCCGAAGTAGCGCTGGAAACGCTCAAAGAGGCACTACGCCTGACTTACCGGTATGAGATAGCGGATGTGCGGTCGAGCGTGTAGGCGGCCATGACGGATGTGCTGCGTACTTTGGGCCGCGAACAGGAGGCCGATAAGACCAATATGCATTATATGGAGCTCAAGGACTCCATTATGAACAGCCGCTATGTTATTAACTGCGAGCAGATAGGCTTCAACAATGAGCGCAATAAGCTTCAGCAGGCACTTGGCAAAGCCGAGAGTCAGCGCACTTTTCAGACGTGGCTTTTAGTGTTGTGTGTTATAGTGATACTGACCGTTACGGTATCTCTGCTGGCCATACGGCGCAAGAACAGGCGGCTGCGCGACCAGTCGGAGGTGCTTTACCGCCAGTTGCAGGAGAGTCTTCGACAGGAAGATGAGCGCAATGAAGCGGAAACGCCCAAACCTGAAGAGACCGGCGTGCGTTATCAGAACTCGAACCTTGACCAGGAACAGAAACTGGCTCTTGCCGACAAGATTCGGTTGGCAAGTCGCAGCGAGGAGTTTCTCAATCCCGACTTTAACCTTACACGTCTGGCGGATATGATTGACACCTTGCCGAGGTATGTGTCACAGACTGTCAATGAAATCTTCAGGTGTAATTTCTCCACATACGTCAATCAGGTTCGCATCAGAGAGGCAATGAGGCGACTGGGCAATAACCCTAAATATGCATATTATTCCATAGAAGGCATAGCCGAGTCGGTGGGCTTCAAGAGCCGCAGCGGCTTTACTGCATGGTTCAAACGCATAGCCGGCCTGTCGCCGTCGGAATACAGGCGCATGGCTCAGAAAGATCAGAAAGATTCCGACAAGAAGTCTTAAGTTCTGATATTCAGGTAGTTACAAATATTTCAAGCGTGCTGATTCATGAATTTGCACCCACATTTGGTGGAGTGATATGTGCAAATACATGAATGTGCCAAGGCTTGTTGTGCGTTTGCCGATAATTTTGCAACGTAAATAATCGCCCGACAATGAATCCATCATCCAAGGGCCATCAGTACAGCGACAACAAATTCTAATACAATAATTATGAGAAAATTTCTACTCACACTCAGCTTGGTCCTTGCCATGACAACACTGGGCAAACCGGTGCAAGTCGGGAACATCTTCTATGAGATAACCGGCGCCAACACAGTGAAGGTAATGCCCGACCGCAGCAGCAGTCCTACTTCCAACAGCTACAAAGGCGACATCGAGATACCGTCGACCGTAACCATCGACGGCAAAACCTACACCGTGAATGAAATCGGCACACGCGCCTTCAGCAGCTGCTATAACCTCACAAGCCTGAAAATGCCGAACACGATTGTCCGTATCGACAGCTCGGCCATCAATTCATGCTACAAACTGACTACTCTGGAATTGTCCGGTTCAGTACGCGTCATCGAGAATATGGGCATCAGCAGCCTTCCGTTGACCAAACTCACCCTGAACGAGGGTCTCGACTCCCTTGGCTATCAGGCCATTGCGATGCTTAACTCACTTCCCGACACCCTTAATCTGCCGGCCTCGTTGCGTGCCATGGCTCCCGGCGGTGTTGGTTTCTGCCACAAGCTGACGGCATACTCCATTCCCGAAAGTAACAAGAACTTCAAAACGGTGGATGGCGTAATCTTCAGCAAAGACGGCAAGACCCTGTGGGCCTTCCCGTGCTACAAAGAGTGTCCCGATGGCTACACTCTGCCCTCAGGAGAAACCGCATTGAGTCTTACGGCATGTCGAATCTTGACCGCCTGCACAGTTCACCTTCAGCTATACCACCTGCGACGTAGCACCTTACGCCTTCTACAGCAGCGCAAAGCTGTATAACATTGAGCGAGCCACTTCCGTACGCACCATCGGCACCGCCGGTTTCGGCAGCTGTATCCGTCTTACCAAAATTGAGTTTGGCTACAATCTGCAGCGCATAGACTCCGCAGGCCTTGCCAGCGTAGGTTCCTCGCTTATCAAAAACAGCGACGGTCTGCCCGAACACGCAGTAATCAGTCTGAGCGGCTGCCGCGCACTGAAATATATAGGCAAACGTGCATTTACCAGCGGCTCCGTTGAACAACTGGATATTCCGGCAGCTGTAGACACCATAGAGAATGACGCCTTTGTGTTTGCCTCTTATCTGAAACGCATTGACGTGGCCAGCGCCAACCCAAGGTTCGTTTCCATAAACGGTGTGCTTTATGACCGCGACATGACCACGTTGCTCTGTGTGCCTGCCAACTACGAGAATCAGCTGTTTGAATTCCCCAAAGGAGTTAAGCACATTGGTGCCAACGCCTTCTTCAACTGCCGCAACATGCGCGAAGTTGTGCTTCCCGACGACCTGGAAATCATGGGCGATGAGGCTTTCTACTACTGAGGAATCTTCCGTGTCAACTTCCCCGCAACGCTCACCCATCTTCCCATCAACTGCTTTGCCTATACAGCTCTCACAGATGTAGTTGTTCCTTCAACCGTAACAAGCATGGATGGCGGCGTATTCAGCAACTGCCAGAGCCTTGTCAGCGCTCAGCTTCCCGACGAGCTTCCATACGTGGCTCCCAGCACATTCTTCAACTGCGTAAATCTTGAAAAGGTGAATATTCCCCATGATGCTGAAGTAGTTGGCTACAACTCGTTCAATAACTGCTACAAGCTCACCAAAGTGGTTATTCCCAACAAAGTTCGCGAAATAGAATACCGTGCTTACGGCTGCAACTTCAACCCTTACAACCACGGCACTCTCGACACCCTTATCTTAGGCAAAAGCCTGACTACCATTGGCAGCAATGCTTTTGTAGGACAGAACATGATTAACTACATCAAGAGCTACAATACAGTTCCGCCGGTAGTAGACGAAGAAGGCGCCTGGACCTCAACCGCACACAATAAAGCCATGGTATGCGTTCCTCAGCAGTCGCTTCAGACCTATAAGAGTGCTTCTCTCTGGAGCCTGTTCAAGAATTGGAGCGATTTCATCTTAGATGTAAACGGAGTTTCCGAAGATAACCTGCAATATCGCACCAGTGAAGGCGCAATTGAATTCCAGGGCGAAGGCTTAATTGAGGTCTACAGCATTTCCGGAACGTGTATCTACCGTGGCCAGGCCACTCGCGTAGAGGTGCCTGCCAAGGGTGTTTACATTATCCGCGCCGGAGGTCAGACCGCCAAGGTTATTCTGTAAAAGAGATCAATCGTTATATAGCATAAGCATTTTTTTCAGCCCTTTGGCTGAGCCCTAAGTGAATGAGGGTGCGTCGTAGGTATACGGTGCATCTTTTTTTGCGGCGAAAGTTAATGAGGGAGGCCGGCAATATGGCTGACGGAAGGGGCGCTGAAGCGCTGAGCCGAAACAAATTTTTGGCGGGAAAGGAGAGTGGAAGGCTGGGAGAGAAGGGGGCGCTGAAGCGCTGAGACGAAACAAATTTTTGACGGGAAAGGGATTATTGGTGAGGGAAATTGGGTTGGTGTGGGTTTGAGGGAAGAGAAAGGAAGCCGCGCCTATTCGTTAGACGCAGCTTCGCTCAGATTATGGGAGCTATTAAGTGGCTTAGTAAGCTATCTTGATGGTTTGTTTGCCGTTGGTAACAATGTAGATGCCCTTGGAGGGGAGGGTCATTGTGGCATATCCGTCGGTGGCGACGGCGTTGCCTATTTTGCTGCCGGTGTAGTCATAGACAGAGATGATGGCGTTCTCTGAGAGCACTGTGAGGATGCCGTCGGCAGAGATATAAGCGTTGAGCGAGGCAGCCTCATCGGTGAATATGCCATTTACGGCCGAGTTGATGCCGCGCATGTGTACGTCGTCAACATAAACGCGTTTTGAGTCGGAGCCGGTAACGACTTTGAGCTGAATGCAGAGGCTGTCGCGGGCTGATTCGGGAATGTTGAAGCGCAGAGTGACGGCGCTGTTGGCTTCGAGCGTTGTACCCATCTGACCGTGAGTGTCTTCAAGCACTACCCAGCCGCCTACTTCTTTGTCGTAATACTGTACACGGACGTTTGAGGTGCGGTCGGCAGAGTTGAAGAGACGCATGCTCATGTTGCTGGCGTCCTTAACAGCCGAAGTGGTGAGCGTGCCACCCTTGAGCAGACCGGCAGCCTTGGTGCCGTTACAGAGCGTTGAACCGGGTGAATATACGCCGCCTTTGGTGAATGACCAGTTGCAATATTTGCCGGCAACGTTCTTTGCCGAAGTGCCGCTTGTGGTCATATTCTCGAAGTCTTCGCAGTCGTTGCCTCCGGCGGCTTTGGTGGCTTTGAAAGTGATGACGCCGTTGCTGTCTTCGTTGATTTCCTCAAGCTGCAGATTAACGTTGAAGCGGTCGTTCCAGCTTATGAGAGCCGGTTCGGTGAAAGGACCTACCTCATGCACATTGCCGGAACCGGGGAAGGGGTCGCCGTCGCTGTCTTTGATTGCCAGTCCGGTGCCATTGGGTTTGGCACGAACCATCTCATAGTAGTTGTGTGAGGGGTCGGCATTGATGGTATTGTTTGACCACTGCTGAACGTCGGTGGAGTCCACGCGATATATCAGCATGCCTTCGCCGGGGAGATATGTGTTCCACTTGGTGCCCGTTTTGCGGCGGTTTTCAAGCAGGAAATATTCGCGGGAGTTGGAAGTGTTGATGATGAAACCCTCGCCGTTGAGGTCGATGTTATGGAGCTGTCTCTTATACACATCTGACGCTGCCGACGAATAGC
>ERZ1027188.850-NODE-850-length-10830-cov-3.979211_pt1 | contig 10830 bp, 8 predicted proteins | sample MGYA00519273_ERZ1027188 | MGnify/ENA primary metagenome ERZ1027188 (study PRJEB26926, sample SAMN06164623) | human gut metagenome | biome: ENVO:00009003; feature: ENVO:2100002; material: ENVO:00002003 | host: Homo sapiens | place: USA | collected 2012 ... | reverse complement strand
GCAGCGTCAGATGTGTATAAGAGACAGTCTATACGCTGCGCGAGGACTTCATCCGTTCAAGCGCACAGCAGACGCAGAAGCTGGATCAGATCATCACGCTGCTTATGAAAAGGGAGGAAAAGTGAGATGGGGATGGATAAGATGGCGATTGCCAGACGCAAGTGCGCGCGCGGCGCGGTGCTGACGCTGCAGGGCGATTTTAAAAAAGTGCAGAGCCTTGCGAACGGTCATGTTTTGTGCGGCGCGGGTGCATCGCTTGCGACGGTATGCAGCTTTGCACGTGGGCAGGGGCTTACGGGCCTTGAATTTGCGTGGGGCATTCCGGGGCAGCTCGGCGGCGCAGTGTACATGAACGCCGGCGCCTACGGCGGCGAGATGAAGCAGGTTGTCGAACGCGTCCATTTCCTTGAAGCGGACGGCACGCCCGGCGTAATGAGCGGGGAAGACCTCGCGTTCGGCTACCGCAAAAGCGCCTTTATGGGCACGAAGCGCATCATCACAAGCGCGGAGCTGCGCCTTGAAAGCGGTGCGGAAGCGGAGATCACCGCGAAAATGGAAGATTTCATGCGCCGTCGCCGCGAAAAGCAGCCGCTCGAACTGCCGAGCGCGGGCAGCGTATTCAAGCGCCCGGAGGGCTATTTTGCCGGTGCGCTCATTGAACAGTGCGGCCTGAAGGGCTTTGCCGTGGGCGGCGCGTGCGTCAGCGAAAAGCATGCAGGCTTCATTGTGAACAAAGGCGGTGCGACGTGTGCCGATGTGGAAGCGCTCATCCGCGCCATTCAGGATACAGTTTTTCAGGCGACCGGCGTGGAGCTGGAGCCGGAAATTCGCCGCATTTCGCTCAGCGAGTAAAATTTGTGGGATTTACGGTGGCATTTGGCTGCCGAAAAGGTGGTTTTTAAAATGGAATTTGTGATCTTGACCGGCTTATCCGGCGCGGGCAAAACGCGCGCCATGCACGCCATGGAGGATATCGGCTTTTATTGTGTCGATAATCTGCCCCCGGCGCTCATTCCGGTCTTTTACGATCTTTGCGATAAATCCGAGGGTATTCAGCGCCGCGTGGCGGTCGTCACGGATACCCGCGGCGGCGAGCTTTTTAAGTCATTTTTCAGCGCGCTCGAAACACTGAAGGCGCAGAACAAGCCGTATAAAATTTTGTTTATGGATGCGTCCGAGCCCGTGCTTGTCAACCGCTTTCAGGAGACGCGCCGCAAGCACCCGCTTTCCGAAGCGATGCAGGGCTCTTTGGAGCAGGCCGTGCGCCTGGAGCGCGAGATGCTGCGCCCGGTCAAAGAGGTCTCCGATTACGTTATCGATACGTCGAACATTCCGGCGGCGGGGCTGAAAGCGCGCATTTCCGACCTGTTTTTGCAGAACGACAACGACGCCATTACGGTGCATTGCATCAGCTTCGGCTTTAAATACGGTCTGCCGCTCGAATCCGACCTTGTGTTTGACGTGCGCTGCCTGCCGAACCCGTTCTACGTGGAGGAGCTGCGTGAACATACCGGCCTTGAAGCGCCCGTGCGCGACTACGTGATGAACTGCAAGGAAACCGAGGGCTTTAAAACCCGCTTTACGGACATGATCGATTACATGCTGCCGCTCTACATTCAGGAGGGCAAAAGCCAGCTCGTCATCGCGGTCGGATGCACCGGCGGGCATCACCGCTCCGTGGCGCTTGCGCAGTATATGCACGATCACCTTGCCGCAAACGGCGTTCACGCCACGGTCTCGCACCGGGATATCACGAAACAATAAAGCGGGAGGGAGCCGTTTTCATGTCATTTGCTGCGGATTGCAAGCAAGAGCTGTGTATGATTGAAAATAAGCGCGCGTGCTGTTTGAAAGCGGAATGCTACGGCCTTCTGCTTTTTTCAAAGTGTTTTTCCGCGCGGGAATCGCAGATGGTATGCGAAAATGCCGCCGTTGCACGCCGTGTGGCGGAGGCCGCCGCCGTTTCGGCCGGTGTATACGCCGAGGTGCGCTCGCAGTTAAGGCGCAAGAATATCGGCGCGTATGCCATCACCATTCCGGGTGAAGCCGCACGCATTCAGATGATCCGTTCGTTCGGGCACGATGAGAATGACGTGAACCTGCATATTCACGAGGAAAATCTGCAAAAGGACTGCTGCATTTCGGCGTTTTTGCGCGGTGTGTTTCTCATCTGCGGCACGGTCACAGACCCGCAGAAGGAGTATCACCTTGAGTTTTCCACGCCGTACTTGCACCTTGCGGAAGACCTTGTGGCTGTTCTGCACCGCGTGAAGGCCGCACAGCTTTCGCCGTCCATTGCACGCAGAAAAAACAGCTACATTGTCTACATAAAGGAAAGCGCCGCCATTGAGGATTTTCTCACGCTGACGGGCGCGGTAAACTCCGCCATGGACCTGATGCAGATCAAAATGTACAAAGAGACCTACAACAATTTAAACCGTGTCTCGAACTGCGAGACTGCGAATCTTGATAAAACGTACTCTGCTGCAACAAAGCAGATTGCCGCCATTGCGCTCATCAGCGACAAGGTGGGGCTGGACGAGCTGCCCGCCGACCTGCGCGAGGCCGCCGTTTTGCGGCTGGAAAACCCCGAAATGTCGCTGCGCGAAATGGGGGAGCGGCTTTCCATCAGCCGTTCCGGTGTGAATCACCGCCTGCGCCGCATTTTGGAGTTTGCGGAACAGCTCGGCTCGCCGGAGGAATCCCTTGCGGAGCAGAGCGTTTTCGAAGTGGAGGAAAAGCTGCATGCTGAAAATGCAAAGACCGAAGAGCTTTAAAGACCTTGTGTTGGGCATTTTGATTGTTGCGGTGCTCGGCGTGGGCGCGTATTTCATCGCCGATGCGCTGAAAGCCGAGCTTGTGCCCGGCGATATCGTGGTGCGCTCCGGCAATGAAGAGATTACCGCGCTGCAGAACGTGACCGGCGAGCAAAGGAAGAACGGTTCAGAAGCGTGCGGAGGGCATTTTGAAATTGAAGAGGTTGCCGATGAATTCCCGGTCATTCGCATGGATAAAGGCATCGTGCTTGAAGCCTCGCAGGATCCCTACGGCGCGATGTATTACACGGTCTATAACGAGGATTTCTCCGAGCTTTACTACCGCAGCGAGCGGTTTGCGTACCCTGAAAACGACGGCACATACTACGTTGTGATCGATACCGCGTGGGGGGATAAAAACCACTATTTTTCCACCGAGCACGGATTTACCCTTGTGATTGAAAACGACAATTAGAGGTTTATGTAAATCCGATTATGTAAACTTAAATGGAAAAGGAGGGCGAAAATGGCGTTTACACATTTGCATGTGCACACCGAATACAGCCTTTTGGACGGCGCTTGCCGCATTGAAAAGCTGCTCGATAAAGCGCAGGAGATGGGGCAGAAAAGCGTTGCGATTACCGATCACGGCGTGATGTACGGCGTGATCGACTTTTATAAAGCAGCGAAAAAGCGCGGCATCAAGCCGATCATCGGCTGCGAGATCTACGTTGCAAAGCGCAGCCGGTTCGATAAAATTCACGGCATCGATAACGAAAACCGGCATCTTGTGCTGCTGTGCAAAAACGAAACGGGCTACCGCAACCTTGTCGCCATTGTCTCTAAAGCGTGGACAGAGGGCTTTTACAGCAAGCCCCGTGCCGATATGGAGCTGCTGCGTGAACACAGCGAGGGGCTCATCGCGCTTTCCGCCTGCCTTGCGGGTGAGATCCCACGTGCGCTTTCCGTCGGCGACTATGACGAAGCCAAAGCCGCCGCCCTGCGCTACCGTGAGATTTTCGGCGAGGATAATTTTTACCTCGAATTACAAGACCACGGCCTGCGCGAACAGGCACATATCAACCCGCAAATAATCCGATTGTCAAAAGATACGGGCATTCCGCTCGTCGTGACGAACGACTGCCACTATATCGAAAAAGAAGACACCAAAATGCACCACATCCTCGTCTGCATCCAGACGAACCGCACGGTGGAGGATGAGGATACGCTGGAATTCGGCTCCGATGAATTCTATTTTAAAAGCGAAGACGAAATGCGTGCACTGTTCCCGGATTGTCCCGAGGCAGCGGACAACACGCAGAAAATCGCCGACCGCTGCAATGTGGAATTTGAGTTCGGCAAAACGAAGCTGCCGCGCTTTGATACGCCGGACGGCAGCGACAACCGCGAATATTTCCGCCGCATGTGTTACGCGGGTCTGCACAAACACTACGGCGAAAACCCGAAAAAAGAAATCGTAGACCGCCTTGAATATGAAATTTCGACGATTGATACGATGGGTTATGTAAACTACTACCTCATCGTGTACGATTTCATCCGTCAGGCGAAAAGCATGGGTATCCCGGTCGGCCCGGGCAGAGGCTCCGGCGTGGGCAGCCTCGCCGCATACTGCATCGGCATCACGGGCGTTGACCCGCTGCGGTATGACCTGCTGTTCGAGCGCTTTTTGAATCCGGAGCGTGTCAGTATGCCGGACTTCGACGTCGATTTCAGCGATGAGCGCCGACAGGAGATCATTGAGTATGTCACGGAAAAATACGGCACCGACCACGTGGCGCAGATTGTCACGTTCGGCACCATGGCGGCCCGCCTTGCGATACGCGACGTTGGCCGCGCCATGGCGATTCCGTACACAACGTGCGATACCGTCGCAAAGCTTGTGCCGATGGAGCTCGACATCACGATTGATGCCGCGCTGGAACGCGTCTCCGAGCTGCGCGATTTATATGAAAGCGACAAACAGGTGCACGAGCTCCTCGACATGGCGCGCAAAATTGAGGGCATGCCGCGCCACACGTCCACGCACGCCGCCGGTGTTGTCATCACAGACCGTCTGGTCGTCGATTACGTGCCGCTGAGCATGAACGACGATTCGCCTGTCACGCAGTACACGATGACGGCCATCGAGCAGCTCGGTCTGCTCAAGATGGACTTTCTTGGCCTGCGCAACCTCTCGGTTATCGACCACGCCGAGCAGATGATTGCGAAACACACGCCGGGCTTTAAGGTGGAAAACGCGCCGGATAACGACCCGGACGTGTTTAAAATGATCGCAAGCGGTGCGACAGAGGGCGTGTTCCAGTTTGAATCCGCCGGTATGCGCCGTGTCATCATGCAATCCGACCCCAAAAGCATTGAAGATCTCATCGCCGTTATCTCTTTGTATCGCCCCGGCCCGATGAAGTTCATCCCCATGTACGTCGAAAATCGCAAGCACCCGGATAAAATCACATACCGCCACCCGCGCCTTTCCAAAATACTGGATGTCACCTACGGGTGCATCATTTATCAGGAGCAGGTCATGCGCATTTTCCGCGAGCTTGCGGGGTATTCGCTCGGTCGCGCGGACATTGTGCGCCGCGCCATGAGCAAGAAAAAGCACGATGTCATGGAGCAGGAGCGCGAGTATTTCATTCACGGCTTAAAGCGTGAGGACGGCACCGTGGAGATTGAAGGCTGCATCGCCCGCGGCGTGGACGAGCAGACCGCCGAGACAATCTACGATGAGATGAAAAGCTTCGCGTCCTACGCGTTCAATAAGTCCCATGCCGCCGCGTATGCCGTTGTGGCATATCGCACGGCGTACCTCAAATATCACTATCCGAAAGAATATATGGCCGCGTTGCTCACAAGTGTGCTCGCATCCGCAGGCAAGATTGCGGCGTATATGGAAGAATGCAGCAGGCTGAATATTGCCGTGCTGCCGCCGCACGTGAACGAGAGCGAGCAGGGCTTTTCCGTTTTTGAAAACAGCATTCGTTTCGGGTTGCTCGCCATCCGCAACCTTGGGCGCGGCCTGATACAGCGCATTTTATCTGAGCGCACGATGAACGGCCCGTTCATGACCTTCTACGATTTCTGCAAGCGCATGCAGGGCAGAGACCTCAACCGCCGCGCCGTGGAAAGTCTTATCCGCTGCGGTGCGTTTGACGGTCTCGGCAACAACCGCCGCGAAATGCTGATGGCGGTCGGCCCGCTGCTCGATCAGCTGGAGGACGACAAACGCCGCAACATAGAGGGACAGATCGGCCTGTTTGACTTCGGCGGGGAGGAGAAAACGGAATCTTTCGAGATGCCGAAAGCCGAGGAGTTCCCCAAAACCGAACTGCTTTCTATGGAAAAGGAAGTCACCGGCATGTACCTTTCCGGGCACCCCATGTCGCCGTATGCGGAGGTCTATAACGCCGGCATCGCCGCGCGCTTTGATGAGATTGCCCGCAGCGCCGCCGGGGAATCTGACCAATATAAAGACGAGCAGTATGTGGACGTTCTGGCCGTTGTGGAAAGCGTGAAAAAGAAGGTGACGCGCTCCGGCTCTGCCATGGCGTTCGTCACGCTGGAAGACATGTATGGCTCTATGGAGGCGCTTGTTTTCCCGAAGGTTTTGGAAAAATACGGCGACCTTTTTGCACCGGGCGGCTCTGTTTGGGCGCACGGGCGCATCAGCTTTACGGAAGAAAAAGACCCGAAATTCATCTGCGAATATGCCTCGGCACCGTTTTCACCGGAAGAAATGATGATCCGCAGAAGGCCTGCGCCTGAGGAAAAGAAAAGGGACTCGCAAAAGCCTGCCGCTGTGCCGGAAAGCGTCACGCCGCCGCGCGGGGAAGAGCGGCCCGGTGTGCAGATTAAGGGCTATAACACAGCCTATAAGGGCCTTTACCTGCGTGTGCCGAACGCCGAAGACCCGCTCTGCAAAAAGGCGATGCAGTACATCGAGATTTTCGACGGCGTGACCGACCTCTATCTATATTATACGGACACGAAAAAGCTGGTCCGCGCGCCCGCCCGTTACCGCGTTGCGGTGAACTACGAACTCGTCTCCGCATTGAAAAAACTTCTCGGCGAGGGAAATGTTGCGCTGAAAGAATAAGAAATTCTCAAAAAAAAACAAAAACCGATTCAAAAAAGACAAAATACCTCTTGAAACCGTCAGGGAAAAGGGGTATAATCAAAAATGAATGGAATAAATTGCTGAATTGCATTTTTAACTTTGCAGTTTTCAATAAGAAAGTGGAGGAATTTACAATGTGTGCAAAGAAAATCGCAGTACTTACGAGCGGCGGTGACGCACCGGGCATGAATGCTGCGGTTCGTGCTGTTGTCCGCACCGCGATCTCCTTCGGCATGGAGGTATATGGCGTACGTCACGGCTACAACGGTCTTCTGACCGGCGAAGTGCAGAAAATGGAGCTTCGCAGCGTTTCCAACATCATCCAGCACGGCGGCACGGCGCTCTTTACGGCGCGCAGCCCCGAGTTCAATACCCCGGAGGGCGTTCAGAAGGCGGCTGCTAAATGTCGCGAACTGGGCATCGACGGCGTGGTCGTCGTCGGCGGCGACGGTTCTTTCCGCGGCGCACGCGACTTGACCGGCGCAGGCGTACCTTGCATCGGCGTTCCGGGCACCATCGATAACGATATTTCGAGCTCCGAGTATACCATCGGTTATGACACGGCGATGAACACCGCTATGGAAATGATCGACCGCATCCGCGATACCACAGAGTCTCACGACCGCTGCAGCGTTGTAGAGGTCATGGGCAGACGCTGCGGCGACATCGCACTCAACACCGGTATCGCTGTCGGCGCAATCGCAACGCTCGTCCCGGAAGTGAAGTATGACTTTGAAAAGGACATCATCGAGCGCATCCGCTACGCACAGAAGACCGGCAAGCGCCACTTCATCGTGGTCGTTGCAGAGGGCGTAGGTCACTCCGAAGATATCTGCAAGCGCATCCAAGAGGAGACCGGCATCGAGAGCCGTGCGACCATCCTTGGCCATGTACAGCGCGGCGGTTCCCCGACGCTCCGTGACCGTGTTGTGGCAAGCCAGATGGGTTACCACGCAGTTGAGCTGCTCCGCGACGGCAAGAGCAACCGCGTCGTCGTCATGCAGGGCGAACGCATCGTAGACTTCGACATTACCGAAGCCCTCGAGATGCCGCGCGTCTTCGACGAGAAGCTCTACAGAATCTCTCAGGATCTTTCCCGCTAAAGTTTAGTCACCGAAACGCCTGTTCCAAAAGGACGGGCGTTTTCTGTTTTTCGGCACGGTGTCTGCATTTTTTGCATAAAACACCTTGTCGGGGGTAAAAAATAATTATTTTTGGGAAAATAGGTTGACATTTTCCGTAGTTCGTGGTAGAATAATCGAGCGGTCGAAAAGAGGCTGCGAGATAAATAGGGGCATAGCTCAGTTGGTAGAGCAGCGGTCTCCAAAACCGCGTGCCGTGAGTTCGAATCTTACTGCCCCTGCCACCATGGCCCGGTAGTTCAGTTGGTTAGAACGCTAGCCTGTCACGCTAGAGGTCGACGGTTCGAGCCCGTTCCGGGTCGCCACAAAAGGCGAGTCCATCTTGCCTTTTGCGTATGCTGCTATGGCTCAGTAGGCAGAGCACGTCCTTGGTAAGGACGAGGTCACCAGTTCGAATCTGGTTAGCAGCTCCAAGAAGGACTTTGCAGAGATGCAGAGTCCTTTTTTGTTTTTGTTTTTGAGAGGTCATGCAGTCAAAAAAGTTGCGGCAGTATATCATTTTTGAAGAAAAACGGCCTTCTTGCACCTGTTTATAATTTTGACTTGAAATTTACCGTATTTCTGCTATAATCTTTATAGTTATCCCTTTATGTTTATGCTTAAAAAGTGGTGGCCAAACTGCCAGAAAATTAAAGGAGCAGAGGATTATGAGTATTCCAGAAATGGACATGAACCCGGAGATCGCCCGAAAGTTACTCGAGGTCGGCGAAGAATTCCGCATTGAAGGCCCGTTCTTCTCGTACGAAGAAATCAAAATGGGCAATGTGAACCACACCTACAAAGTCAATTATATTCGCGATGACGGTACCGGCATGGCAAAGATTAAGTCTTTCCTTGTACAGCGCGTCAATACATATGCGTTTCAGCATCCGATTGAGCTGATGCAGAACATTGACCGTGTCACGGAGCACATCCGCGAAAAATGCCCGGATACGAAAAGCCTGCATTTCCACCACACGAAGCACGGCGTCAACTATTTGATGGATAATGACGGCTTCTGGCGGCTCAGCAACTACGTGCCGTCTGTGACGTTCGATACCTGCGACGACCTGAACGTGGTGCGCAGTGCAGGTGAGGCGTTCGGCGATTTCCAACTGATGTTGGCGGATTTCGATGCGAACTCCCTTTTCTACACGATCCCGGACTTCCACAACACGCGCAAGCGCTATGAGAAGCTGAAGGAAGATATGGCGGCCGACCCGTGCAATCGTGTGGCAGAGGTGCGCGAAGAGCTCGATTGGCTGCTTTCCGTAGAGGACGAGGCTTGCCGCCTGACCGACCTCTTTGAAAAAGGCGAGCTTCCGCTGCGCGTTACGCACAACGATACAAAGATCAACAACGTGCTGTTCGATGAGAAGACGCACGAGGCGCTCGTTGTCATCGATCTCGATACCGTTATGCCGGGCCTTGTCGGCCACGATTTCGGCGATGCCATCCGCTTTGCTGCAAATTTTGTGGAAGAAGATTGCGATCATCCGGAAAAGGCCGGCGTAAACCTCAATATTTTCTGGGCATTTGCCGAGGGCTTCCTTAAAAAGACCGCCGCGTCTCTGACGAAAACCGAAGTGGATACGCTGGCGCTCAGCTGCTTTGCGCTTACCTGTGAGCTTGCAACGCGCTTCCTCGCGGACTACATCGTCGGCGATAAGTACTTTAAGGTCAAAAAGCCGCAGCATAACCTTGTCCGTACGCGCTGCCAGGTTGCCCTTGCAAAGGACATGCTGAATAAAATGGACGCGATGAACGCCATCGTGCAGGACTGCGCACGCCGCTACAAAGAGACCGAAAACGCATAATTCATTTTGCATCCAGACGACCCGGCAGTTTTGTCGGGTCGTTTTTAAAAACAGGGAGGAGTTTATCATGAAAATTCTGTTGACCGGCGCAAATGGCTTTGTAGGGGCGCGCATCCGTGCGGCGGCGCCCGTTATTTGTGCGCCGTCTCTGCGCGGGGCGGAAAAAGAGGATATCGACCGCCTCATCGACACCGTGCAGCCGGACGCCATCCTTCACACCGCGGCAATCTCGGACATCGGTGCGTGTGCCAAAGACCCGGAAGGCTCGTACCACGCAAACGTTTTGGTGCCGGAGTATTTAGCCAAAGCCGCAAACGGTGCGAAGCTCGTGTTGTTCAGCTCCGATCAGGTGTACAGCGGCGCAAAGGGCGATAAGCCGTTTACGGAAGACGACGTTGCGACCGCAAATCTCTACGCCGAAGAGAAGTTGGAAATGGAAAACCGCGTTCTCGCGATCGACCCGAACGCCGTCATGCTGCGTGCGACGTGGATGTATGACATGCCCATGTTCGGCGTGCCGAACCGCAGCAACCTCATCACGATGTTCCTGAACGCCGCCATCACCCAAAAGCCGCTTGCACTTTCCAAAGAGGAATTTCGTGGCATCACCTATGTGCGCGAGGTTGCAGAGCAGACCTTGCAGGCTGTGAACTTGCCCGGTGGCGCGTATAACTTCGGCAGCGAGGCAGATGTCTCCATGTACGCGCTTGCGGAGCTGTTTATGAAAAAAACAGGCATGAAGCTCAATTTGCAGGAAAAGTCCGGCGGCGAAAACCTCTGGATGAATTGTGCAAAGCTCAAAAACGCCGGCGGTGGATTTGAGACGACTGCCGAAGGCCTTGCGACGTGCATTGAAGACTATAATCTTTCGCTGCTCGGCCAATAACAAAACGAAAATCTCCTTTGAAGCTCGGTTTTATGGGTTCTTCAAAGGAGATTTTTAATGGATCGAAATCTAATTATGTCAATAACTTTATGTAAACAAAATTATGTAAAATTAA
>ERZ1027188.844-NODE-844-length-10904-cov-5.461148_pt1 | contig 10904 bp, 6 predicted proteins | sample MGYA00519273_ERZ1027188 | MGnify/ENA primary metagenome ERZ1027188 (study PRJEB26926, sample SAMN06164623) | human gut metagenome | biome: ENVO:00009003; feature: ENVO:2100002; material: ENVO:00002003 | host: Homo sapiens | place: USA | collected 2012 ... | reverse complement strand
ACAAGGCTATTCGTCGGCAGCGTCAGATGTGTATAAGAGACAGGAATCATTCAACGAGCCGGAAACTGCAAAGCCCGTTTCGCATGCCACGCCGATTTCCCTGAGCGAAGGCATCAAATAAGTTCTGTTCATCTTTGTGAAATTTTAGTATTTTAGATTGATTGTTCCATCTCGAAAAAGCGGTGTAAAAACGGTTGCGGCACCACCGGTTTTCCACAAATTTCCCGTGCCGATTATAAAATTATAAAAAACGGCGCATCGTTAATCGACGATACAATCATGAAGTGGACATTCCGGCACGAGATTGTCGCATTATATACTGATTATAAAAATATTATCCGCCACGGCACAATGCAAAAAAGTGGACGGCAAACAGCACTTCCAATTATTAAAAAATTTGATTAACACACTGATTACCACGCATATATAGACTCATCGCATCCACTTTCTACGACGCCTCCGGTCGGAGTAATCGGCGACAAATCAGGAGATTGCATATCCGCAAGTCCCGAATCGTCCACATATTGGTTTTGGCGGGTTGAAAAATACCTTCATTTTGGCAAATTTTGTAGACGCAAAAATGACGGGCAACTCGATTCGCCCGCAAATTACAACCTTAAACAAACCTTTTATGAAACGATTATTGTCATTGGTTTTCATCCTCGCCGCCACCGCCCTCGGAGCGACGCTTTCGGCGCAGGATGTCAAAATCACCGGTAGAGTAACCGTTGCAGGGAGCAACGAACCGTTACCCTACGCAAGCGTTACCACATCGGAGGGACTGGTCGGCGTGAATACCGATATGGAAGGACGATACTCCATAAGCGTTCCGCCGAAATCGACGCTCGTATTTTCGTTCATCGGCTACAAGACCAAGGAAGTCGCCCTCACACCGGCGATGACATCGGTGGATGTCGTACTCGAAGAGGATTCGCAGATGCTCGAAGCGGTCGTGGCGGTCGGCTACGGCACGATGAAGCGCAGCGACGTTACGGGTGCGGTTTCGTCCGTAAGTTCGGAACTCATCAAAGCCGCTCCGGTAGCCAACGTCGAGCAGGCGATGCAGGGTCGCGTGGCGGGCGTTACGGTAACCACCGGTTCGGGACAGCCGGGTGCGGGCGCGGAGGTGCGCGTTCGCGGTATAGGAACCATAGGCGACAGCGCGCCGATATATGTAGTGGACGGAGTGATTACCGACAACATCGGCTTCCTCAACTCCAATGACATCGAATCGATGGAGGTGTTGAAGGACGCATCCTCGACCGCAATCTACGGTTCGCGAGGCGCGAACGGCGTAATCATCGTAACGACCAAAAGCGGCAGCGAAGGTCGCACCAACGTTTCGTTCGAGGCTTACGTCGGCATCCAGAACCGCTGGAAGAAACTCGATTTGATGGGTGCGCAGGAGCAGGCTCTCACATCGCTCGACATCCGCGGCATACTGTCGGAAAAGAACTTCTTCAACCGCTACGGATTCGACACGTGGTTGAAGACCTACAAAATCAATCCGTCGAAAGACGCCGACTACCCGACCAATCTCGACTACTCGGCGATAGACACCGACTGGCAGGACGAAGTGTTCCGCAAGAACGCGATGATACAGAACTACCACGTATCTGTGGACGGCGGCACCGACAAGGCGAGTTACTCGCTCTCGACGGGCTACTTCTCGCAGGACGGAACAATCATGGATTCGTGGTACAACCGCTTCACGATTCGCGGCAACACACAATTCAAAATCACCAAATGGCTGCGCGCCAACGCCAATGTAACCTACGTAACGTCCAAGCAGCGTTCGGCACCGAACAACCAGGCGGTATCGTCGATACTTACGGGTGCAATCCGTATGGCTCCGTGGGACCCGACCCACTATCCGGAAGGGTCGGTAGACTATCAGGGCAACGACATCGGCGGACGTCCGGCTGCGGCATCCAATTTCCGCAACCTCTACAACCCGTTCTCCCAGACCGCGTATGCGCATCCTAACAACCGCGACCAACGCTGGATAGCCAACGTCTCGCTCGAAATCGAGCCGGTAAAGGGACTCGTCATCCGTCCGAGCGTCAGCGCGAACATGAATACCGTCGTGAACCGCAACTTCTACGACTCCTACCGTTCGTCGGCATACGACATCCGCGAGAAGAACTTCCTCGAAAGCAACATGGGTCGCTACAACACCATGTTCTATGAGGCGACGGCGACATACTCCAAGAAATTCGCCGACAAACACAACTTCTCGATAATGGCGGGCGTAACGAGCGAGGAGTACAACGGCTACTGGATAGGCGGTTCGGGTTCGTCCATCATCAATCCGACGCCTAACAACTGGTATCTGTCGCAGACCACCGAGAGCCGCAACTACGCGAGCGACTCGGCGGCGCGCACCCGACGGCTGTCGTTCCTCGGACGACTGTTTTACAGTTACGACGAACGCTACCTGCTGACGGTGAATTTCCGTGCCGACGGCTCGTCGAAGTTCCCCGAGAACACGTGGGGCGTATTCCCTTCGGCGGCACTGGCATGGCGAATCTCCGAAGAGAGTTTCCTCAAAGACAGCGACATCCTCGACAATCTGAAACTGCGTCTGGGCTGGGGACAGATAGGCAACGACAAAATCAACGAGAACTCCTTCGTGCAGGTGATGGAGAACCAGATATACTACAACGGCTACGCATTCGGCAGCGGTCAGACATGGGCGGAAGCGGGCGCACAGGGCGCAAGCATACTGACGATGATTAACCGCGGCGGACGCTGGGAGTTCTCCGAGCAGTGGAACGTCGGCGTAGACTTCGGATTGTGGGGCAACAAGTTCTACGGAACGGTCGACGCCTACATCCGCGACACGAAAGACATGTTGTTGCAGGTCGTAACGCCGGCACACGTCGGCAACCGCTTCTACCCGCAGGCGAACATCGGTACGGTGCGCAACAAGGGCATCGAAATCATGCTCGGTCATAACAACAACGTGAGCAAGAACTTCTCCTACGACATTTCAGCCAACGTTTCGTTCGTGAACAACCGTCTGACGCATCTGAACGGAGGTTCGCGCGTCGTACACAACGACTATCAGATAAGCGACGAGGGTCTGCCGCTCTTCTCGTTCTACGGGTTCGAGTACGAGGGCATCTACCGTACCGACGAAGAGGTCGCACAGCACCAGTATAACGTCGCGCAGTCCGACATCACCGAACATGCCGGCGACGCACGCTACCGCGACCGCAACAACGACGGCATAATCGACGAAAAGGACATGACCGCGCTCGGCAGTCCGTTCCCGTGGCTCACGGGAGGTCTGAACACGACGTTCCGTTTCTACGGAGTGGACGTCTCGCTCTTCTTCCAAGGCTCCTACGGCGGCAAGGTCTACAACGCCCTGCGCACGCTGACCGAGGGCGACGGTTCGACATCGACTTTGAGCACGACGATGCGCAACGTATGGACGAAGGACAACACGGACGGCACCATACCGAGCCAGAGTCCGTCGGCATCGACCCGCAACCAACTCTTCTCCGACCGTCTGGTCGAGAGCAGCGCGTACCTGCGTCTGAAAAACGTTTCGATAGGCTATACCCTGCCGGAGCGCATCACCAAAAAGGCTCACATCAGCCGTCTGCGGTTCTACGTATCGATGAGCAACGCATTCACCCTGACCGGCTACTCGGGCTTCGACCCTGAGGTCGGCGGCGGCATCGACTGGGGCAACTATCCGCAGTCGCGCACGGTACTGTTCGGAACGAATATCAACTTCTAAAAGGGAAACGCCATGAAAAGATTATCATACATAACGATTATCCTTGCCGCGCTTTCGCTCGCTTCGTGCCACGACTGGCTCACCGAGAGCGCACCCGGCACCACCGATGTCAAGGACTTCCTCAGCAGCGAGGAGGCGGCAGTACAGCAGACCAACGGCGTCTACGTGCCGCTCGCTTGGGAATTCAACAACGTGTTCTACGGCGAATGGGCTATCGGCGACGTCTGCTCCGACGACGCCATAAAGGGCGGCGAGAGCATCCAGAACGCTCCGGAGATATACGACCTCTCCAATTTCCAGACCACGTCCAACAACTCCTATCTGCTCGATTTCTATCGCGCGCAGTATCAGGGTATCGAGCGTGCGAACATGGCGATAGAGATGATTGGCGGAATGTCGTCGGATTTCATCGGCGACCGCATGCGCTCGCGACTGATTGCCGAAGCGAAATTCCTGCGCGCATACTACTATTTCCGTCTGGTCAGAATCTTCGGCGGAGTGCCGCTCGTCATCGAGCCTATCTATTCGTCCGCCGACTGGAAACAGCCGCGCGCAACGGCAGAGGCTGTTTACGAACGGATTATCACCGACCTTAAAGATGCCGAAGCCGACCTCTGGTTCAAGAGCGACTATCCGGCATCCGACCTCGGACGCGCCACGAAGGGTGCGGCACAGGCGATGCTGCTCAAAACCTGTCTCTATGCCCACAAGTACGAGGACGCCTACACTTGGGGGACCAAATTCATGACCGAGCAGAGCGGCGAATACGAATTGCAGCAGAATTTCCTCGAAAACTTCGCAATCGAGGGCGAGAACGGCATCGAATCGGTATTCGAGGTACAGTATGTCGAGGAGGGAACCTCCGACTGGGGCGGCAACATCCCTAACGGCGCGAACGGTTCGACCCGCGGCAACATGTCCACCAAATGGATGCGTCCGCGCAACGCCAAAATCTGCATCACCGACTTCAATACGATGACGGGCGACGACGGCTACGGATTCGACAAGCCGACCGAAGACCTCCGCGCGGCATTCGAGAACGGCGACCCGCGCCGCGAATGGACCATCTACGAAATGTCCGACGACGAGATTTCCTCGCCGGCGCAGGAAATCCAGTACGGCAACCGCAACATCAACCGCAAATATCTCGGCTTCTACTCCGACGGCGGCAAATACAACCGCTACTACAAACTCGACCATGCCACCCGTTCGCCTGTCAACCGTCGCGAAATACGACTGGCGGACGTACTGCTGCTCTACGCCGAAGCCTGCCTCGAATCGGGACACGACCTCGACAAGGGCAAAATCGCGCTCAACCGCGTTCGCGAACGCGTCGGACTGGGCGAAGTCGAACTCACCGAGCAGGCATTGCGCCACGAACGCCGCGTAGAACTCGCAATGGAGGGACACCGCTGGTTCGACCTCTGCCGCTGGGGCATCGCGGGCGACACGATGAACGCATACCGCCAGAAGTACATCGGTGCCGACGGTGCGGACATGCGCGAATTCGTCAAGGGCAAGCACGAACTGTTCCCGATTCCGTGGGAAGAGGTACGATTGAGCGGACTCACGCAGAACGCGGGTTACTAAACGACAAACATTCTCAACCAATAAAAATTTTATCAACCAATTTAAACTAAACGCATTATGAAAAAGATTTTTGTATCGGCACTGACCATCGCCGCATTGGTAATGGCAGGTTGCGACAAGAACGAAGAAAAACCGAACAACGGAGGTAACGGAGGAAACGGTGGTAACGGAGGAAACGAACCGGTAGGACCTAATCCGACCGAACTCCACGAGTCGCTCAAAGGAAGCAACTATCTGCCTATCGTTCTCGACAGCGAATCGTTCGCGGCAATCGAAAGCAAAATCGTAGCAGACATCCGTCCGAACGACACGACGGTAGACGGCGTACACTACAACGGCTACGTAAACTGCTGGCACTGGGTTCCTGCATTCGCCGCTATCGACCCGGTAGGACCTAACTTCTACGGCGTACTCGAAGGCTGGATGACATATTCCATCGACAGAAACGCAGCCGGCTGGTACGGAATGGGTATCGAGGTTTCTACCAATCCTGCAATAGTAGGTGTAGGCGACGGCGGTGCGAAACTCGACGCTGCGACCATCGCAGACATGACCAAGAAGGCTTCCGACGCCATCAAGGCTCTGTCGAAACTCGACGCATCCTACTCGCTTCACCTCGCGCTCAAATCGTCGCGTCAGGGCGTATATGCGTTCAAACTCTATGACGGAATCATCGACGGTTGCGAAGTGAATATCGGTGCGACCGCAGGTGACGGCTCGGACTTCCAGTTCGCCCGCGACGGCGAATGGCACGACGCCGAACCCTATTTCCGCATCGGCATAACCGAGACATCCGATGACTGGGGTACGGGACTCTATTTCAACAAGGATTTCTTCATCCTGTTCAACCTCGCCGTCGGAGGCAACTTCACCGGTATATGGAACATAAACGGAATCACCGCACTCGCTTCGGGCGAACAGCGTATGTATGTGGATTACATAAGAGTTTATCAGAAAAAATAACGCGACATGAACAAGTTCACAGTTTTGCTATGTTCGCTGGCGTTCGTCGCAGCGGCAGGATGCACCAAGAGCGATGACGCAGGCGGCAAAGATAATCCCGCCGGCGAGGAATTCACCGTAAAGGAGGTCTGCAAGCAGAACCGCAGCGCGAAACGCGGATTGAGCGGTTCGTTCCAGTTGCCGCTGGTCGACATTCCGCTGGTTTCAGCCGGTGTTGGATGGTACTACAACTGGGGCAACACGTGTCCTATCGCCACGGTGCTTGCGGCACTCGAAGAGTACGACATCGATTTCCTGCCGATGATATGGAACGAGAACTACTCCTCCGACGAAATCCGCAAATACGCGCTCGCCAACCCCGACGCCGAGTATCTGCTCGCATTCAACGAGCCGAACCTCACCGACCAAGCGAACATGACGCCGACCGAGGCGGCTTCGTATTGGAGCGGAGTCAGGGCGGCAGCGGCGAACAGCGGATTGAAACTGATTTCGCCCGCACTGAACTACGGCACGCTCGCCGGTTACAGCGACCCTGTCGTATGGCTCGACGAATTCATCGCCTGCGACGAAGTTTCGGCGGACGACTTCGAGGCTCTGGCACTGCACTGCTACATGCCGAACGTCGGTGCGCTGCGCAGTTACGTGCGACGCTTCGACAAATACGGCAAGCCGATATTCATGACCGAATTCTGCCATGCCAACGGCATCATCACCAACAACGAATATTCGCAGCGCACCTACATGTGCGACGTACTCAACTATATGGAGTGCGACCCGTCGATAGAGGGCTACTCATGGTTCATGACGCGCGCCACGGGCAACTGGGCGGCGGTAAGCATTCTGAACCGCGACGCCAAGAATCCTGCGCTGACCGACCTCGGCAAATCCTACGTCTACTTCTCGTCGTTCGACAGGAACACCTATTACGGTGCGGGCGAAGCGATTCCCGCCGAGCATTACGTCGCCCACACCAATTCGGCGATTGCCGCCGACGGCGTACTGCGTCAGATGCCGCGGGTGAAGAGTTCGGGCGATGCGGACAGCCTGCTCGACCTCACCGACTTCTACACCGCCGGCACTTGGGTTGAATATCAGTTGGAACTCGCCGAGAGCCGCGATTACGACCTCGCGATACGCTATCTGGGCGACATCGGCGAAGGCACCTACAACATCTCAATCGACGGCGAGAGCATCGGCGACATCGTGTTCCCGAAGAGCGACGGCTACAAGACCCATTGGGTGTCGGGCGTAAGCCTCGCAGCAGGCAAACACACGATGCGGCTGTCGTACGTAAGCGGTCGCACCGACTTCAACTGGTTCTATCTGCGGTAGATCGACCGCCATGTAACGGACAACCGCCGCTCCGGAAAGAGCGGCGGTTGTCGTATAACTTTCGTTAAAGTCCTTAAAGACTTTAAGGTCGTTAAGGTCATCTGGGTCATCTGGGTCGGTCGGTCAGTTCAGCGTCCTGTACTCGTTCGGGGTGCTGCCGGTAGCCTTCTTGAACAGGCGCGTGAAGTGCTGCGGGTATTTGAAGCCCAGTCCGTAGGCAATCTCGCTTACCGACTTGCCCGTATCGAAAATCCGCACCTTCGCGATGTCTATCAACTTCTGCTGGATATGCTCCTGCGCCGAACGACCCGTTTCGCGCTTGATAAGGTCGCCGAAGTAGTTCGCCGACAGATGCAGCGCATCGGCGCACCAGCGCACCGACGGCAATCCGACCGTCTGCGGCTTGTCCGACTCGAAATAGTCGTTGAGCAGATTCTCGAACCGCACGAGAATATCGTTGTTCGCCTCGCTGCGGGTGATGAACTGACGTTCGTAGAAGCGGACGCAATAGTCGAGCAGCAACTCGATGTTCATGGCGATAAGCGTCTTGCTGTGGCGGTCTACGGCATGTTGCAGTTCGCTGTCAATCTTTTTCAGACAGTCGATAACGATTCCGCGCTCCTGCTCCGACAGATGCAGAGCCTCGTTCACCTCATACGAGAAAAACGTATAGTTTTTCATCTCGCGACCGAGCGACGTGCGGCGCAGCAGGTCGGGATGGAACACCAACGCCCATCCTTTCGGCTTTACGGGCGCACCGCCCTTGACGCCCAGCACCTGCCCCGGCGCGGCGAATACCAGCGTACCCTCCTGATAATCGTAGTACTGGCGACCGTAGACCAAGTCGCCGCACTTGATGTCTTTCAGGAACACCGCATAGAACCCGAACGTGTGCAGAAAGCGTTCGAGAGGTCGGTCTATCTTCGAAAAATCGACTACTTCGACGAGCGGATGACGGGTTTCGCCCCCGAGCCAGTCGCAGTACTCGAAAACATTTTCCATTTTGACGATATTTTCCATAGTCTATCGATTTCGTTGTTACGCAAGCAAATATAGCGAAATTATCCGAATCGCCCGACACTCCTCCGCCGAATCGGTAAAAAAGGTAGCAAAACCCGTAATCGGTATCGTGAGGGAGGATAGAGGTATAGGGAATTTAAGGTCTTTTTTTTGGGGGGGGGCAAAATTTTTTCAATTTTTTATTGCAAAAATCCCCCCCCCGAAAAATTTTATTAACTTTGTGATATATAATCTTAAAACTACCTAACATGAAACTTCTCCGCTCCATTATGACGGCATCAGCCATGATACTCACCGTCGCCTCCGCCTTCGCGCAGGACAATGCCGCCGACAAAGCCGGCAAGAAATCGATATACGTCGTAAACGGCAAGCGCGCCGAACCGTTCGACCCCGAAATCGCCGACATGTCGGTATTCAAGACGGTCGGCGGCAATGCAGCCAAAATCGCGAAACTCGCCGCCGATGCCGGCATCTCCGAGCAGGAGTTGACGGAAAACGACGTGGTAATCCTGAAATCCAAAAAGCCGATGTACGTCGCCAAGGTCGGTCAGGGCGTCGATTACACGGGAACCATCTGGTGCGAAGGCTCCTACCTGCCGAATATCTATATCATGACGCGACAGGGGGAAACGGATGCCGACGGAAAGTTCACCCATCGGGTAAAATACGGTACCGGCGGTTATATATCCGCAAAGGGCTATAAAAGCAAGCGCATAACATTCGCAACGGATAAGCGCAAAAAGATAACGCTGAAACCCGCAGGCTCCAAAACCGAAAAACGCGACACTACCGTCAAGAAGCCGAGATACCACATCGTAAACGGCGAATATGTCCGCATGTTCAACATAAACAATTACGAACCCGACGAGATAATCTCCGTAAAGCATATATGGGAACGCGACGACGAAGTGGCAAGCATACTTGCGAAAGCGCATATAAAGCCGAAATTCATCGAACAGAACGGAGCGGCAGTCATCACCCTGCGCGACGGAGTGCAGTTAGCCAAGCCGAATACACACGCCGCCTATACATTGGAAGTCTGCGACACGGAGGGCAATCCCGTAAGCGGAGCGGGAATCTTCATAGAGCGGACGCACACCGATTTCCTCGGCAAATTCGCCATAACAGCCGACTGCGGCACGAAAGCGATAGCGATATACAGGAATAATATGCTCAAAGTAAAGAGATTCGAATTCGGAGCGACTCCGGACATCAGCATCAATCTCGAACGCAACCCGCAGGACGACTCCACGGACGACAAACCGTTCGTAAAAGTAGATGCCATGCCGCGCTATATGGGAGGCGATTTGATGACGTTCCGCAACTGGGTGATGAGTTACGTAACCTATCCGCAGCAAATGCTGAACCTCAGAATAGAGGGACGCGTACTCGCCGCATTCGTCATCGGCAAAGACGGTTATATAGAAGAGATAGAGATTCTCGAATCACCGAACGAGCAGTTTTCCAATGAGGTCATCAAGGTGTTGAAACGCTCTAAAAAATGGACGCCGGGTTCCAATGCCGGCAAACCTGCAAGAGTTCGGTTCACAATGCCGGTAGATTTCAGGATAGATTAGGGCTATAAAGTCTTTAATGTCGTTAAAGTCCTTAACGACCCTAACGACTCTAAACCTTAAACTCCTCATGCCGCCCGAAATTTATCGGGCGGCATCCACTTTTCCGCCACCGAATGCGACTAAAATTTTGCAGTATGCGGATTTATGCGTAACTTTGACATATTGCGAACAACCAAACTATTACACACATATGAAAAAATTAGCATTCGGTATCGATATCGGTGGTATCAATACCGCTTTCGGACTGGTAGACGAGAAAGGCGACCTCTATGCCGAATCGGTGATTTCGACCAAGGCATATCCCTGGTTCAAGGACTACGAATCCTACGTAAACGACTTGTGCGACGCGATGAAGACGCTCGCCGACAGCGTGAACTTCGATTTCGAACTTATCGGAATAGGCATCGGCGCGCCGAACGCCAACTACTACAAAGGCACTATCGAAACGCCTGCCAACCTCTGGAAGTTCACCGACGAAGACAAGGGCAAGCCCGAGTCGCTGCGCATCTTCGACTTCGCGGGCGACATGCGCAAGCATTTCCCCAACACGCCCATATACGTTACCAACGACGCCAATGCCGCCACTATCGGCGAGATGGTCTACGGCAACGCGAAGGGTATGAAGGATTTCATCATGATTACATTGGGTACGGGAGTTGGTAGCGGTATTG
>ERZ1027188.842-NODE-842-length-10957-cov-6.177399_pt1 | contig 10957 bp, 10 predicted proteins | sample MGYA00519273_ERZ1027188 | MGnify/ENA primary metagenome ERZ1027188 (study PRJEB26926, sample SAMN06164623) | human gut metagenome | biome: ENVO:00009003; feature: ENVO:2100002; material: ENVO:00002003 | host: Homo sapiens | place: USA | collected 2012 ... | reverse complement strand
TCTCAGAAAAATATTCTACGTGAATGGTATAGTTATTTAGAAACCGTTATACTAGTCTCTGAGTTTTGATTCGATCGGATTGATGGAAGCATCTATGGAAAGGGTACGCTCCATCGGGTTCCGGTCTGCCCAGTTTTGGGAATTCCATTTTGTTGTGGAAATCACGGACTGATAATCCTCTACGCTCTCACCTTCGGGATGCTTCTTAAATACATTTTCAGGATCCTTCGATAATGCTTTTCTTGATCCATCTGCTGCCCACAGCTTCTCATAAGGAACCTGGGAAGCGATACGCTTCGGATAGCTTGCAAAAATTCCCTTTGTGTCATTCTTCGGAAATTCAAAGAAGGTATACTTCTTAAATACCGGAAGACTGAACAGATCCTCCACATATCCCCAGAGATTCTTATATTCCGTGATTCTCTTTTTCATCGGTCCGATGTTATGATAATAGCTTGTCTCCCAACGGACGAGTGTCACATAAAGCCGGACATCCGAATCGGTAATATAATCGCCAAACAGGAAACGGTTCTCTGCAAGTCTCTGATCCAGCTTTTCCACGGAATCAAAGAAATCCTGATATGCCTCATCATAGGCTTCCCATGACTGGCAGAAAGCCATCCGGTAGTGTCCGTTGTTTACGGTCGGGAAAAGCCAGTCATTAAATTCATCAATTTCCCTGCGGTACTTCACCGGATAAAGATCCGGCGCATCGACCGGCTGGAATTTCCGGAACTGTACCTCAATATAATTGGTCAGTCTGTGGTAATCGTTATTTACTGCCTTCTTATCTTTGACATCCACAAAGGTAGGGGTGGTTGCTCTTCCTGTAAATTCCGGATTGGCATTCTTATAAAACTCACTTAAGAAATGTGCTCCGCAGATCGGATCCCTGAAATCCTTCTGATCTGCAAATCCATGTCCGTAAATATTGGTCTGACCGGAATGGGAGGTAGCGACATCACCGATCACATCGGTAAGTCCCAGAATATCGCGTACAATCACAGGACGGTTTGACCAGTGGCAGCCATGCGCCCAGTAGATCGCATAACGATTGGCTTCTGCCTTGAAGTCATTTACTCCTTCTCCAAATGGCTGGATAAAGGCATTCGGCTGACGGATAAAAGCGCCCCGGTCATCGATCTCGGATCTGGTTTCCTGTGGTCTTGGCGGTACTCCCGCCTCCTTCGCAAACTGTTCTGCAAGTTCATCAGTGTATACTGCCTGTTCTTCTGTTCTGAATATTCCACATGCATTTGCCATGATTATGCCTCCTCATCATATAAGTCACTTGAAAGATATTTGTTTCCATTATCCGGGAAAAGCACTACGATATTCTTTCCCTTGTTTTCCGGTCTTTTGGCAAGCTCTACTGCCGCCCAGAGTGCTGCGCCCGAAGAAATTCCGATCAGCAGGCCTTCCTTTTTCGGACAAAGTCTTGTGTATCGGTATGCATCTTCATCGGAGCAAAGCAGAATCTCTTTGTAAAGATTAAGATCGGTAATCGGACAGATGGCTCCACCACCGATTCCCTGAATCTTATGCGGTCCCGGCTGCCCTCCGTTTAAAACAGGACATCCTTTGGGTTCCACTCCGTAAATTTCGATTTCCGGATTCCGGCTTTTTAAGAATCTTCCAATTCCACCACTTGTACCACTGGTTCCGACCGTTGCCACGAACAGATCTACCTTTCCATCCAGATCTCTCCAGATTTCCGGCCCGGTATGTAAAATATGAGCTTCCGGATGATGGGGGTTCTCGCCCTGTGCAGGACGAAAAGCCCCTTCCTCTTCTTCCATTTCCTTTGCTCTTCCTCCGGCCCGGCCAAATCCTTCGTTCTTTGGTGTCAGCTCCACCTCTGCCCCATAGGCCTTCAGAATCTTGATCTTTTCCGCACTCGTTCCTTCCTGCATGCAGATTGTGGCATGGTAGTTTTTGACAGCGGATACAAGTGCGATTCCGATTCCCGTATTTCCGCTTGTTCCTTCAACAATCCTTCCACCAGGCTTCAGCTTTCCTTCTTTCTCTGCCGCCTCAATCATATTGAGCGCCGCCCGGTCTTTTACGCTTCCACCCGGATTGAATCCTTCTACTTTTGCATAAATATTGGCTTCCAGTCCCTCTTCCTCTTCCATTTTATGAAGATGAAGAATGGGTGTATTGCCGATAAGCTGTATCACATTGTCATATATCTTTCCCATACCACTGATCCCCTGACTACTGATTATCTGTATTGTACTGTTCTAAAAGTGATGCATAGAATGTATTGTCCGGATTTTCCTGGGCAAGCTCTGTAATCGCCTGTCCATATGCAGAGACATCTACATTCTGCTTAATATCATAGGTTGCAAAATCAATACCTGCACTCTGTAAAAGTCCGGAGTTGTCTGCTGCCTCAACATACTTCACAATTCCTGCTGTATTCGGATCTGTCGCATACCTGGTAACGCCACCGTAAAGGTAAGTATCTACATAATCGGTTTCTTTTCCTGACCAGGAAGCTACGATATTCACAACATCCTGTCTCACACTATCGTCCGTTTCACCCTGCTTATAATACTCAAAAGCACGGATTCTTGCTTTTTCGTAAGCAACAAAGGCATCCTTCTTATCAGCAAGTCTTGCCTTTGAGGTTACTTCACGGCAGCATACGTAATTTTCCTGAAGATCTCCTGCTTTTGCCACAACCTCAAGATCATAGGCATCTGCATAAAGAAGTGCATATTCAAGAGGTAAAAAGGCGAGATTTACTTCATCCTTCTGAACAGCCTGTGCAACAGCTGTCTGATCCGCATAGTAGGCAATGTTACCGGTCGCTTCATCTTCGATTGCCTTTATCTCATCTTCTGCCACACCGTTATCTAAGAGATATTGTCTCGTGATCACCCAGGCCGCCTCATTTCTCTGCAAGCCGAGCTTTGCACTCTTTATGGCATCAAAGTCCAATATCGTTCCTGCATCCTTGTACTGATCTGCACTTCCCTTTTTTGTAATGATTGCGCCGCCTTCTACCGCAGTTCCACCGATTACGGTAAGATCATATCCGGATCCGATTGCCTGAAGATCTGCCACGAAGCCCGTGGTCAGAATATCCAGATTGCCGTCTGCGGAATTAATCGCGGTAAGTGCGTCCATTCCCCCAAGGTTTACTTCTTCAACGGTTACACCCTCTTCTTTAAAGTAACCAAGCTGCTGTGCCAGGATATCAATGGCAATCCGGATGTTTCCGGTCGGGAACGATACATAAAGTGTTCCGTAATCTTTCGCCTCGGTTGTATCCGCTGCGGTGTCTGTATCCTGTGTGTCCGCATCCGCAGTCTCTGCTTCAGATGCAGGATCTGCTTCTGTATCCGTCGCAGCCTCTGTTGCTGTATCTGCCTCCTGTGTTGTGTCTGTCGCTGCGATGGTTCCTGTCTGTCCACATCCGGCAAGAGCTCCCACTGCGATTGCTGCTGTAAGTATTACACTCCATAATTTCTTTCTCATAATCTGTCTCCTCTATAGTTCTGATGGATTTTCTTCTGCTTTACATATAAACTCAAGCTGCGCTTTTAGCTTGCTTTCGTTAAGTGCTCTACATGAATACGCCCGGTAAGTAATTATTTTACTCCCGGGCGTCTGACACATGATCATATAGGATAATCATAACCTTTAAGATGCACAACAAATGAGTCTACATCGGTGCCAGGTTACCGCCCGGGAGAAAGACATTCGACACATACAGTTCATACAGTTTTTACCGGTCATCATGTTTCTCATCTGCGTTACTCCTTTCGTTCTGTTACTGTTCACTCGTACCTCGTTCCAGTAACTTCGTTCTCTCTTTGTTGTACCTATCATACTACAGAATTGGCAGGTTGAAAATTTCATAGAATTAATTGCGTGTGATAAATTGTTCTTATCACAAGAGGAGCAAGCCACTATTTTGGCTTGCTCCTCATTTAACTTCTTTATATGGTCTCCCGATACTTTAGTAGTTCCTCAATATAGGCCTCTCCATATCTGGACAGGCTGCTTCCCTTCCGGGTAATATAACCAATCGTAAGCGGATCCTCTTCCTTCAGCTTAATCGATACAAGCCCCTGTAAAATAGCATCCTCACTCGACAACATTCCGCATCCGACCGAATATCCAAGAAGCTCTGCCATGATTTCCATGGTAGTTGCACGGTCATCTGTCTTAATCATTTTTTCAAAATCATAGTCCGACATCGCTTCCTCGGTAAGATAAAAATTACTGTCATCACTCTGATCGAAAACAATACAGGGATAATCCTTCAGCTCCTCCAGCGAAATTTCCCTCCGGTCTGCAAAGGGATGTTCCTTCCATAAATAGGCATAGGTTTCTCTTTGCATCAGCGGAACAAACTCTAATTGAAAGTCCTTAAACAGTTTTCTGATTACCGCTTCGTTCGCTCCCGAATAGGAAACGATCCCGACCTCGCTCTTCATATCCCGGACATTTTCAAGCACTTCGTTAGTTTTTGTTTCATGAATGGAAAAGACATATTTACCCGGTCCAAACCTGCGGATCACGTTGGTAAAGGAGCGGATGGCAAAATTATAGTGCTGTGTCGATACGGAAAACCGCTCCTTGTCCTTATTACGCGACAGATAGCGATCCTCCAGAATTTCATACTGCCCCAGCACCTTTTTCGCATAAGTAATAAACTCACGCCCGGCATCCGTAAGCCCGATTCCACGATTACTTCTTTCAAACAGCACAATCCCAAGCTCGTTTTCCAGTTCACTGATGCTTAAGGAAAGTGCCGGCTGTGAAATATACAATTTCATTGCTGCTTCCCGTAAAGAGGAAGAATTGGCAACAGTAAGAACATATTTCAGCTGATTCATATTCATCGGAAAATACCTCATATATGTTACTATATTGGCTATACACCTTTAATTCCTGACATAATTAAGTATCATTTCTTTTAATATGAGCAGCTCCGGTGTGTAGTCCCTGTTTTCTTCCGATCCCCAGACAAAGCCATCTGCATAATACTCACAGGCTGCTACCATGGTATGTATGGTTACCCGTATAAATTCCTGCTCCGGGATATCCGTGCGGAAGCTGTGATCGGCTTTGGCCTTTTCATACATCATATGAAGCCGCGTGTTAATGGAATATAGGGCATTATAAAACTCTGTCAGATGTTCATTGTCCCTGGTTACACCCATATGGCTGACATAATAGTTGAAATTGTCATTATACTGAAGTAAATCCTTATGCTTCTGGTACATATCAATACAGCTGTCCATGACCAAGATCAGTCTGTCAATTGCCGGAATCTCATCAATGGAACTGATCGGTCTTGTCCTGTCCAGTTCATCCATGTACTCCTTCCATTCCTTTGTACAGACTGCAATTACAAGCTCCAGTTTATTCGGATAATACCGAAAAAGACTTGCCCTGCCGATTTCGGCCGCTTCTGCAATCTCTCCCATACTCACCGGCTCAATCTTTCTTTCAACAAAAATACGAAAGGCTGTCTCTAAAATCTTCCTGTTACGTTCACTTTCTTTTACTATTTGCTTTTCTGATTTGCTCATAAATAAACCTCTTTTTAATAGGATCAGTCTCACACATTTATATGAAACATAGAATGACATCCATTGTTTTCAAAACATTCTCATATCTTTCCCTATTAATTATGCGGCGTATTCACAGAAATGTACAGATGAAAAATCAATTCTTATTGAAATCTATTCTTACAATACGCATCTTCATAAATCCATCTCCGATTTTTGCCAGAAGACGGAAAAATCCACTTACAGATGGAATTTTGAGGTCATGATAGCCAAGCATATATCCTTTTGCAGATACCTTCGTGTCCGGAAGCCATACCTGCAGATCCGTACTCAGGTCATTGACGTAAAAATACTTGCTGATATCGGTAATGCCTGCGGTCTTCACCCAAGTTTTCAGCATCATCTTAACCGCAGATTTATTGGCCGTATCAAACACAAGCCGTCCACCCGGAAACCTTTTGGCCATAGCCGTAAACAACTTCTTTACTTCATCGGAAAGAAAATAATAGAACACACCTGCCGCAAAGAAAATCACGCCATTACTGTCATCAATCTCCTCAAACCACTTCGTATCATTCAGATCGGAACCGATATTGGTTGTATTTGCTGCGGGTGGGATAAGTTTATTTCTTACCTCAATCACATCGGGACGGTCAATGTTATAAATCTTGCAGGCATCTCCTGCATTGTTTTCCGCAGTACAGTCCAGGCCACAGCCTAAATTTACAATGGCTGCTGCCGGATGGCTCTTTACATAAGCTCTTATCTCTGTTCCAAGATCTGTATATCTTGCAGCCGCTTCCAGATAACCAAAGCGGAACATCGTATTATTTTTCTTTGCCTCAAGCGTGGAAAAATCATAATCCAGCTTTTCCATGATCTTCTTCGCCGTCTGATCCTGATAAATTTCCGGATAAATCTCCGAACAATATTTTCTTCCCCACAACGGAATCACTAATGTCTCCTGAACGGTATTGGATTCAATATGCATTTTCTCATTACTCATTTCGTTTCCTCCCGGATTTACTATATGTTCTTTCCTCTTTTGTGCAATAAAAAATAGCAGTGGTTAGGATAATCTAACCACTGCTATTTTATCATACCTTATATAAAAAGAAAACCTGATTTCCATACTACGTTTAGTGCCAGATCAATAATCCAATATGATAGAAAACAAACGCCAGCACAAGGGAAAATACCAGATAATAGGCAACCGAAAGCCCAATCCACCTCTTTGAATGGTTTTCACGGAAGGTCGCTGCCACGGTCATCGTACACGGCACATTAAATACAATGGCCATAATAAATCCAAGAGCCTGTGCTTTTGTAATTACCTGCGGTAAAAGTGTAATCATTCCTTCAGTCATTCCTACAGATTTTGCATTAAATGCGGCATTTACCATATCACTGTTGCTGTATAGCGCATTGATAACACCAAGCAGGGATTCTTTGGTAAGCATAGAAGAAATATATGCCATGAACATCTGCCAGGTCATGCCAAACTGGTTCGTTACCGGCTCAATCACCTGCCCGATTCTGGACAAAATGCTGTATTCTCCACCAAACCAGTTATAGGAAAGCAGATAGAATACAACCGAAACTAATGTAATCACACGGAATGCCCTGCTGAAAATATCCCACGCCTTCATCAGCGTTGTCCGGATGATATGTCCCCACTTTGGTTTATGGTAAGGGGGAAGCTCCATGATGATACCTCCCTGATCCTCTTTGCTGATCAGTTTTCCCCTATAAATTCTGGATACCAGAAACAGGGATCCGATGGTGGTAACCAGCATGAGCAGAACAATCGCCATAGCTCCAACAGGACCATAAAATACCGTTGCAAGCATTGGTGCAAGGGAAAGCGTCGATCCACACGGAATACTCCAGACAAGAATCATCGTCAGAAACCGCTGTCCGGAATTGTCAATGACACGGCTTCCTGCAACACCTGCCATATTACATCCCAGACTCATAAGAAGAGAACAAATACTCTTCCCCTGCAAGCCCAGCTTCTCCATTGCAGAATTAAAGACGACCGAAATTCTCGCCATATAGCCTACATCTTCAATAATTGCAAATACAAAGGTCACTCCAAGAACAAATCCTGCCATGGATATTGCAAACCCAAAAACATTTGGTATCACCACATAAACCAGTTCTGCCAGTGGCTTCCAGACATTCATTGCAGTCATCAGCTTTTCTAACGGTCCACTGATCACACCGGCAAACCCAAAACCAAGTGCCATGACAGGAGCCGCCACAACCATCGCCGTTGCCAGTGCAGCTACAATAATTCCAATTGCCATCCATTTCCCGGAATGTTTTCCCAATGCTTTTTTATCAAACCCCTTTAACTCAACTTCCCGATCCGGTCTGCTGACAACACCTTTCAGCAGTTCGTCGATATATTCATATTTGTGTTTTCCGGAAATCATCAGTCCCTGATCCGTCCTCTCAAGCTCAGAAACCGCCAGCTTTTCCTTTGTAAAAAGCCTTTCTTCCTTCTGCTTTTCTGCAAGCTCCTTAAAAGAATTCCCCGCATTCTTCTCATAAAATTTCATAAGCTGTGCAGAATCCGCAATTTTTGCCTCACGAATTGCATCCGCAAGCTGCTGCTTCAGCTCACGATACCGTTTTGTCTCCGAAGCCACAAAGCCGACTACCGGAATTCCTAACCGTTCACCTAGCTTCTTGATATCTATATGAATCCCCTTTTTCTCTGCAACATCCATCAGATTCAGAACTAAAACTACTGGCGTATTCGTTCCCACATAATCTGCATACATATATAAGGAACGTTCCAGTTGAGAGCTGTCTACGAGAATCGCAACCAGATCCGCAACACCTGACCGGATAAAGTTCGCTGTAATTTTTTCTTCCTCCGATCCGGCTGACAGACTGTAGCTGCCCGGTAGATCAATGACGCGATAGCTTTCTCCCTGATATGTAAAGTCCCCCTCCTTACGCTCTACCGTTTTGCCCGGCCAGTTACCAACATGCTGATGTGCACCGGTCAATCCGTTGAATACGGTAGATTTTCCTGAATTGGGCTGTCCCAGTAACGCGATTGTCCTGCTCATGCTCTGTCACCCTCCTTAATCTCGATTTTCTCACAATCCTGCCTGCCCAATGCAATTACAGAATCCCGGCAATAGAATAAAACCGGCTGATCCTTAAGGTTCTGAATGACCCGTACTATAGTCCCTTCTACAATTCCAATACCGATTAACCGTGAAATCAGGTGATGACTTCCACTTACGGAACATACGGTTGCATAACATCCGGCATCTGCCTCTGATAACTTCATCCTTATTCGTCCTCCTCTTGCTTACCTCGTCCTGACAGCGTATACTATTGTTAGTTCGTTATGTCTAACTTGTGATATTTTACAATTTGACTGGAAATATATCTATACCTCTTTCAGTCAAAAAGGTTCGTTTAGCCACGATCTCTTTGCAAGGGAAAGGAATCTTATGAAAAAAGAACAATACATGAGCAGCGTCAGACAATTTGTAACAGAAGGACGGGATATCGGTATGATCCATCAGGATACCCCCGATGGTTTCATGGAATTGACCGGTTACTATATTCTTCCAGGGATTTATCTGGTATTGAATGATATTCACACGCAGATTGTCCCCTTAAATGCACAGCAGTCACAGGAAATTCTGCTTGTGAATTACTGCATGGAAGGCCGGTGCGAATTCCGGGTAAATGAAGACAATTACAGTTATCTGGACCACCGCATGATGAGTATTTCCTCCCGGATGGCCCAGAACCAGTTCTATTATCCTTCTTCCTGTTATAAGGGATATGAGATTTATGTTCTGCCGGAATGGTTCACGGAAAAGACAAAGGACTTTCTGAAATCCTTAGATATTGATATGGATATGCTGATTGCTTTATATGAAAAAGGAGTTGCCCTGTATGTTACAGATCCTTTTCTGAAACTATGGAATGATCTGGCTGACTGCTGCCCTGCTGAAAATATCGGACAGATCCGTCTCCTTACGCTGCAGCTTTTAAAATACTTTTGCGATTACAAACCGGAAAACAACCGGAACATGCTCTATTTATCCAGGGTGCAGGTCATGCTTGCCAAAAAGGCACAGGAAATGCTTACCCGGGATTTAAGCCGGCATATCTCCATGAAATCCATCGCGGATACACTGGGTGTAAGTGAGACTAGCCTGAAACGTTATTTCCACTCCGTATACGGAGCCAGCCTGTCCACTTATATGAATGAAGTACGCATGAAATATGCCGCAGAGCTTTTGACAACATCAAAGCTTGGTATCTCTGATATCGCAAAAGCCTGCGGCTATGTAAATCAGGGGCGCTTCGCCACTGTCTTCCGTGACTTCCATGGAATGAAACCATTGGATTACCGGCGGAACCATGCGCTAATATTCTAAAAACCAAGATGGTCATTTACAAGAATCACGTGGATTCTTCCGGTATGTCTGGAATATCTCGTGATCAGGAACTGGCAGCAGATCGTATCCGGAGATTTACAGTCAAAGCACTTACCGGTTTCCTTACACGGAGTCTTCACATCGAATCGTTGTGCATTGGCGGGAGCAGCTACATTTCTTGCACGCTTCATGGCACTGTCAAGATCAGCACACACCTTATTCATTCCAACAATGAAGATCACCTTCTTCGGTCCCTGGGCAATGCAGGAAACACGGTTGGAATTGCCATCGATGTTAACAAGAATACCGTCACTTGTCATTGCATTGGCACTGGAAAGAAAGACATCGGAATCATAAGCGGCAAGCAGTCCCTCACGAGGCTCCATCTTAGAACGGTCAAGGTACTGATAATTGCCCTCCTGCAAAGCCTGAACCAGTCCGATTTCGTGAGCACTCATACACCCACCCATGGAAATGGTACTGTTTTCTTCGATCAGCTCCAAAGCCTGTTTTAAAGCAGCTTCCTTATCTTCGGCATAGTAGCCCGTCATATTACGGGATTGCAAGCCTTTTATTACCGTCTGTGCCAGACGTTCGTTTCGTTTCTTCATATTTTCATCCATAGGTTTGTCCTCCTGTCAAAAGAGATTATTGATTTTATTTTATCAGAAAGAGGATGATCCTGCCGACCGGTCAAGCATATTATCCTCTTGTTTCTTAATCAAAATCACATATTCAACTTTTCCAACCTATTTTAGCATGATTTTTTCAACTTTTCCAACCTGTTCTGATATGATTTTTTCAACTTTTCCAACCTATTTTGGCATGTTTTTTCAACTTTTCCAACTCCGGCAGCTTATGAGCTGAAGCTGAATGCTGAATGCGTATGGCTGAACTGTTACTCTATCCAGGCAACTTATGAATGTACATGGCTGACATATTGCGTTATACTAAAATCACTGTCTCTTATACACATCTCCGAGCCCACGAGACGCGTAGTAATCTCGT